>Ga0315291_10004114_pt1 | contig 18611 bp, 16 predicted proteins | sample YL17G12_20_MG_FD_203070 | JGI IMG/M metagenome (GOLD analysis project Ga0315291, IMG submission 203070) | Sediment microbial communities from Yellowstone Lake, YNP, Wyoming, USA - YL17G12_20 | ecosystem: Environmental > Aquatic > Freshwater > Lake > Sediment | place: USA: Wyoming | collected...
CGCTGGGTTCAATCGCCGGACGCTGAAAACGGCATGTCCGGTGGTGTGGGAGGGTCTGCGGGCGCAATCCCGCAGGCCCGACCCGATCAATTATAGGATAAGGCGCCAGTATATGACCCCTTATCCACACGAAATGGAAGAGAACCCTAAATTTAAAACCGCGGATTAAACAAATTGAGCGGATTTCTTAGCCTATTTACGTTCTTACAATCGGGGGGAGGGATTGATAAGATTTACCCGCACAAAACAGAATGGAGTCGTAGATGAAAATTCTTGTTCTGACAAAGCGCTACACCTCGGCCAAGGATATCTCGCGCGAAGAGGTCGGGAGGCCCTACTGCCTGTTTGCGGCGCTGAGCGGCGTCGGGCATTCGGTGAGCTTCCTCCTCGGCGATTACACCGAGCGGGCGTGTGGTGATGTCGAGCGGGGCGCGATCCAGTTCAAGATCCGCCCGCTGAGCAAGGCGCGCATCTTTTCCTTCAGGCGCCTGATCGAGGAGGAACTGAGGAGGGGCGGTTACGAACTCCTCATCGCCGAGGGGGATCCGCTCTTCGCCCTGCTCGCGCGCGGCCCGTGCAGGAAGACGGGCATTCCCCTCGTGTACGATCTCATGGATAACTATGAGACGTATGATATATACCAGCTGCCGTTCTTCGGCGTGCTCGACCGGGGGCTCATCCGCGACGCTGACCTCGTGGTCTGCGTCACCGACGCGCTGAGAGAAAAAATCCTCCGCTGGCGCCGCGACGATGTGTGCGTCGTGGGGAACGGCGTGAACACCGAGCAGTTTTATCCGATGGATAAGAGGGAGTGCCGGACGCGGCTGTCCCTCCCGGAGTCGGCGATCCTCATCGGCTACTTCGGCTACCTCGTCGATTACAAGGGGGTGGACCTGCTTCTCCGTGCGCATGAAATCCTCCAGGAGGGGGGGGTCCCTTCCACGCTGCTCCTGGCCGGCGACAGGCACAGGGCGGTGCGGTTTCCGCGTGAGGGCGTGCTCTACCGGGGTCTTGTTCCCCAGAGTGAGATTCCCGACTACATCAATGCCTGTGACGCGGTGGTCGTCCCTAACCCCTCCAACGCCTACACCGACTACTGTTTTCCGCTCAAGGTCCTCGAGGGAATCGCCTGCGACGTCCCCGTGGTCGCCACCGCTCTGAGGCCGGTGCGCGAGCTCCTCGGGAATGACTACCCCCTGCTCGTCACGCCGGGAGACGCGCAGGAGTTAGCGGAAAAAATCAGGCAGGCGTGCGGCGAGAGGGTGGCTCACCTGGGAGAAATTGCGCGGGAGCACACCTGGAAGAAGATGGCGGAAGCGCTCGGGGCAGCGCTCGTGAGGATTGAGAAAGGCGGCGCGCGCAGATGATCATCCAGCTCTGTGGGCTGAACCATAAAACTGCGCCCATCGAGGTGAGGGAAAAGCTCTCCTTCAGCCCGTCCAGGGTGGAGGAGGCCGTGCGGCTCCTGCACGAGGATGGCGCAATCCCGGAGGATGTGATTCTCTCGACATGCAATCGGGTGGAGGTCTATGCGGTCACGCACGAGCATGTGCCGCCGCGAAAATTGAAGGCCTTCCTTGCCCGGTTCCACCGGGTGGAGGAATCGGCGTTCGGCAGCCACCTCTACGCTCATCGGGGTCTGGACGCGGTCAGGCATCTTTTCAGGGTCGTCACCAGTCTCGATTCAATGGTAGTGGGTGAACCGCAGATATTCGGCCAGGTGAGAGAGGCGTACCGGGTCGCGCGAAGGGCCGGCGCGGTGGGGGAGGTGCTCACGCGCGTATTTGATGAAGCCCTGAGGATCGGGAAGGTCGCGAGGAGCGCGACGCGGATCGGCGCGGGGGCTGTCTCGATAAGCTCCCTGAGCGTCGGAATGGCAAAAAAGATCTTCGGGAGTCTCGAGGGCGTAACCGTCCTCATCATCGGCTCAGGCAAAGTCAGTGAACTCACACTGAGGCAATTGACCAGCTCAGGCATACGAAAGGTGCTGGTTGCCAATCGCACGTTTGACAGGGCACAGGAGATGGCTGCCCGATTCCACGGCGAGGCGATACGCTTCGAAAGACTCCTGGAGCAGATGGCGGATGCCGATATCGTGATAAGCTCGACGAATGCCCCCCATCTGATCCTGCACAAGGCGTCGGTGGAAGAGGTGATGGAGCGGCGGGGCCACAGGCCGCTCTTCTTCATAGATACGGCGGTGCCGCGCGATATCGCGCCGGAAATCAAAAGCATCAAGAATGTCCACCTCTACAATATTGATGATCTGGCACGGGTGAGGGAAGCGAACATTGGGGAGCGGCTCAAAGAATCGCGGGCAGTGGAAGCAATTATAGAAGATGCGCTGGGACGCATGGCCGACGTCACCGAATCGCTCTGCGCGGGTGAGTGAGAGGGAGTCCGGGAGAGGTCTATGCGATGGGTAATGGCAGTAGGCCTTGTCATGGTGGTGGTGATCCTCTGTGTCTGCGCGGGGCTCTACCATCCCGGCCTCACGCTTGAGAAGTGTCTCTCCTTACCTGCCGCGTGCGATGGCGCGATCATCTATACCGCGCACGAATCGACCATCGGCGATATCGTGGAGGGAGGGTTCTCCCTGCGGTGGGGCGGCGGAGAGATTCTTGTGCGCGGCGCTTTTCCTTCTCTGCCGCGCGGAACCTACGTGCAGGTCAAGGGAGTGTTCCACAAAGAGGGGTACATAGACGCGCTCGCCATCCATGTGGGGCGGTACCGCCGCCTGAAAATGGTTGCCTCGGTTGTGGGGGCGGCGATCGCGCTCTGTCTCGTATGGAAAAATTTCAGATGGGACCCGGGCGAGCGAGCGTTCAGGGAGCGGAAGCAGCCATAATGTTTTTACCACGGAGATCTTTAAAACAGCAACAACAGTTTCTCGTTTCTGGTTTCTAGGGCAAGAAATAATCCGTGTTCATCTGTGGTTAACATCAATCCGCGGTTGAACTTTTGAGTTCGCTGTGTCCTCCGTGTTGCTCCGTGGTAAAATATTGAGGTTGTATTAGCAGAAATGAGGAAATTTCAGTTTGACTGACTGCTTGCGGCGCGGCCCTTTTTTTGTTTCAATTGTCAAGTATAACACTCAAGATACTTAACAATTGCCACAATGAAAAAAACACTTAACGGCGCCGTCCCAGGGATACTGAAGAAGGGACAGATTTCGCGCGAAGCGGCACGGGGGTTTCTCGATGCTCCCCTTGATGATCTGCTCCGCGAGGCGGACCGGTTGCGGCACCAATTCTACGGAAGCAGGGTTGACCTCTGCGCCATCGTGAATGCCAGATCAGGTCTCTGCGGCGAGGACTGCAAGTTCTGTGCACAATCGGCGCACCACCAGACGGGCGTGACCGTATACCCGATGCTCGGTAGAGAAGAAATACTCGCGCGCGCGCGTCAGGCGCAGAAAGTGGGCGCCCGGCATTTTGGCGTGGTGACGAGCGGCCGGCGCCTGAGTGTGGATGAGGTAGAGATCGTGTGTGAAACAATCCACGCATTGAGGGAGATAGACGGCCTGATCCCCTGCGCCTCCCTCGGCGAACTCGACACAGAAATGGCCCGAGTGCTCAAGGACGCCGGCCTTTCCCGCTACCACCACAATCTCGAATGTGCCGAGCGCTTTTTCCCGCGGGTGTGCACCACGCACGGATGGCGCGACCGCCTGAGGACGGTGGGCGCGGCGAAGGCCGCCGGGCTGGAGGTGTGCGCGGGAGGGGTATTCGGACTGGGAGAGACGTGGGAGGACAGGGTTGAGCTCGCCCTGGCGCTGCGCGACCTTGAAGTGGATTCAGTCCCGCTGAATTTCCTCACACCCGTCAGGGGCACTCCCTGTGAATTTCTGCCGCCACTCGCCGCCGAAGATGCGTTGAGGATCATCGCGCTCTTCCGCGTGATCGTGCCGCGCGCGGAGATAAGGATCGCGGGGGGGAGGGAGCTTATCCTCGGCGAGATGCAGCGCAGGATATTCCTCGCGGGCGCGAACGGCATGATGATCGGAGACTATCTGACCACGAAGGGTCGGAAGCCGGAAGACGACCTCAGGATGATCGAACAACTCGGCCTGCAGATTGAAAAAGGCTAAACCGCGGATGGCACGGATAAGGCGTATTGTTATAAAAACCGGTATTATCTTTGTGAGGCCTCAAAAGGAAGCAATCCGCTCAATCCGCATAATCCGCGGTTCACGTATTTAAAACGAGGTAGGAGCTTCGGTGAAAAAGGTCGCTCTGGTCACCGGTGCCTCGCGCGGTCTCGGAGCGCGCCTCGCGGTCGAGTTCGCGCGGGCGGGGTACCGGCTGGTGGTCAACTACCATTCCCACCGCGCGCTCGCGTCGCGCCTCGCGCGGAGGATCATTCGCGACGGCGGCGAGGCATTTTGCTGCCGGGCTGATGTCAGGAGCGGCGCTGACGTTGAGATGATGGTGGAGAAGGTAGTCGCGCGGTGGGGGAGACTTGATCTGCTGGTGAACAACGCGGGCATCACGCACGAGGCGCTCCTCATCTCCATGACCGAGGATGACTGGGGCAGGGTGATTGATACCAATCTCAAGGGGGCATTCAACTGCTCGAGGGCCGCCGCGAGGCATATGCTCAGGCAGCGATCAGGACATATCATTAACATCTGCTCGATCCTCGGGGTCTGCGGGGGGCGGGGCGAGAGCGGATACGCGGCTTCAAAGGCCGCGCTCATCGGATTGACCACGAGCCTCGCACGGGAGCTGGGCCGCTCGGGGATCAGCGTCAATGCCGTGATGCCGGGATTCATGCGTACGTCAATGACGAGCACAGTCGCGGCAGGAACGAGGGTCGCGGCGAGGAGGAGCAACGTGCTCAATAGATTTTCCGATCCCGCGGCCGTGGCGCGCTTCATCGTCAATCTGGCGGCGATGGAAACAGTCTCAGGCCAGCTCTTCAATCTGGACGGAAGGATCTATCGATGGGCGTGAGGAGGGGGCGCTCCGTCGTGGTCACCGGAGTGGGATTGGTGACGCCCCTCGGGTGCGATTCCCGGGCGGTATGGCAAAGGCTCGCGGAGGGAGAAAGCGGGGCGACGACGCTGCCCGATGGCCCGCTGGGCGCGACGGGCGCACAGTATTACTGCCCGGTGCCGGGCATGGATTCTCTATTGAATGGCATCCGCCACGTTTCTTTCGCATTGAAGGCCGCCGAGTCGGCGATCGCGGATGCGGGCGTGGAAATCGCACATTGCCGCTCGAGGACAGGGGTGAGCGTTGGCTCGAGCAAGGCTGGTTTTGCAGCTCTCGAGCATGCCTGCGACGCATTCCAGCGGTCGGGGGCCGGCGAGGTTGAGGGCGCAGATTTCCGGATCTGCTACGCAGCCAGCGCGGCGTCGGCAATTGCGGGGCGGTGGAGGCTCGGCGGGCCCGTGAGCGCTCCGGGAGCTGCGTGCGCGACGGGGACGCATGCCATCCTGATCGGACGGCGCATGATCATGATGGGAGATGCGGAAATCGTCATTGCGGGTGCAACTGAGTCCTGCATCACCCCGCTGCTGCTGAACGGCTACCGGCGCATGGGGGTGCTCGCGACGGATGCGGACGCTGCCGCTGAGGCATGCAAACCATATGATGCGCGCCGCAGCGGCTTCGTGCTCGGCGAGGGTTGCGGGATTGTCGTTCTTGAGGAGGGCGCACACGCCTCAGCGCGCGGCGTGCGTGCGCGCGCGGAGGTGAAGGGCGGAGCAGCCGGAGAGGATATTTTTCACATGACGGCCCCCGACCCCTCAGGGGTTGAACTCGGCAGGGTGATTTCGACCGCGCTGTGCTGCGCCGGCGTGAAACGGGAAGAGGTTGATTACATCAACACGCACGGAACAGGAACGCGGTTAAATGATCCCGCTGAGACCACTGCCATAAAGATCGCATTTGGAGAGGCAGCCTCACGCCTCTCGCTCAGCTCAACGAAACCGATGACCGGTCACCTGCTGGGGGCGGCGGCGAGCGTGGAGTTCATCATCGCGCTCATGGCGCTTGAATACGGCCTGGTTCCGCCGACCATCAATCTGCGCCAGCCCGATCCCCGGTGCGACCTGGATTACACACCCCTCGCCGCGAGGAGACGGGAGATCAGGAACGTGGTCTCAATTTCATGCGGTTTCGGAGGGCACATCGGCGTGCTCGTCGCGGGCCGTCCGGAGCGGTGAGCGGGGTTTCACCACGGAGACACGGAGAGAGAGTAAAGAAAGATATATGTATTCTCAGTGGTTTCAGTGTCTTCGGTGGTTAAGTGTGTTTACCACTGAAGCCACTGAATACACTGAAGTAGAGTGTCTCTACTCTGTACTACAAGTGTTCAAAACTTTTTAATTTGAGAAAGTTTTTCAAACTGCATGATGATCTTTTTACCACTGAATAATCTGTGTTCATCTGTGTCTATCTGTGTGAATCTGTGTCACACGTCAATCTCTGTGCTCTCTGTGGTGGAAAAACCGATATGAACACCCTTTCAAGGGAACTACAGCGGGAGCTCGACGTCGTCACGGCCGAGGGGCTCCACCGCGCTCCTCGCGTCATCGGGGGAGCGCAGGGGCCGCGCCTTGAGGTCGCGGGGCGGGAGTGCCTCTGTGCCTGCTCCAATAACTATCTCGGCCTGGCGTCACATCCCGCGGTGCAAGCAGCGGCGCGCGAGGCGATCGCGCGCTACGGGTGGGGAGGGGGTGCCTCGCGCCTCATCTCCGGGACAATGCGGCTGCATGCGGAGCTGGAGGACGCGATCGCTGAATTCAAAAAAGCGGAGGCGGCGATTGTGTTCCCCGCGGGCTACATGGCGAACGTGGGTGTGATCAGCGCTCTCGCCGGACGGGAGGATACGGTGATCGTGGACAAGCTCGATCACGCGAGCATCATCGACGGCTGCCGTCTCTCGGGCGCTCAGATGCGGGTGTATCCTCACGGAAATACTGACAGGCTGGAAGCGATCCTGAAGGCGAGCGGCAGTTCCCGGAGAAGGCTCATCGTCACCGACAGCATATTCAGCATGGACGGCGATCTGGCGCCGCTCCGTGAAATCGAAGGGCTCGCACGGCGGTACGGGGCGTGGCTCATGGTGGACGAGGCTCACGCCACCGGCGTGCTCGGTGCACAGGGCCGCGGCGTGGCGGAGCTCCTGGGAGTGGAAGAGGGGATAGACATATCCATGGGAACGCTCAGTAAGGCGCTCGGGGGAAGCGGCGGCTACGTGGCCGGGCCGCGTGCACTGATAGATCTGTTGCGCAACAGGGCGCGCAGCTTTATCTACACGACCGCGCCTCCGCCTGCGATGTGTGCCGCCGGGATTGCGGCCCTCGGTATCGTGCGGAACGCTCCGGAGCTGAGAGAGACGCTCCTCCAGAAGACGGACAGACTGCGCCGGGGACTGAACGCTCTCGGTTTCGATACGATGCGGAGCAGACACCATATCATACCCCTTATCATCGGGGAAGCGCATGCCGCAGTGGCCCTTTCCGGCCAGCTGTTCCAGAGAAACATCCTCGCGCCTGCGGTACGTCCTCCGACTGTCCCGCGGGGAACCAGCCGGCTCCGGCTCACTCTCATGGCGACCCATGCGGATGCCGATATCGATTACCTGCTCGCATCGTGTGCAGAGATCATGAAGGGCTCGCCGGGGATGTTCAGCGCCGCGCCGGGGAAGGGACGACCGACATGAGCCGTGGACACGCGCTTGAAGAGAAAGATAAAAAGTACGTGTGGCATCCGTTCACCCAGATGCGTGACTGGGAGCGGGATGAGGTCGTGGTCATCCGTTCGGCGCGCGGGTGCGTCCTTGAGGATACCAGGGGGAGACGATACCTCGATGGCGTCTCCTCCCTATGGGTGAATATCCACGGGCACAGAAAGAAGGAGATCGACAGGGCGATTCGCTTTCAGCTTGACAGGGTTGCACATTCAACGCTCCTCGGACTGGCGAGCATGCCATCAATAGCGCTGGCAGAGGAGCTCGTGCGCCTCGCGCCGCGGGGCCTGGAGAAGGTATTCTATTCCGACAATGGCTCCACGGGGGTGGAGGTTGCCCTGAAGCTGTCATTCCAGTACTGGCAGCACAAGGGAGGGAAACATCGGCGGAGACGCATGTTCATACGCCTTCGCAACGGCTACCATGGCGATACCATCGGCGCGGTGAGCGTCGGCGGGATCGGCCTCTTCCACGACACCTACCGGCCACTGCTCTTCCCCACGATTGAGGGACCGTCCTTTTACTGTTACCGCTGCGACTTCGGGAAGGAACCCGCCTCCTGCGCGTCGGAGTGCCTCGTCTCGCTCGAGGCGATCATGCGCCGTCACCGCTCTCGTGTCGCGGCGCTCATCATAGAGCCGGTCGTCCAGGCGGCGGGCGGAATGATCGTGGCCCCCGCCGGGCATCTCGCCGCCATTGGAACGCTCTGCAGAAAATACGGAATACTCCTCATCGCGGATGAGGTCGCCGTCGGGTGTGGCAGGACGGGGACAATGTTCGCCTGCGAGCATGAGGGCGTGTCTCCGGATATCCTCGTCATCTCGAAGGGGCTCACGGGTGGCTACCTGCCGCTCGCGGCGACGCTCACCACCAGGGAAGTATACGACGCGTTCCGGGCGCCCTACCGGATGAAGAAGACGTTTTTCCACGGCCACTCATATACCGGCAATGCCCTCGCGTGCGCCGCGGCCATCGCCAGCTTGGGGGTCTTCAGGAAGGAACGGGTCCTCGAGCGCCTCCCGCCGAAGATCCGGCTCTTCTCGCGCCTCCTGGAGAGATTGAAAAGGCTCCCGCATGTCGGCGACGTGAGGCAGAAGGGATTCATGGTGGGGATCGAGCTCGTGCGCTCACCGCGGACACGGGAGCCTTATGCCTTCGGCACCCGGATGGGCCACCGCGTCTGCATGCGGGCGCGGAAACATGGTCTCCTGATCCGCCCCCTCGGCGACGTGATCGTGCTCATGCCTCCGCTTTCCATGAGCGGGGCGCAGTTGAAACGGATGATTGACGTGGTCTACCGTTGCATCAGGGAGGAAACCGGGTGAGCGGTCAGGCCCTTTTTGTCACCGGTACCGATACCGGCGTCGGTAAAACGGTCGTCACCGCGCTCCTTGCGTCTCTCCTGGCGCGGCGCGGCATCAGCGTGGGTGTGATGAAGCCGGTGGCGACCGGCGGCGAGGAGCTGGGCGGTCTGCTCCGTTCGCCCGATGCCCTGTTCTTCAAAGAGACGCTCGCGCTCGACGAGCCGCTCGAACTCATCAATCCTGTCTGCTTTCGAGAGCCACTCGCGCCTTCGATCGCCGCGGGGAGCGAGGGGATGGAGATCGACCTCGCCGTCCTGGACGGGGCGTACGCGTCGCTAATGCGGTGCCACGACGCGGTCCTCATCGAGGGGATCGGGGGGCTGCTCGTGCCCCTGAAGGGGAGATTCAGCGTGGCGGACCTCGCCCTGCGGTGGAACGTTCCCCTCCTCGTCGTGGGCCGCCCGGGGCTCGGGACGATCAATCACACGGCCCTCACGATCTCGTGCGCGCGCTCGCGCGGATTGCGTGTCGCCGGTTTTGTTATGAATGCGTCCCATCCCCTCACGGGCGACCGCGCTGAGGCGACGAACCCCGCCTGCATCGAGGAGCTCTGCGATGTGAAATGCTGGGGAATAATCCCCTATAGCGGCGAGCCATTGGCGGAGCCCCGTGCCTGGGCCCGGCTCTGCGAAGAGGCTCGCCCCATCCTCACCCCTCACCTTGCCGATTTTTTCAATGTCCGCAACGGTTAAGGGGATATAACCGCTGACCGGCCGCATTGTTCGGATTTAGAATAAGAATCTGGCTCGCCGGCAACAATCCACGGTTATCTAAAGCAATAATCAATGAGAGGATCAGTCTGGACACGCGGGGTGATGGAGACTTCGACAACAGACCGCGCGAGCGGCAGGTCATCGTTCAGATTTTGGGGGAGTGAAGGGCCGAACGGAGGGGAATAATAGTAATGCGTAGACCTGACCCCATGACCCCAAGGCCGTGACCGGGCTTAGTAGCCGAGACCCGTAGCCGAGCCTCGTAGCCGAGACTTGTAGCCGAGACTTTAGTCTCGGGAATCTCTTCCACAGGCTCTTGGTTTTTCGTACCCTCTAAAAGCTTATTAAAAGGCATAATCCCCGGTGGCTCCGGAAGGCCCCCGCATCACCGTGAGGTGGTACGGGGAGTCTTTTCTCACCAGGGGAGACACCCCCTTCCGTACCATCTCCGCTTCCACTCCGCTTATGATGGGGAATCTTTATTGAGGTGTCGTGGACGCTTAAATGCGTATGCCGATAACATTCACGCGAGTCAAGGCGGATGGGTTGGGTATTCTAGGCTTGTAGCCGAGACTTGTAGCCGAGACTCGGCTACGAGTCTCGGCTAATTACAGCAAGGCACCCTGAAGGGTGCGCTAGCATTGGTGAGCGGTGGGAAATGAAATCGGGGAAAATTTAAGGAAGAATACTCGCGGCGGGGAAAATCCACGAATAATTGCGCATAATATCTTGTAAGGCTTTGAGATGAGGAGAACCGTCCCCTCAACCCATCCGCCTTGACTCGCGCGAATGTTAATTGCTCGCCCTAGCTGGCTGCATTTTTCTTCCGGTTATTCGCGCTTTCCACAAGAAAACTCCAGGGTCACCTATTTAAAAATTTCCAAGAAAACTTCGGGGTCACCTCTGCTATTGTGTATGATGATCTGAACCGATTAAGATGGCGCACGTTTGATGGGACTGGTATTACTATAGAGTATCGGTAGCTTGAGATGACGGACGGGACGGGGACGACGACGTATGGCTACGACGCGCTGTACAGATTGACGGATGTGACCTATCCCGATGAGAGTACGGAGGCATACGAGAGTATGACGCTGCAGGGAATCGCACCGTCAAGAAGGTAGATGGTGTGGTCACGGAGCAGTACGGGTATAATGAAGCCAATCAGCTCATCACGCGGCAGACATCGGGGAGCGGGACGCCGACCCTGCGCCGAGGGCTTGATAAATCAAGCCCCTACAGGCTATATTGCACAGCGAAGGGTGTAATTCCAGAATTATTTCACACCTTCTGACCCGATACATTCCCGGTGAGGTTTGTGGGGTGAGGTTTGTTTTGCCATTCGAGCGCTCAAATGCTATCATGGGCGGCTTCGTCAGGGGCATTGTGGGAATCTGCCTGAGCTGCCTGCTGTCCCCCCCGGAGTTGAAAGATCGAGCATGAAACACTACATGCGAGCGATTGTGGGCGTGGTCCTTGCCGTAGCCTGCCTGTTTTTTGCCTTCCGTGGCATCGATTACCATGAATTATGGGAGAGCCTCAAGCAGGCCAATTACGTGTGGCTTATCCCCGCGATGTCTTTCGTGGTCGTCTCGATGATCTTCAGAGCATTTCGGTGGCGCTGCCTGCTTAGACCGGTGAAGATGGTCGGCTTCACGGACCTCTTCTCCGCCATAAATATCTGCTTCATGGCGAACAACTTTCTGCCCGCCAGGAGCGGTGAGTTCATCCGCGCGGTTCTCATCGGGAAAAAGCACAGGGTGAGCATCAGCACGGTGCTCGCGACGGTCGTCCTCGAGCGGATTTTCGACGCGATATGCGTGATGGGGCTCTTCCTGTATCTGATCTTCTCATTCACCGTTGAGGAGAAATGGAAGAAGGCAGGGCTGGGGCTCGTGGTCGTCTACACCGCCGTCCTCGTGCTCCTCGTGCTGGGGAGGATCTATTCTCAATCCGTTCAGCGCGTTGTCCATCGCATCCTGTCGGGGTTTTCGAGCACGTTCGCCCAGAAGATCTGCAGGCTCATCGATTCATTTCTCCAGGGCCTCACCGTGCTCGAGGAGTGGAAGCAGGTCGCGCTCATATTGATATACTCGGTGTGCATCTGGGGAACAATTCTTGCCACCTACTATTTTCTGTGCGGCGCATTCGGGGTCCACATGACGCCCCAGGGGTACGTGCTCCTCGTCTGTGTGCTCGCCGTCGCGGTCATGGCCCCCATCCCCGGCTACATCGGTTCCTTTCACGCCGCGTATAAAGCGGCGCTTCTCGTCTTCGGCTACCCGAGCAGCCTCGCCCTCGCGTGTGCCATTGTCGCACACGGCGCGCAGTATGTGTTTATCACGATCCTCGGTGTGCTCTGTCTCTGGAGGGAGGGTATCTCTTTCGGCAGACTGAGAGCAGAGGAGGCAGGGGCAGAGGGGGAGCTCGGGCATGTGCACCCTGAAGAGACGACGGCTCACCATGCAGCAACGAAAGGAGGAGGGATAACGTCACGATGAAAACGATGATCAGAAGCCTGAGGCAATCGGTAGACTACGTCCACGCCATCACCGACATCCAGCCGCAGATCGCGCTCATTCTCGGATCAGGCATGGGAGCCCTCGCGCGCGATATCAGGAATCCGGTGAGGATCTCTTATGAGAGCATCGCCCATTTTCCCATGGTAACCGTGGAGGGCCATGCCGGGGAGCTCGTCCTGGGAACGCTGTGCAATAAGAAAATCGTCACCATGTCCGGCCGCTTTCACTACTACGAGGGCTACTCGCTCACCGATATCACCTATCCGGTGCGCGTCATGAAGCTCCTCGGGGCGCAGGTACTCATCGTCACGAATGCGGCGGGCGCCATCAACCGCAGCTTCAAGGTCGGCGACCTCATGCTCATCACCGACCATATCAATAACATCAAGCAGGATCCACTGAGGGGTGAGAACGCCGATGAACTCGGGCAGCGTTTTATCGACATGACCTACGCCTACGACAAATCCCTGCTCGCCCTCGCCGAGAAGGTGGGGCGGCGCGAGGGCATCCGCCTTCAGAAAGGCGTGTACCTCGCCTCGTCGGGGCCTTCCTATGAGACGCCGGCGGAGATCAGGGGCTACGGCATTATCGGCGCCGATGCGGCGGGGATGTCCACCATCCCCGAGGTGACGGTCGCCCGGCACATGAACATGAGGGTGCTCGGCATCTCGTGCATGACGAACATGGCCGCGGGTGTCCTGGACAAGCCGCTGAGCCACGCTGAGGTGATCGATACAACGCGCAGGGTCAAGGGCGATTTCATCCGGTTTGTGAAGGCGATACTTAAAGAAATAAAGCTATAGTATGCCCATGGAGCCGAGGGCCTTTGTCCGCCTACGCAGAAAACCACGGCTTTAGCCGTGGATGAATGCGTACGGATAACCCGACGTAGCTTGCCGGTAGGCATGTTGAGCGTAGTCGGGTATGCTTCGGCGGATTCCGCCGAAGCGATGGAGGAACCACGGGCTTGCCCGTGGGGGCTCCATAAGCCAGCCGATCCCGACCGCCGGCCTCGAGCTGTTGCGGCGGGAGGGCATCGGTTTTGAGATCAACGAGGAGGATCGCGTCCTTCCGAAACCGGAGCTCATCTCCCGGCTCCACGGGAAGGAGGCGCTCCTCTGCCTCCTCACCGACAGAATCGACGCCGACGTGATCGCGGCGGCGACACGCCTCAGGGGCATCGCGAACTGCGCGGCGGGCTACGATAACATCGACCTCGGTGCCGCCACACGGAAGGGCATCGCCGTGAGCAACGCGCCCGGCGTCCTCACGGAGACCACCGCCGATCTCGCCTGGGCGCTCATCCTTGCGGTCGCGCGCCGGATCCCCGCGGCGGACCGCTTCACCCGCGCGGGCCTCTTCACGGGGTGGGGAATCATGCTCATGCTCGGCGCGGACGTTCATGGGAAGACGCTCGGCATCGTGGGGGCGGGAAGAATCGGTACGGCGGTCGCCGTGCGCGCCCGCGGTTTCCGGATGAAAATCCTCTACTGTTCGCCGGAGCGGAATGACCGGCTCGAGAGGGAACTCGGCGCCGCGCGCGTCGACCTCGATCGCCTCCTGCGGGAGTCTGATTTCGTTTCGCTGCACGTGCCGCTCACCCCCGAGACGCGCCATCTCATCGGCGAACGGGAGCTCGCCCTGATGAAGCCCGGCGCATTCCTCATCAATACATCCCGCGGGGCAGCCATCGATGAGGCCGCCCTGGTGCGGGCGCTGCGGGAGAAGCGGATTGCCGGCGCGGGGCTTGACGTCTACGAGGGCGAGCCGCGATTGCAGGAGGGGATGAGGGATCTGGACAATGCGGTGCTGCTCCCCCATATCGGGAGCGCGAGTTTCGAGACGCGATCGCGAATGGCCGAGATGGCGGCCATGAATCTCGTCGCGATGGTGCGGGGGCAGCGCCCGCCCAACTGCGTGAACCTGCCGTAGGAGCGGCGCGGTTCAATTTTTGCCTTGCCGCGCGGCCTTGAGTCTCTCTCTGGCAAACTGGTTGTTCGGCTCCAGGCGGAGCACTTCCTCCCATTGCTTTATCGCCTCGTCTTTTTTCCCCGTCTTGTAATACAGCACGCCGAGGTTATTGCGCGCCCTGATGGAGCGGGGGTCCGCAGAGAGTGTACGGAGGAACTGCTGCTCCGCCTCGTCGAAACGCCCGGCGCCCAGGAGCGCGGCGCCGTACACCGTGTACGACTCCGGTATCTTCCATAGGGGGCCCGGGTTGAGCAGCCGCACGGCTTCTTCGGCACGGCCGCCATCGAGGAGAATCGCGCCAAGGCTCGAGTAGGCGACCCAGTCCCAGGGGCGCACGCGCAGGGTCTCTTTGAAGAGATCCTCGGCCTCACGGGCCCTGCCCTGGCGCAGCCGGATGAGCGCGATATTGTTATTCGCCTCGTGCGAGCCGATTCCCATCTCCCGCCACTGGCGATACTGTTCGACCGCGCGTTCGGGCTGTCCCAGCCTTGCGTAGGCGATCCCGAGGTTCTTAAATAGGTAGATATCCTGAAAATTTTCTTTGCTCTCTTCGAGTGCCGCTGATCCTTCGGCGTATCTGCCGAGCTGGACGAGGGTGGATCCATAGTAGAACTTTACCTGCCCGGACGATGGCATTGCTTGGAGGGCCCTCTGAAAGAACGGGATCGACTCGGGGTAACGGTCCATGTGGGTGAGGTTTGTCGCGAGCTTGAAATAGTACTCGAAGATAATATCTCTCCGGCTGAAGGAAATGGTGATGTACGAGAAGACGAGGGATATCGCAAGATACGGGATCACGGCGAGGCGTGAGAGGGGGGAGGATACGCGAGCCCGCGGCTCAGCGGGAGGGCGGACACCCGGCGCGTTCAACAGCGAGAGGAGAACCGCCGCCATCGCCCAGAATGCAACCCGGGTCGGCACGACATGAAAAGAGATGGAGGCAAAGGCATCGGCCATCACGGCGACGAGGCTCGATATGAGCATCACACTCAGGAAGGCTGTTGAGGAGGTGAGCTTCCCGAGGTTTCTCAATACGAGGTGTATCATCCACGCGCAGAAGAAGATAAGGAAGCAGAGGCCGGGGAGACCTGTCTCCACGGCGAGTTGCAGGTATTCATTGTGGGCCTCGTTCATTTTTTCGGTGAGGCCCCAATAGGACAGAGGGTCGAGCCCCTTGAGATACTCGGCCAGTGTGGGCAGGAAGACGAACTTGAACGTCCCGGGCCCGCTGCCGAGGAACGGGTGGTGGGCGATCATGCGCAATGACAACCGCCACGTCAGGAACCGGTAGTTCAATGATGCGGATGCCCCCTTGAGCCGGCCAACTAGCTCGTGGGCGATCTGCGGTTTCATGATCGTCACGACGGTGAGCACGAGCGCGAGGAGCAGGAGGGTCAATCCGGCGGCCCTCAGCATATCTCGCTGGCTTTTCGAGGTGGCCCACACAATCAGTACCGTGAGGCCTGTGAGGGCGGCGATCCAGGAACCCCTGGCGCCGGTGAGGATAAGGCAGGTGAGGACAAGGGCGAGGCATGCGATCGGGAGCGCGCGACGCAATCCCCTGCAGATGCAGATGATGCCGAGCAGCAGCGGGCAGGTGAGGGAGAGATAGCTCGCCAGCTGATTGGCGTTGCCGAACGTGCCGAGGATACTCCCTCGGGCGGCCAATACCTCAGCCTGGGTCAGGGTTTCCCTGACTCTGCCTTCGTAGAGCAGCTTGAGGCCGAGCCGCTCGGGGATGCCGTATGAGGCCTCGACCACCCCCATGGCGGCGATGACGCCGATGAGCGAGAGTGCCTGCGTTGGATCATCGACGTTTCGCGTGACGATAAAAAAGAATGCCACCGTGCAGGCCGAGTAGATCAGCTCGCGCATGCTCTCCATGCGGTCGAGGGAGTGCGCGCTCGCGACGGCCTCCCAGGCGATCCAGGCGAGCAGCACCATATCGAGCGGTGTGCCGCGGGATGTCAGTCGCTCAGGCGTCACGATCATCTGGAGCGAAAAGAGGACGAGGAGCGCGGCGACGGCAATCTGAAAAAACGCCCTCTTGGGCGTGGCGAAGGAGTTCTGTGTATGGCTGGAATAGATGAGGGGGAGGGCGATGAGGATGATGATGAGCCCCGCCCTGATAACCCGCGAGAGTAAATTGTCCAATGATCACCTGTCTGAGCGGATCAGTCGCCCCCGCGAGGGGGCGCTGCGCACGGGGGATGAGGGAGCCGCTCACCCCTCAAACTTATCGTCATCGCTGATCTCCCGCTTGATCTCGTCGAAGGCCTTGTGTATCTCCCGCACGATCTTCGAGAGCAATCTCGCGATTTCTGGCAGCCGCGTGGGTCCAAAGAGGAGAAGGGCGACCAGAAAAATGAGCACGAGCTCTTGAGCGCCGACGTTCATGTGAGCCACAGCCTTAAGTTGAAAGTGTCAGGTGTAAAGTATATTCGTATTCCCTAATGGCCGCAACGCTGTAATCCGGCGAGGCATATCTTCATTGATTACCTTGTAATGGGTCAGTTACAGGGTGAATCCAGCAATGAATTGCCGCAGCTAAAAAGGATTGTGTGAGTGGTCAAGGTTTCTTGCCGCGGATACACGCAGATACACGCTGATTGTATATAGGTGTAGCAGCGTTCATCCGCGTAAATCTGCGGCTACCCCCTATGACTGTCCCATTACATTACTTCCAACTTTTAACTTTCTGCTTTCTACTGTTTTTGCTCTTCGCTCCAATCCAACATCATCACGTGAACCATCTCGCCGGCGCGCACCACTGTTTTTCTCGCGGGCACGATGATAAGCCCATCCGCCATCACCATGGAGGTGAGGATCGCCGATCCCTGGAGGCCCGCAGGGGCCGCATAATATTTTCCCCTGCGCCGTCTGACGCGCGCGCGGATGAGGTGAACGCGGTCGGCGGGCTTCTCGATTCTGCGTTCACAGCGTGCCATGATGACCGGCTTCGTCAGCTTTGTGAGCCCCCTCATCCTGAGGAGGGCAGGCCGGACGAACTGCTCGAAGGATACGATCACCGAAACGGGGTTGCCCGGAAGACCGAAGACCGGCGTGCCCCTGACGAGACCGAACGCGAGCGGTTTGCCGGGCTTCACGCGGACCTGCCAGAACTTCACCGCGGTGCCGAGCCGGGCGAGGACAGTTTTGACGAGGTCGTGTTCGCCCACGGACACGCCGCCGGAGGTGACGACGAGGTCACACGATGCGGCGGCGATGATGCGTGCGCGCAGCAGCCGTGCGTCATCGCGCACGAGGCCGAGGTTCACCGGCTCGGCGCCGTATTTCCTGACCAACCCGATGAGCGATAAGTTGTTGCAGTTTCTGATCTGGCCGGGCCCGGGTGTGCGATCCGCCTCGACAAGTTCGCTCCCCGTGGCGAGGATGGCGACGCGCGGGCGTCTGATGACGCGCACCCGCGCCCTGCCCAAGGCGCCGAGCATCCCCATTTCCTGAGGTCTGATGAGTGTGCCCTTCGGCAGGACGCGTTCCCCCCTCGTGACATCCTCGCCGGCGCGCCGTACGTTTTCTCCCCGCCGCAGGTCGGCGAAGCAGAGGATGGAGCCATTCTTTTCGCCGGAATCCTCAGCGATGAGCACGGCGTCGGCGCCCCGCGGCAGGGGAGCCCCTGTCATGATCTTCGTTGCCCAACCAGCGCAGATGCGTTTCTTCGGAACCCTTCCGGCAGGGACGGTCTCCAGGAGCTTGAGCGTGAGGGGGCGTCTCCTGGAGGCGTTGCGCGTATCGGAGCTCCTGACGGCATAACCATCCATGGCGGAGTTGGTGAAGGAGGGAATATCGTTCGGGGCACGCACATCCTCGGCGAGGACGAGGCCGAGGGCCTCCGCGGTGGGCACTACGGTTTCAGGCCCCGCTTTGATATGATTGAGTATAAATGCGAGCGCTTCGCGTACAGAAATCATAATGTCAGGTCAATGGCGCTGATTCAACACGGCTGAAACGGCAGATTCTAGCATGTCGCTCGCAGCGCGCCAACAGGCAATGTGGTGACACAGGCAATGTGGTGATGGGGCAAGGGGTCAATTATGGGGGGGGAAAATGCAATATTCTGTGGTGTAGGGGCGCGATTCATCGCGCCCGGGTTCGATAAAACTTGTCCTGAGCGTAGCCGAAGGATCGAACCCCTACAGATCTGTACCCCCCATAAGTGAGAAGGTGTGAAAAAATAAGCATTGAGGTTGTCATTGCGAGGACGCCGAGCAGAACGGGGCGGACGTGGCAATCTCAACTCATTGCGGAACAAGAGATTGCTTCGTCCCGCTAAGCGGGACTCGCAATGACAGTATTCTGATATCACATACACAAGCCGA
>Ga0315291_10004115_pt1 | contig 18607 bp, 21 predicted proteins | sample YL17G12_20_MG_FD_203070 | JGI IMG/M metagenome (GOLD analysis project Ga0315291, IMG submission 203070) | Sediment microbial communities from Yellowstone Lake, YNP, Wyoming, USA - YL17G12_20 | ecosystem: Environmental > Aquatic > Freshwater > Lake > Sediment | place: USA: Wyoming | collected...
AAGATTATATGATTTTAATATTGTTGTTGATGGTGGTGCTCCACAGTCGGTTTCTATTACAACACCAGCAGCTGGTACTGGTCCACTTGGTGCAATTACATACGGCGATGTGATTACTCTTATTGCTGGGTCGACACTTGTCGGTGCCGGCGCAAGTATTAATGGTGCACCTGTTAGTACAATCAACACATTCGGTTTCTTAAGATTTACAAGCAACACAACAGGTGCAACGAGTTCTATTGCTCTCTCATCAGGTCTTACATTCGACCTTTTCGTTGCTCTAAATGCGTTTGGTGGAATCCAGTCTGCTATACCAGGTGAAGATGCTGGAGTACAAAACTCTCCAACAACTCCTACACTTGAAGCAGAGAGACTATTAACACACCTAATCTTCTCTCCTGTTCTTAAATCAGCAAATAGAACACTAACAATTGTTTACACTTTGACAATTTCGGTAGCACGGAGCACGTAATGCTTAATTTATTTGAAAAACACTTCCTATTTCGTAGGCTTGCAGTAGTATGGATGCTTGGTCTAATGACATGGGCTGTCATCGAAACACTGATGTGGGCTTTATCTTCTCAACGAACAGGTACAGATATTGCACTAATTGTTGGTGCTGTTAATGGTTCTCTGATGTTGTTTCAAGGTGCTGTAACAGGAATTATCTTCAAGTTCTACAACGATGCAAGGGTCAACTCTTCAGCCAGTTAAGACGAAGTAGATCTCACAATAGTTTGCTAACACAACTATCAAGCAAAGTTTTATTGTATGATAGTTGTGTTATCTGGGAAAATTCTACGACTAAAGACCCATACGTCCTTGGGAAACTGGCATATCACTACCAAATGCACTAATTCTTTTCGTCAACTGTTGGAAGTAAGAAAGAGCATTCATGCCATTTCCAAGAGTTGTTTGGCTCATAAGATCCCACAACTCATAAAGTTGTGCGTTCCTGTTACCAACAATTTTGAGAAGACGTTGTTTATCGATATTATCAAGTGCTGTTACTGGGAAGTACAGTAAGTCACCATTATCGAAACGCTTCATTATAGCACATTCGACAAGTGTTCCACTAAATTCAACCCAATAGATATGTGGGAAGCTACCTGGACGGACCTGAAGTGGTTTACGTGCCGCTAGTTTTTGCTGTTTTGCTTCAGCAGAAGTTGTTTGTTCAGCCATGTTAGATCTCCTTAAACATGAGATTATTTACTAGGTTAAAAAAACGAGATACCTTTCAATTACTGTACCTTTGATAATTTTGCCAAAACGTTCCATTCCATTCAATTGTCTGATTAACCTCTACGAACGCGTGACCAATATCTCGTAGGCTAATGAATGATAATGTTCGCTCAGGTCCCGTTCGAATACCTATGAACGTTGAACTTGGGGGTACTGGAGCACCAGTAGCTCCACGCATACGTATATTTGGACCAAATGGGTCTAATGTAATTCCCTCTTCTTGTCCTTGAAAGATAATATCGTTGTTCGGTTTTGGAATTTCTATAAGTTGACTTGATGCATTGACCTTATTTCGCAACAAATCAATCGTTGGTGATGGGATTCCAGGAAGGGTTGCTGGAGGTGGCATTGGATTCGGTGTTGGTGGAGTTCCAGCTATGTACCTCTCAGTGAAGGTTTCTCGTGCAAGAACATCGTTATTTGTTGGATTACGTTTGACTATTGAGAGAACATACAGTGATTGTGCCCCAACGAGTTCAATACGTCCTGTTAGATAGATGTGGTTTGTTATTTCACCAGTCTCACGACTTCTAAAAAACATCCCACCAGCAATTAGCCTCGATTTTGTCTCATTCACAACTAACAACGCACAGGGGACGTTGCTAGCAGTGAATACAGGACGATATGTGTAATTTGGTGAACCGCTCATGAGAATACTAAGGCATAAAGGCCAGGGAAATATGTATTTGAAAAAGCCTTCTTAGTTAGAACGGCAACACGTTTGGGTTCTGTATAAGATAGATGAAACCATGTAGATGCTTTTGTTGGTCTATTTTGTTCAAAAATAAACTGGTCATATATTCCCATTTGTTTCACTTCTTGTGCACGTTGGTTGAATTGGTCTGCTGTTGTAATATCTGTGAACGTAATATCAGCCGCTTGTCCTTTGAAGTGTTGGCTATTTGATGCACCATTACCCACATGACGAAAACCAGAATTTATCTGAATATTACCGTAACGATTGAGAAGAACCTCAAGAACGTTAGTGCATAATTTTCTTAGGTTACAAACTATATCAGCCTCCGATAATCCACCTTGTGCTTGTAATAGATAGTTACTAACAACTGTGTTTGTTGTTAGCTGGGAAAGTTTAAAGTGAGGTGATATCTGGAACGTTCCGGGAAATATTCCAACATGTGCATATATGTCCATACAGTCTGTTGGAATTTCTCCGACTGGACGTTCAGGTGTTATACTAATCTGCTCACGTGGTGGCATTTGTTCGAATTGAAAGTTTGGACCAAATGCCTGAATATATGCTGCTCTTTGTCTCGATGCTCTTTGTTCGCTTGGAGGAACAACATCAAGTTCTTCATCATCAAGTCTCATTACAGCATCTTCGAATGTTATCTCTGGTTGTGCACCAGGAAATCCTTGATTGACATAAACATCACCAGATCCTGATGTGAATACACCATCATGACATCCTCTATGCGGGCAACAGTGAACAGTATGTGTATCACCTACACGGGAAACTTTAATACTGTTTGCAAACACGTTAGGAGAACCAATGTTAACATTTGCAGGTGACCAACATCCATGACCAGTTGTAGGGTCACCAAGACGCGAGAATGGAATTCCGTTAACAAACACATTCCCCGATCCAACTGCTTGTGTATCACCATCACTGTATGGATCACCAATTCTTGTTGCTGCTGGCACGTTTTTCGTCCAATTTTTGTTGTTGTAATAAATATTTATCACATCACCAAAAGGATGAAAACAATGAAGAAGTTATTTACGACCCCAATGACAATGTTGATGCAGTTCTTATTCTATGACTTCAATAAAAAGAGGATGTCGCACACTAAACTATGGTCCAATATTGGATATGGGGCGATGGTCTATACGTTCGTGTATGCTGTTATGTACGGATCAAAGATCGATATTATGTTGTGGGCATTATTTGGTCTAGTCGTTGTTGGTAATCGAACAGTACTGGAGTTGATGGGACGCAAGAACGGAAACGGTAATAGCAACGACTATAGCAATGGTGGTAATGGATCCGAAAATGTACAATTTGCTGTACCTGAGGAACAAATCAAGCCAACATGCAACTGTAACAACAATCCTGTTAATTAGATTTCTTGCTTAGAAGTGGAACGAACGTTTCAAGTTGATCAGATAACTGTCTAAGATCATATTGACCAAGAAACTTCAAGAAATGGAAGTGACTATACTTTCCAGGATTTGCTATTTCTCGCTCAATTGTTTCTTTGATTATGGTCCTAATATGATCTGGTTGCAACGTGAGATCCATCAGTAACCTATTTTCTTCAAACAGATCACCGACTTTCATCTCTCTCTGGTCTATTGGATTAATCCAACGCTCTTCCATCATATTTGCTCGTTCAAATGGATCTTCATAGGCTTTTCTAATTCGCGTTGCACGAACCTTTGGATACGCACTTTGGATATTTTCGCCCTGAATATCGCCACGAACGAACATTTCAAACTTTAGGTATTCAAAATCGTCACATTTTGGTTTCTTAAAGTCTTTTGAAACTGGATCATGTATAACAACATCCCCCATTGGAATTAATTGAAGAAGATCCTTATCTGAAGAAACAATTTCAATTCTGTTATCTTTACCATACATTTGAACAAATCCAGCAACGAGATCATCAGCTTCGCAGCCATCCGCAGCAAGACAAACAATACTTGTGTGTTGTCTGATCAATTGTTCAAAATCTCTCATGAATGCCTTAAACTTATCCCAACGTTCCTGTTGCATAGGTGTTAGGTTTTGACGTCTATTAGCTTTGTAGATTCTTTTTGAGACACACGCATCTGTTTTTGTGTATTCTTTTCTCCAGTTCGGCCGCTCAAACCCTATCACGAGTTGGTCTGGCTTAGCTAGTTTGTAATACTTGTTCAGCGTGACAATTGTAGAATGATACGCAAGACCAATAATCTCATCAATTTCAGACTTGGCGTGTATATAGAATGTTCTATGGAATAGATTAGCACCATCAATAACTAGATATGTTTTATTCATTTTTACTCTTTTTGTTCTTGTTTATTCGTATTGGTTTATCTTTTTTTGTTCTATTTCTTCTGCTACATGTTTATATAAATGAACTAACCATTGACCAACAACACTTTCGTCAGTAACACCAATGTAGCCACTGTTTTTAAGAAATCTAATGAACGCGTTATTCCAATCCAATTGTATTTGAAGTCCCCTATCAGGATCAACCCCCTCACCAACAATCGACACCCACGGTTCATCAGAATATTTTTCTGAATCGTCGGTTACATTAACCCTCTCGACACCGTTCTGTTTTGGTTTTGATTGGAAAATCGTTCTAAAATCAAACATATCTCTTAATAGTCCCATATTATTTCTCCGATCTTGTATATATTGGGTTAACTTAGTGATATTCCAAAGATTTCACCAAGTTTTCGTTCAGTTGACGTGTCTAGTGGATCATATCTCAATAAATTTCTACAAAATGTGCAGATATTGGTTCGGGGATGGAAGTATAATATGATGTTAACATTAAAGGAAGTTCTCCGCAAGCTTCAATTTCTTCTACACAAGAAGAAATTGATACCTTTAATCCTCTGGCAACTTGTTTCACTGTAGGATATGGATAATACACTTTACCGTTATTCTTTTCAAAATAACGTTTCGCGTATCGATGGATGCGTTCACCAAGATACATAGTAGTCTCCTTATTAAACTTGCGGAAGGACGTATACATTAACGTCATTTATAGTGAATAGCAACAAACCACGTTTACTAACAAGAATCGTTGCTTGTGGATCGTGTTTCATCATCGTTAGCAATAATTTGGCTTCATAACGATGAACAAAGTTTGCTGGCTCATCTTCATTAACAACGTTTTCAGCACGTTCTGCAAACTTATGTGAGAATACATCACCATTTCCATCAACAAGTTCCATCATAACACCACTATCATTACTGACGAGTGTTATTGAATCAGACTTCATCGCTGCCATACCCTTCGCTAATAATTGTACAGCATCAGCAGTAAGAGTTGTTGCATAGTTGAATTGTTCCTTCAACTCACGCGGTGGTGTCTTAACAGTTTTCGGATTTGCACATCTATACTCAACTTTCGTTCCTTTACACTTCATTGTTAATAGTTGTGCTTCATTTGTCTTTGGTGATACAAGATACTCAACTTCAAACTTTTCTTGTCCTTCAACAAGTGCCAATCTTGACAAAAATAGATCAAAACGATCAATTGTTATACGATCAAATGGAAGATCCACCTTATCATCGAGTTCGAGAATCACTGCTGTTCGTTGTTCGTTCATTGCCGCCACGAGATTGCGTTCAATAACAACTCCTTCTACCCCAACAAGTTTCGCCGTAGCAACAGCATTCTTAATATATAACACAACATCTTCTAGTAGTTTCATAATCAAAATCCAAATATATCGTCAAACAAGACTATTTGTCTTGTTGGTACTTCTTTACGTATTGCCTTAAACACAAGTTTCAAATTATCATCAACAAGCCGTTCGGCCTGTTTATAACGATCGACGACTGGTTGGTACTCATCGAGAAACCATTGTGGTATCACGTCAATATCGGTTGGTAGCGCAATCGAATGGAACCGACCGTAATCCCTCTTCAAATAGAACACTTTAATTTTCATTCCTGAAATAATTGGTGGACTACTATGGTCATCATATTCATCCAAACATAGATTATAATGAATTGCAGCGGCTATATGACCTGGAATTCTTGTTTTTGGATCATCTTTAAAGTTTCGGGTATACTCCTCTACTTTGTTACACCCTTTTGGCAGACCGATATCAAACACCTCCATTACATCAATTGCCTTATCTCGAAAGTCAATCACATGTCGTTCAACATCATTCCATTGACAACCCTTTAGAATCATCTCAATTGTTGCTGAAAGAAAGTTCTGCACGGACTTTGGTGTTGTCGTCTTTTTCATCTCAAGACCCATCGTCTTGAGTTTGTCTGTTGGATTACCATCTAGATCGACAACGTGAAGAACATATCGTTTCTTTTCAACAAAGATCCCACGATCGGCAACGACTTCCCGACCGGCCTTGATAATATCATCAAAACCAGAACTACATAAAAACGCGTCCTGCATAAACGTATTGAACGATTGATTAACCTGCTTCGCAACCTCATCAGCAACCATCACTGCTTGTTGTTTATCATCTGCGTGTGTCTTAAAATAGACTGAATCTGTGTCTCCATAGATTATAGAATCTGATGGGAACTTACCATGTGTATCAGCGAGATCATCTTCTGATAGAGGAAGGTCAATGTTATAGTTTCCATCAAGTAGTTCTGCAACCTTACGAATTTGATGTCTTAGAATCATTCGTCCAGTAGCAGTCGTAGACTCACCAAATCTCAAATCGAAGAACCTAAAATAAAAGTTTGTTAGTGCACCATAACATGAGTTCAATTTAATTTTGTACACATACTGAAGACGATCATAGTATCCTGATTGTTCATGATCTCCTGCTTCATATGCCTGTGCTTTAAGTTTCTGATAGTCTTTTCTTTGTTTGTACCAAGATGCAAGAATCATTGGAACAATACCAGGTTTGTTTTGATCAAATACAGTCCCGTATCCAGATACAGCCCACTTCTTGCTCTTTAGAAACTCTCTCCATTCTTTTGCTGTTCTCTCTTCCTCAATACCATTGTCGTACTTGAGAACAAGTGTTGTGTTGCTATTATCAACCAATTCGTCCCAATCTCTAAATGTTCCATCAAATTGTCCTATTACAGTTTCGGGACTAAGGTTTAAACTACGAATCGACGATGGATACAGAGAGTTGATGTCTATGCTACCGATCCATTCATGAAGACCCATCTGTGGAACCAGAACATACGCACCTTGAATTTGTCTGTCCTCAGTAGATTGTTGATAGTCAGGAACTCGTAGACCACCAAGATCATAATGACAATAGTTAACAATCGCCATGTCAAACAATTGCAACGTCCCAAAAACGTTTCTAAACTGCGTAAGTGAAATATGACACATCATATTTGCTAGGTTGACGTATCCTAACTTTTCTTCCAAACCTTTCAGAATTTCCGTATCACGAACGTTGTATCGAACAAAATGATTAAAGTTGTTTTTGTATAATTGAGCAAGCGTACCACTAAACGATAATTTTGGCAGATGTGGAAGAACCTCTTCTGCAATCGACTCCAACTTATATGACGGGCGTTGTGTCATTTCATACTTCTTAAATAGGTCAAGATAGTCAAGATGCACTCGACCTGATAGTTCTGCAGTTGTTTGTATTCTACCAAATAGCTCAACATCCCTATATCTTGGAACCTCTGCCTGAGCAAATGACATCCTACGAAGATGGGTTCGTCCAAGTTCGGATTCAATTCGTTTACATAGGTACGGAATGTCGAAGAAGCCACTATTCCAACCACTGAGAATATCAGTGTCTTCAATTTCGGCTAAAAAGTACAATAACAAGTCAAACTCGTTACGACATATGACAACCTCTGAAAGGTCTCTTAATGAGGGATCAAACGTCTTTTCATCCCAACCTGGAGGAGGAACTACATAAACAACAGAACGGTCCTGCCATACATGATAGATAGACACAGCACAAACGGGAGCATAGGGGTTTGATGGACTCGGAAAACCAATCTTTTCGTTATAGTCGACCTCAATATCAAACAGCGTGATATTCAGTTTTGGAGTTGGTCTATTGTAATACAGTTCGGAAAGAATTTTGACTTCAGGTGGGATATCAGACTCGTACAATCGCATACGTCTTGACTGATATTCAGTTCTAGACTTGACAAAATCTTCGTATGTATCAAAATCATACCTTTTTAGAGGAGTACCAAAAATACTTCGTTCAGTACCTTCAAGATCTTCGACATAAAAGTAAAATGGAGCTTTATGGCTTACAGCACGACGTCCGGATTCATCACGTTCCCAGACAATGACACTGTTGCCTTTTCTTATTGAAGAGATGTAGCTCATTATTCTTATTGTACTCCTAATAGCGATCGTCTATTATAAGACGACCACTATTAGGGTGTCAACGGTTACTGTTGATGCGCTACTTCGACTAGATACCTTTAACGAATTTTACGTTAAATGGTCGAACGTTGTACTCGATATGATCAAGAACGCTGGTAACGTATTCAACATCCTGAGGGTTACTATACTTTTTAGCACCCACTGGACCTTGATTGTAGATTAAAACTGCTTCTGCAAGTGTTTGCACGTCTTTTTTGTATTTGACAAAGTACTCCGTTCCAATGACAATATTGAACTTATCATCAGAAATCAGTTGAGCAATAATCTCTTCGTCTGTTACTCTATAAGAGGAGCGACCAAAGAAATGTTGTGCTAATGACTGCTTGCCATCAAGTACATCACGTGCTGCAGATACTTTAATTTGCATCACTCCGTAGTATCGCTTACCTACAGGTAGATGCATCCCACCAACCTTAATTGATGTTCCAGCTGTACTTTCTTGAAGGAGAATTCCTTGAATTGCCTCAGCAGTACTACGCCCGTATTTTGATGCTATATTGTAAGCGTTTGCTAGAAGATTTGTTTGTGTTGCTGTATAGCCTTGAACACGAAGTCGTGGATTTCTTTTGAGTGCTACTTCCTTCTGTTGTTCTCGCTGCTCTCGGTCTTGCTGCACTTGCTCTTGTTGCTGTTGTTGCGTAACAGCTGTCGTTCTTGCATCCAGATAAAAGTTTGCAAGGAAAAACGCTGTGACAAGGTTGGTTAAGAGGATACCAGTAAAAAGACACCTCATAATGCCTCCTATATTTCACGAGTGTTAGTGTGGTTGCCGGCCACAATAGGCGATCGTACCTTACGATCAAAAAGTTGTTACTTAGATTTAGTAATCAGTTCGTATAGCGACTCAAGCGTCTCAAAAGACTGTCTGACGTCTTCATAATTTGCTTTGTGAAGAACTTTTGCTAGGTTCCTTGTTGTCTTCTTGTCGACACCAAATGTTGCCTCTGACGCGTCGATAATTTCCTTAATTATTTCCTGTTGTTCTTCAACTGCGGACATACAGACACTAATTTGATCAAGCATGATCCTATATTTTTCTCTATCTTCTGCACTATTAAGTTGCATTATAGTTCTCCCCTTTGTATAGACATGATAGTCTCCTTATTGTATTGATATTATATAGTAACCACAAGCGTTGGATCAACGAATCAAATCTCGGTTAACATTTTGAGCAGCAGTTCCCTTAAGTTCAGTGTCGTTAAATTTGTTTACACTATCAAACCAACCCTTTATATGTATCACATAAGGCGTCTCAAGAACTTGCTGTGCTGTTAACGATACTACTTCAAGATATGGACGAAAGCTCAATGTTGAAGCATTATACAACTCTGGTATTCCATGTAAAATAATTGCTCGTTCTGTTACTAAATCAGAGGCTCCAATTAATGTATCTCGTGACAATTGGGACTGAATACTTGTCTGTGAAAACTCTCTCTTAAGGCCAGCTAGATCCTGTTCAAACAGTTTAATCGCACATCGTAAATTGAATGTGTTATCGTCTCGAAGTTGATTCCGTATACTGTTAAGATCAGCAATATTGAATAGTTGTTTATTCTTAAAAGCACCGATACGGGATGCACGCTCTACAACACTTTTCTGTGGAAATGAAGTTGGAATGAGATCTAAATTAGTCTTCAATAACGTTTGCACGCGTTCTGCATCAACCTTGACAGCACCTGTAACAATATTGCCAATTATTCTTCTGTATTGTTCCTGTCCAGCATTTGAATCTTGAAGAACCATAGACTGAAGGATAATTGTAGGCATTCTCGATGGAAACGCTAGTTCGTAAGCAAGACGAAGAAGTTCTTTTTGAGCCTCTTGAAGGGTGGAATCCGTTGATAGATGCTTGTCTACATCATGAATATCACGTCTCTCTGTTTCCTGTGCTTTCATCAATGCTTCAGCATCTTTGTTTTCCCTTTCCTCAACGCTAGCACCAGCAATGGCGCGACTTGCAGCACCTGCATTGCTATCCGGCAAGTCAAATGATAATGGAATTTGTAGTGTTTCAAGTTTTTGTGTGAACTTACCATCCTCGCCAAATATATTTGTTACTTGCATTATGGCAAATAGACCATCATACCAAAATGGAGCAGAGAACCGTTCTGTTGCTTTTTGTATCTTTTGCGGTAGAGGCATAAACACGCGAATCTTGATAAGTGCTGGTGTTGTACCCCATGCTGTCATAACTCTTGATGTTGTATCACTATTTGACGAACTTTGATTTACAACATTACCCACAAAGTCGAGTGGTGTAGTTAATAGTCCTGAGTATAGCCTTGGATCGCCAGCGATTGTAAAGTCTGCTGCGACAGATGTAAATGAAACCGCTCGACGGAGATAGTCACTAAACTGATAATATGATGCAGCATCTTCAACATTGTATGGAGGATTATTCGGAACTTTAGGAAGCGTCTGCAAACTTGGATAGTCTGTCGTTACACGTTGTGCATAACGATCCTTATTACCAGAAACAACAAATGTATGAGATTGTGGTTTTTGTTGTGCCTCAGCTGTAACCGGATTCTGTTCGAAATAATATGCTTGGTATGTTGTAAACATATCAAGTTTCATGTCGAACTCAAGAATGTCAATATTTCGACCTGTGAAAATATAGTTGTACACTAAAAGGTTATTAACAGCACGAGCTTCTGTTTCAATTGCAGCCAATGCTCTAGTACGTGCTTGTTCAATACCACTAGGACCTTTCTTCTTTTCTTCTTCTGTGGGTTGTGGAAGAAGAAACACAGCAGTCCTCATGATATGATACTCGATAACAAATGCACCTTTCGATGATCGTGGTCGAGAAATTATCTTAAATACATATCGTTTCTTCTTCTCCTGTGCATCAGGATTAATGTCCTCTCTCGATAACAATTCATTTTGTACAGTTGGTGATAGTTGCATCACCTTTTGCATGATCGATGTAATCGATTCATTCATATTGGCACTAAGTTGTGCGTTCGTCTTATCCTTGTTGGCAGAAGGAACAACGATTGGGTAAGTCGAATACGGTTCATGAACAACAATTTTATATTCAATAGGCTGTAGATCTTTATTGGTCTTTGCAAGCTCTTGTTGTTCTGCATTAAGACGTGCAGCCATTGCAGCCATCGCTTCACCGATAGTTGTTCCTGTTGTAAATTTTAGCGAGCTACCGACGTTTGACACTTCGTTACGATTTGCAAATCCATTGACAACTGGTAAGAACTTAATATCATACCGGGAACCAACCTGAGTGATTGTCATATCAATGTCAGTAAAAAATATCGGCAGAGGTTTAACTGCTGTTATAATCTCTGTCTTATTCTGGTCTGTAACACCAATGAAATATGTTTTAAGAACAAAAATGATCCTAGATACATCTGCTCGTAATGTTTCAGCAATCTTAACAAGAAGTTCACCAAATCTTATTCCAGCAGGTTCTTCGATAACCATTGACCCTTCTGAATTAAACGCTTGTGTTGCATACATTGACGTTGCTGTTTCTTTAATTGTCCCCATGTTTGGAGGTGGACCTAACGTCATTGTAACATTCAATGACTTAATCAAGAATTCAGCATCTATTGCTGTGTTGAGAACAACAACAAACGGGAGTGTTGTATCGTTGTTGATGTATTGTGGCCGTGCACGACGATTTATATCACCAAATGCATCCGCGGTTGGAACTAGCTTATCAGGTGATATATTTTCAAATTCTGTCTCAGCGATAGAACTCTCAACGCAAGCAAGGAGAATATGTTGGTAACTATAGGAACGATAACTATGTAGAGGATTACCAGTTGTTACATCTTGATCTAGAATGAGATCATCTGTTGTTTGTGGCATATTTAACTATATGAGAACGCTGCACGTGCAGGTGAAGGAATTGTTATTATTCGACCTTCAACAAACTCTACTTCAATGTCGAGTATTGTGTTGAATTGAAGGATCAACCACTGATATTTTGCTTTTCCATACACGTCAAAAGCAAGTAAATCGGGACGCAGGTGGTACTTCTTAGGAATTGTAATTGTTATGTCATCGACACTTGGTGCAATTGGATTTAGTTCCCACCAACCAAGATAGTTACCATCAAGTTCAGTTTCGCCACCTTTGACGTACCTAGATTTGTTGTCAGCAAGTGACGATGTCGGTTGTGTTGGATTAGTATTAACTGGCATATTAGAACTCCGTTAAAATTCCCTGCTTGAAGGCAGATAAGTCAAACTTTGTTGCATACTCCAATGGCGAATGAACTTCGAGGAGACCAATTGTGTACTCAATCGTCATGGGAAATGGAACCTGAAAGAGTCCCTCTGGATCTTTAAGTTGATCAAAATTAGGACCACCTCCAGATGTTGGAATATAGTCAACATCATTAGGATATGTGAATGCAAAGTTCCTAATTACAACAGGAATACGTGAGATGTTACCATATCTAACAAGACGGTTTTGACCATTCGCGGAACTTCCTGATGTTACACCTACGCCATCTGAATATGCTGAAAAAGACAGTACATCAGGTGGTGAGCCAAGAAGATTATTTGTAGCTGTTCGACCAGTTGGGGATGTTGCTGTATTTTGGGTCGGATTATTATTTCCTCTTGCACTCGCTTTTTGTCTTTCTTGTTGTGCTGTTGTTGCACCAAAATATGGCATACACCAACCACGCAAACGGTTGTGATATTCAAGATTCTTTCGTGCTTCTTGTGGTGTTCGAGAAACCATCTTTGCTGTAATACTAAATGTTCTCGATTCTGTATTCTGATACATCCAAATACTACCTGGCATATGGACAGGATTTAACGACTGATAATTAACCGTTCGTTCTTCAGCAATTGATGGTGAAACATCAAAGATAATAAACTCGCTTGGGTTTGCAAGGGAAACCAAACGAGCCTTTAATGTTTGTGTTAGTGTTACGGGTTCTTCTCGTGCTGTTGTCATTATTACTCCTCGCCGATCTAACTATATATAATACACCCTGCCTCGTTGAAAACATACTTAACTTAATGTATAATGAAGTTAAGAAAGTCTATCCAATAACAACAATAATAAGGACTTCTATGAAAGATACACCTCCCACTATAGGTGCACCTGCACCTATCCCAAAGAAAAAGAACTATCTCAACAATAAAGACCTCCTAGCCGAAGTTCGGATAAGCAAAGAACAAGGTCGGATGTCGAACAATCTTGCACTAATGTTGACAATGTTGTGCAATAGGTTCGGCAAGCGGGCGAACTTTATCAACTACAGCTACCTGGACGACATGAAGTCATATGCTATGATGATGTTGGTCAAGAGCTGGATGGGATGCAAGACTGATCTAGGATCAAATGCATTTTCGTATTACACAGAATGTATCAAGAATTCTTTCAGACAATACCTAAATGTTGAGACACGTCACAGTAAGGGAAAGAACCTCTTATTGATTGAACACGAAATGTCTCCATCCCATAGTTTCATGACAGATTACGAAAACGAACAACGTCTAAATCGTGAAGAAAAGTACAGCTCAGACGATAGATCATATGTAGAACAAGAAATTCAAGAACATAACGAACAAGAACATCAAGAATGATGTTTAATCGACATATTTCCACACAAATCCACCAGCTGTTTTTGATTTACCACGACAACATTCACTAATGTTATGTAATTCAACATGGGTTTGATTTTGAGCTTCAGTAAGCGAACGATATGTTGCAATTAAACTACCATCTTTAGAAAGTTGTAAAACAGAACGATAATACTTTTTATTAAAGACAGGAATAGGATTATTTTCATATGACCACAAAAAGCCACCAGCAGATTTTCTCTTTCCTTTACAACATTGGGAGATATATGATCTGTTAGCACCAGTACATTCAGCAGCAACTATTATAGATGGATATATTGAAATTAAATTACTGTTAAGATCATATTGACAAACACTTTTACAAGTTTCACCACCAATATGACCACCGCGACTGGTGTTCAATAGAGGACCAGTATTATTGAGTTTACGTCCAATTTCTTTGATGGTTTCACGTTCTCTATCTAAAGCTTCTTTTTCGCTAGCACGTTCAAGAATTTTTTGATATTTGATTCGTAAGCCTTGAGTTTCAAGTTCGCGAATTAGTTTGTGATGAGGTCGATTATTTTTATAGTCGATTCCATTCAGAGTTAATGCATCAACACGGTGCATATACATTCTATTTCGTTTACCTTTGCCAACATAAAAGGGAACGTTTGTTTGAGGATCAATTAATAGGTAGGTATAGTATATTTTTCTTACCATAGTGAAGTCCTTTCTTACTCCTTTATATATAACAATAACAATGGGAGATATTATGAAAAAATTGGCCAAAGGGGCCTATATGACTGATATACATTTCGGCAAAAAGAACAATTCTGAACAACACAATCAAGATTGCATTAACTATATTGATTGGTTCATTAAAACGGTTAAAGAAGAAGGTGGTGTTGATTATATAGGATTTCTCGGAGATTGGCACGAGAATCGAAGTGCTATTAATGTACTAACATTAGCATACTCCTATGCCGGTGCTGAGAAACTCAACAATTTTGGCCTTCCTGTGTTCTTCGTTGTAGGTAATCATGACCTATACAACAAGACATCAAGAGACATACATTCTGTTGTTCACTTCAAACAGTTTCGTAACTTTCATGTTATAGATCAACCAGAGGTGATCACTGACATTCACGACAAGATGATGTTTTGTCCATATATGTTTCAACACGAGTATCCTGACCTAGCAAAGTACGCGGATATACCATTTTGGGCTGGTCACTTTGAATTCAAGGGATTTATTCTAACAGGATCAAATTATACTAACCCTCATGGATCTGACTGTAGAGATTTCTCTGGTCCGAAGCATATAGCATCTGGTCACTTTCATAAGAGACAAAGAGGATTCAATGTTACATATATTGGTAACTGTTTTCCAATGGACTTTGGTGACGCTGGTGATGACGAAAGAGGTTGTATGGTCTATGATCATACAACACACAATATGCACTTCTATAATTGGGAACAGTGTCCAAAATATAGAAAGGTCAACCTTTCGGATATTATAGACAATAAAGCACCATTTATAGACGGCGCCCGTATCAAGTGTATTGCTGACGTTGCAATCACATATGAAGAAATGACAACACTTAAGCAAACAATAACGGACACGTTTAATCTCCGCGAACTTGTTTTTGAAGAACCAAAAGAAACAGCTGATGCGATTGTTGACACAAACGCTGACGTCGATCATCTAGAGAACATCGATGATACATTCGTCAAACTTGTCGGTGAATTGAACGTTGACAAGATTGATACACAGTTCCTAATCGAACTATATAAAGAACTCAAAATAGAACAGTTATGATAAAATTCCTCAAGATTATGTTCCGTAACTTTATGAGCTACGGAAAAGTAATGACAGAATTTAATTTTGATCTACCGGGAACAACATTAATTATGGGTGAAAATGGTTCCGGAAAAACAACAATTCTCAACGCACTCGTGTACTGTCTTTTCAACAAACCAATCAATGATGTCAACCTTGATGAATTGATCAACAACACAAATAAGAAGGATATGTTTGTTGCCATCGAGTTCGAAAAAAACGGTGTAATGTATCGTATTGAACGTGGCCGCAAATCTCCAAAAGCTGGTTTCGTAAGATTGTTCGAAGATGGAAAAGAAAAGACAACGGCAGACATTGAAGCAAGAATCGAACAAATTATTGGAATGGATTATTCTATGTTTGTTCGAATCGTTGTCATTTCTGCAACACAATTACCATTTCTTGATCTTGAATCAAAACACCAAGTTGCATTTATTGAAACTCTATTTAATCTAACGATCCTTTCATTAAAGGCTGCGATTCTAAAGGACCTAATTAAAGACACACAAAGTGATATCCAGATCCAACAAACAAAGATCGCCCAACTTGAACAACAATACATTAGACTACAAGAACAAATCGCAGCCGCAAAGTCGCGGGTTGTCAATTGGGTTCAGAACAACGAAAGAACAATTACACAACTGCAGACGGATCTCGAAAAGATCGCACAAGTTAACTTTGAAGAGCAACAAGGATTCCACAAGAGATTAGCCGAACTTAAGCAAGAAGTTCGAGAAGTTGAAAATGAGAAACGCACATTGGAAAGAACAATCAAAGAACAAACAACAGCTGTCTCTAAATTTACAACAGAGTTAGACTCATTACAAAAATCACAATGTCCTTATTGCAAACAGCCTTTCATTAACACAAAGGACAGAATAGAAGTTTGCGCAAGGGGGATAGATGAAAATAAGGTACAAGTTACCGAAAACCAAACTTATTTGCAAGCAACGGAATCTTTATTTGCCAATCTCGTAAAGAAACAAAAAGAAATAGAACAACAAATAACAGTTACTAATCTTGACAGTCTAGTGAAGATTCGTGACCAAAGTCAGGCTACAAAACAAAAGATTGATATGTTACTTGAGGCAACAAATCCTCACTTAGAAGCACTTGGCGACCTCGAGAATACAAAACTTGATCCAATTGAATACACAGAGATCAATGGGTTTACAAAGAGGCTTGAGCACCAACAATTTCTTGTTAAGTTACTAACAAAGAAGGATAGTTTTGTTCGAAAGGCATTCCTTAATCGTAACCTACCATTCCTTAATACAAGATTGCAACACTATCTTGGAGAACTTGGTCTTCCTCACAAGGTAGAGTTTACATTCGATCTTGATGCAAAAATCTCTCAATTTGGTCACGAGCAAAGTTTTGGTAGTCTATCGAATGGACAAAGAGCTAGAGTTAATTTGTCACTAGCACTTGCGTTCCGCGATGTTCTACAGGCTCTTCATACTCCAATTAACATTTGTATGTTTGATGAGGTACTTGATGTTGGTCTAAGTACTATTGGCGTTCAGGCTGCCGCAGCTATGTTAAAAAAGAAAGCCAAAGAAGAAGCAATCTCACTTCTTATCATTTCACACAGAGACGAAATCGACACAGCATTTGATCGAACAATTACCATTAAACTAGACTCTGGTTTCTCAAAAATAGTTTGATCTAAATACAGTCGGAGAGACTGTATATGATCATTATTGGAATAGACCAATCCTACCGTTCGCCTGGTTACTGTGTATTTAAAGATGGTGAACTTATTGACTTTGGCTGTTTATTAAACGACAAACGCCTTGATGTATTCGATCAAGCATCATTAATTGCTGAAGGTGCCGTTAATCTTATTAAGTCCCATAATCCCAATTCAATCTATATCGAAGGGCTTGCGTTTGGTTCTTTTGGTAATGCAACTCGTGACCTAGCGGGACTGCAATTCCTAATGATCGCATCGATGAGAAAGCATCTCAACTTAAAACAAATTGAAATAGTAGCACCAACAGCGCTAAAGAAATTTGCAACAGGTAAAGGAAAAGCTTCAAAAGATGATATGATTAATGCTGCACCACCAGAAATAATTGCCGGGTTTAAAAAACAAGGTTATTTGAAGACCAAAGGGCTAACTGACCTAATTGACGCATATTGGTTAGGAAAATTTGCAAGAAATAAACTAACCACTGATAAATAGCCATATCAGATTCAAGGAGATCCCTAAATGTCTTTACTACAAGAATTGTTCGGAATGTCAAAAAGCGAAGCCCTCGCAAAAAGTCGCAAACGTAACGTTCGTGAAAACGATTACATGATGGGTGGTACACGTTCAATGCCTGGACCAGATACAACAGATGGTCCATACAATCCTGAAATGAACACATATGGTGACGAAGAGTCATATGGTGATTACCAGGACTTCGGTGATATGGAGAGCGGCGAGGCTGACGACATGGAAGGCGGAGAAGGTCTCGAGGGTGAAGATATTGTATCTATGGATGTTCCGCTCGTTATTCGTATGATGGAATGGGCAAAAGAAGAAGCTCCTGATGATATTGCACTTCACAAGGCTGTTGATAACATGTTGGATCTCGCAATGGAACGTGGTACTGCCGATCTAACAATGGATGATTATGAAGACATTATCGAAGGTTGTTGTGATTCAGAAACCGAAGATGGTGAACTCGATGACGAAAGCGGTGATGAGTTTGATTTTTCAACCAGTGAAGATGAGAGTGGCGAAACCAATGAAGATGAGTTCGGTGGTGAAACCGACAAAATGCCACGTCCTGGAATGGAAGATATGGAGTCGTGTGGTTCCTCAAATCCACGGGTTTCAAGGATGCGTAGTTACTAATACAGATCTATAATACAATTGAAGAGGATCAACGGTATTCGTTGATCCTCTTTTTATTTTAGGAGATAATTTGTCATCTTAAAAA
>Ga0315291_10004119_pt1 | contig 18601 bp, 9 predicted proteins | sample YL17G12_20_MG_FD_203070 | JGI IMG/M metagenome (GOLD analysis project Ga0315291, IMG submission 203070) | Sediment microbial communities from Yellowstone Lake, YNP, Wyoming, USA - YL17G12_20 | ecosystem: Environmental > Aquatic > Freshwater > Lake > Sediment | place: USA: Wyoming | collected...
GAAAAAACTCGCGTTTTCTTTTCCTCTCGCAAAATAAAAAATCCACCACAAACCACACACCAAATATACTCAGGCGACTGCTCCAAATCGCACGTCCTCCCCTCCGGCAAGTGCTTCTTCAGCTGCACCTTTGGGGCCTGCGGGATGTGCTCCGACTCCCCCCCGCCGAGCTCGAGCGGCTTTGCCACGTGCGACGCCGTCGCCGCCGCCGGGGCCTGCTCCTCCTCCTCGGCCGGTTCCTCCTCGTGCGACCTCTCGTGCGGCAGGTGCTGCAGTGACGTGGTCCCCGCGGGCACCCCGAGCTCCAAGACATGCGCTGACCTGGCCAACGAAGGTACGCTGGACTGCGCCGCCCTTCCGAAGAACTGCCACTCGTCGTTCGGAAGGTGCAAGCCCAAGGGGACGTCCGGGGCGGCGGTGATCCCGTTTCCGGTGCCGACGACGAAGCCTCCGCCTTTGACGACGACGCCTTCGCCGACTGCGACTGTGAAGCCGACGGTGCCTCCTGCGACGACCACGGTGCGCTTGTTTAAGTTCCTTTCGTTGTTCTCAGAGAGAGAAGAGAGAGAGAGAGAGCGCAGAGAATGAGAGAGAGCAAAACGAAAAAAGCAAAACTCACTCGCTCTCTCCTTCTCTCGCCCTCCGCAACCATTCTCTTCATGCCCCCAACCCCAAACAAAACAGCCTCCTCCTCCGCAGACGCCCAAGCCCACCTCGCCTCCTCCGACGACGCAGCCACCGCCTCCTCCCACGGCTGCGGCGCCCCCCCCCCCCTCCCCGGCGCCCACGCCGACTCCTCCTCCCCCTCCCTCGCCGGCGGTCCAGGCCGCCTTCTGCTCCGACATCTCGCCCTCGGCGACCGCGAACTGCTCCGTCGTCTCCCAGAGGGGGACTTCCTGCTCCTCCCGTTCCATGACGGGGAGGTGCCTGTTCACCTGCTCGAAGGGGGCCTGCAGCTCGTGCTCGAACAGAGCTCCCAACAGGAGCAGGTACACCTGCGACCAGCTCGCCACCGCAGGGAAGTGCGCGAGCCTGGCCGTCGGGACGTGCGACCTGAGCTGCGCTCGGTGCTGCTCCGATGTCGCGCCTGGGAACGCCGGAGGAAAGTCGTGTGATGCGCTGGCGGCGGAGGGGAGGTGCGCCTCGCTGCCTTACTACTGCTTTGCGAGCTGCGGCAAGTGCAAGTCTCGCGGATCGACGACGGGTTGAAATCATGAGCGAGTTTGTAGTTGTTTTATTTCGTTCTTTTAGACTACAACGATGATTTCAATGAGTTTTCTTTTTTTTGTATTTGAGCGGATCGCTGTCTTTGGCGGTCTCGCTTTTTTTCGCCAAGGAGTCGCTTAACTCCCACAGACGAGTAAACACAAAGAGGGGGGGAAAACCCGACTAGAAAATTTTAAAATAAAAAACTCGGTGTCTCTTTTCGTCTTTCCACAGAGGCCTCCGAATCTCTCAGCCACCTTGATCTCTCTCCGTCCCGCTACGCACGTGCCTCGTCCTCTCTCCCATCTCTCTCTCTCTCTCCTTTTTTGCTGCGGTTGGAAACGTGACGAGACATTTGTCTTTATCTTGCAATGTGAGTAACGTTGCTGAATTATCGAAAAGGAGGTTAGGAGTGCGACTTTTTAAATTTAGGGTTGTCGTATCACGCTCGACTTCGAAGCTCACTTTTTCCGCCTCGTATCTCTTTTACCCCGCCGCCGCTGCCACAAAAACGTCGCCGCGTCTCATATCGGAACAGAGCGTTTTTGTTGTAACCTCATGACAGATAAGCTGCCATTAAAAACCTTCAAAAACACCCCAAGAACGTCAAAAAAAAGCAGTGCACATTTCATTCCCCCCCCCCTAGTTTTCAGTCTCCTTCCTTCTCCTTGGCCTCTTCGTTGGCCTCCGCCACGGCCAGCTCCGCCACGGCAGCAGCTGCTGCCTCCTCGCTCGCGGCTTCATCCGCCGCGGCACCTTCCGCTACGAGCGCAGCACCCAGCCCCGGCGGAGGAACGAATTCCGCCGCCTTCGGGTTCAGCCTTGCCGCCTCGGCAGCAGCCGCCGCTTCCGCGGCCGCTTTCATCTCGAGGTATTTCGCAACGAGCTCTGCACGCGACCCCGGAGAAGTCTCGGGCGTAAAGCCGCGCGCGCCTCCCTCGGGGGGGCACTTGGCCAGGCGCACCGCCAGGTTGCCTCGGACGCCGGCAGCGGCGTTCGAGGTAAACTTGATCCCCTGCGGATTCCTCTCGGCCAGGAACAGGCGCGGCCTGGACGACGATGACGAAAGCGACAGGCCTCCTTTCCCTCCCCCTCCCGGCGCGTCCCCGATCTTCTTGACGCGGTGCGCCACGGACTCGCGCGTCTTGGGCTTCTCGGCGAGCGTGAACTCTACGAGGTCGCCTCGGCGGAGGACCGGGACGGTGGGAGTCGGAGGAGAGGAGTCCGCCTGTTCTTCTTCTTCGCCCTTGTCGCCGCCGTCGTCGCCGCTCTTCTCGACGATGGCCTCGACCTCCCCCGCGCGGAAGTAGACGCGGAGCCTGGTCTTGTGCGGCGCCGCGGAGGGAAGAAGAGGCGCAGAGGAAGGAGCGGCAGCAGCAGCGGAAGAAGGCTTGGAGGCGGACTCGTCGTCCTTTTCTCTCTTCTCGTCACCTTCCGCCGGCGCCTCTCTTTCTTCCTCCTTCCCCTCTTCCGCCGCCGCCGCCACTTCCTCCTCCGCCGCCTCGCCACCCTTCTTCTCGGCGGCCTCCACGCCGGCAGCCCCGCCGCCAGCAGCCAGGGCCTCCCTGAGAGACGCGGCGTCGTACTCCAGGAACCCAAAGGCCCCCTTGGTCATCGCCACGCTCCCTCGCAGGACCAGCGGCGCGACGCGCGAGGCGCGCCTGCCGGCGATCCGCGCGACGAGCGAGCCCGCGCCGGCGCGCCTGGCGGCGGCGCGGGCGACGCGGGGGTCTGTCGCGACGCGGAAGACGACGGCGTCGCCCACGCGGGGGTTGGCCTTCGGGTCCGCGAGGTCCCCCGCGGTGAACGGGAGCCTGGAGCGAGGGCCCGTCTGGATGGAGGCGGCCGTCGCTGCCGCGAGCGCCGCCGCGGTCGCGGCGGCGTCGGGGTGGACGGCGGGCTCGTTGGCTGCTGCTGCTGCTGCTGCCGCTGCGGCTGCCGCGGTAGCGGCAGCGGAAGCAGCCCCAGCTCTCCCGCCCTTTTCATTTCCTCCTCCTCCTCTTCCCTCTTCGTCGTCTCCTCCCCCGACCTCCCCGAAAAACTCGACGACGCCAGAGCTCACGGTCGTGTTCCCCTTGGCCCGCAGGCGCTCCACGACCCACCCCTGCCTCACCTTTGCGGACACGGCCTCGAAGACGGCGGAGCCCGCGGGGGCTCTGCGGACGCGGACGGCGACGGCCCTCCCCTTGGAGTCCCGGGCGATGGAGAACTCGACGTCCGCATTCTTGGAGAGGCGGGCGCGGGCGAGTTTGGCAGCGGGGGAAGGCTCCTTGCTGCCTCCTTCTTCGGCGCTGTCGTCGTCGTCGTCGGCGGCGGCGGCGGCGGCGGCGGCGGCAGCAGCATCCGCGGCAGGGGCGGCGGTCGAGGAAGAGGAAGAAGAAGAGGGAGGAGCGCCCTCCTCTCCCTCCGCAAACTCCTCGTAGCGGAACAGGACCGTTCCAGGCCTGTCGCAGCACTTGATCAGCCCGTAGGAGCCTTTCAGCGCGGAAATGGCGCCGAGCTCCCTCCGGTCCGACCCCCTGCGCACCAGCTCGACGGCGAGCGCCTGCCTTCGGTCCTCCTCCGGGTCTCGCCCGCCTCCGAGGCGCCTGGCCGAGCGAGCCAGAGTGAAGACGACGTCGTCGTCGACGGCCGGGGAGTCTCCGGAGGCAGGCGAAGAAGAAGAGGACGAGTTGGCGGCGGCGGCAGGGTTGGCATCGGCAGCGGCAGATGCCTCGTCGTCGTCGTCGTCGGCGGCGGCAGCAGCAGCAGCAGCAGCGTCGCCGTTGTCGTCGCTGCTCCCGGTGCCCTCCTCATCACCGTCGCCCGACTTTGTCTTCCCTCCTCTATTCTCTTTCTTCGCCCCGGCCTTCCACAGCACTCTGGCCTCGGCCCCGGTCTCCTCGTCGATGTAGGCGATCGACAGGGCCCCCTCGCCGGCGCCCGAGGCCCCGCCCCTGCCGCCGCCGCCGGCGACGACCCGCCCCTCGACGCGCTCGCAGCCCGGGATGGCGACAAAATCGGGGAACGTCCCCGGGGGGTGCACCTGCACCGCCAGGGCGCTCGCCCGGCCGGCTGCGGCGTCGAGGACGGCGACGACCATCGTGACCTCGTCGCCCGGCTTGATCGGCTCGAGAAGGGAGAGGTCGCCGGTCGCCGGCGTCAAAGTCGTCGGCGTCGTCGCCACGACCTGCGACTCGTGGAAGTAGACGTGCTGCTCGCTGTTCCTGCGGTCGATCGGCCGGATGAAGCCAAAGAGCCCCCCCTGCCCTTCGTTGCTGCGCTTGGTGTGCACGACGAGCCCGCGCTCTCGCCTGCGGGCCACGAGGGTCGCCCGGCGCTCCCCGGTCTTCTTGTCGGTCGCCAGCGAGAACTCGACCGTCTCGCCCTGCCGCGGGCCCGGGTCATACGGCGGGGGGCCAAAGCCGACGGCGCCCGTCCCCGCGCTCGCGAGCGAGGCGTCGTGCACGCCCATGAGCGCCAGGTCCTCGGCGTCGAACGCGAGGGACTCGGGGTGTCCTTCGCCGCCCCCGGTGCCCCCAGTCGGGGGAGCGAGGACGAGGCGGCCTCCGTAGCCCGCGGCGCCGGCCCCGCCGCCACCGCCGCCGCCGCGGCGAGATGGCCCGCTCCCTCCTCCTCCGCGGAGCTCCCTCTCCACGACCCCGACCAGCCTCTCTTTGGAGACGTTGTACGGGTCCAGCGACCCCGGGGGCAGAGTCTTGACCTGCAGGGCCGACTGGCGCCCGCCGCGGGCGCCCACGGTGAACTCGACCTCGGTGCCCGGCGCGACGAGCGCGGCAATGTCCCGGGGCTGCTGCTGCTGCTGTCTTTTTTGCCCCCTGTTGCTCTGCTGCTGCTGCTGTTGCTGCTCCTCCCCTTCTCGGGTCTCTCCGTCTTTCAGCACCTCGCTGACGTGGAAGAAGATCTGGTCGCTGAAGTCGGACGAGCTGTTGGTTTTGTTCGTTTGGTTTTTTGGAAAGAGGGTGAGTTTTCCCCCCCCGTTTTTTCTCCTCCTCTCTTCTTCTGTTTCGTCGACCCATTCCAACGTACCTGATAAACCCAAAGCTCTCCCTGAGCGCCGCGACCACGCCCGTGCACCTCGTCCCGATGGGCACCAGCTCCAGCGGCGTGGTCCCTGCCCGCACGGAAAAGCGCGGAGGCGGTTGCTGCTGCTGCTGCTGCTGCTCTTGAGGAGCAGTAGCAGCAGCAGGCGGCGGCGGAGGAAAGTGCATTGGCGGCGGAAAGCCGAGACCGCCTCGATCTTTGCCTCCGCCGCGACCGCCTCCGCCGCGGCCACCTCCCCTCCTCCCTCCCCCATACGACGGCGCCGCCGCCGCCGGCGACGCGTCAAACCAGCTCCCGGAGCTCCTGTTGCGGTAGGCGCGCTCCTGCTCCGCGGTGAAGGGGACAGCGGGAGCCTCCGCGGGCGGCGGAGCGGCGAGAGAGAGGCCCGGCGGCGGCTTGTTCGATTGATGATCCTCGCTGGTGGTGTTGTCGGCCATGTTTTTTTTCTTTTGAAGGAGTTGGTGTTTTGTTTTGTTGTGTTTCTTTTTCTTTCTACTCTTAAGCAGGCGGAGCGTACAGAGGTCTGTGCGTGCGCACAGAGACAACGGAGAGAGAGAGAGAAAGCAAAAAGAGTGATGAGAATATGGGGGGCAGAAAGAGAATGATAAAAAAGGGGACGAGCTTTTTCTCGTTTCCCCAACTTTTTGTTGTCTTTTTTTTCAATTCTGAAGCGAGCGCGCGAGCGAAGAAGAAAGAAAAAAACTTTCGGTTCGGTTCGCACACCCATTCTCACCCATCTCTCTCTCGCGCGCTTTCCTGCCCTCTTTTGCTGCTCGCGACACGCGTCTCTCTGCGGCTGCGGCATCACACGATCGAGCCCTGATCCGTCCTGGGACAGCGACGAGCAAACGCTAAACAGAAACCCAGCAGCAGCAGCAGCAGCAGCGAGCAGCAACAAAGATGGTAGCGACGACGCTGAGTCGAGGGCCATCGTTTTGTCGCCTCCTCCGCTCCCTCTCCTCCTCTGCCTTCTCCTCCGCGGCGGCGGTAGACCCCTTGCTCTCTTCTTCATCATCGGCTGCTGCTTCACCCGACGCTGAAAGGTCCATTAACATGTGCACCGCGATCAACGAAGCCATGGCCGCGGCGCTGGCCGCGGACGAAAGGTGAACGACTTGCCCTCGCGGGAAAAAGAAAACCTCGTTTTTCGACCTCCTCTGGTTTCTTAGAAAGAGGAAGAAAAAGAGGGAAAACGCCTCCCAACCCCCTCTCTCAAAACCTCGATGGAAAAAAAAACATCACATCCCCCCCTCCCACCCACCCGTTTCAGCGCCCTGGTCTTCGGAGAGGACGTCGCGTTCGGCGGCGTCTTCCGCTGCACCGCCGGGCTCGCCCCTCGCTTCGGCGCCCGCCGCGTCTTCAACACCCCTCTCTCCGAGCAGGGCATCGTCGGCTTCGGCATCGGCGCCGCGGCGGCAGGAGCGACGGCGATCGCCGAGGTGCAGTTCGCGGACTACATCTTCCCCGCGTTCGATCAGATCGTCAACGAGGCCGCCAAGATGCGGTACCGCTCGGGAGGGCTCTTCGACTGCGGCGGGCTGACGGTCCGCGCGCCCTGCGGCGCCGTGGGGCACGGCGGCCTCTACCACTCGCAGAGCCCCGAGGCGTTTTTCGCGCACGTGCCGGGCATCAAGGTCGTGATGCCCTCCGGCCCGCGCGAGGCCCGCGGGCTGCTGCTGGGGTCGATCCTCGACAGGAATCCGGTCATCTTCCTGGAGCCCAAGATGCTGTACCGGACCTCGGTCGAGGGCGTCGCGCCCCTCCGGGGCGGCGAGCCGCCCGGGGCGGGGAGCGCAGGGGGGCGGCGGGGGGCGGGCGGTGCCGGGAGCGGCATCGACGAGCGGGACGTGATCCCGCTGGGGGAGGCCCGCACGGCCCGCGCCGGGGGCGACGTCACCCTGGTCGGCTGGGGCCAGCAGGTCGGCGTGCTGCTCGGCGCCGCGGGTCAGCTCAGCGAGGAGCACGGCGTCGAGGCCGAGGTGATCGACCTGCGGACCATCCTGCCCTGGGACAGGGAGGCCGTGTTCGCGAGCGTGGAGAAGACCGGGAGGCTGCTGGTCTCGCACGAGGCGCCGCTGACGGGAGGGTTCGCCGCCGAGGTCGTCTCGGCGGCGGCGGACGCGTGCTTCCTGAGGCTCGAGGCCCCGCCGGCGCGGGTGACGGGATGGGACACGCCCTTCCCCTGCGTGCTGGAGCCCGCGTACCTGCCGGGGCAGGCGAGGGTCGTCGAGGAGGCGCTGCGGCTGGTGAAGTTTTGAGTTCTGGGGTTTTTTGATCGACCGGCAGGCGCGTGTACTTGCGAGTGTGTAAGGAGCGAGAGCGGGATGGAGGAAGAAGGCGGGAGAAGAGGAGGAAGAAGAGCTCCATCTTCGGGAGGAGGAGGAAGATTCCAATCTTTTTTTTTTTGCCAACTCGCTTCCCCTCTCTTTCCTTCTCCGAAGCGAGGGCTCCAAGATCTCAACTACACCGTATTCTCTCTCTCAACGACACCGTATTCCCTCTCTGAACGACACCGCATTCTCTCTCTCAACGACACCGTATTCTCTCTCTCTCTCTTCACCGAACAAAGGACGCGAAGCGCATGAAAAAAGGAACAGAGAAAAGCCTAGGCGCCCTCCTCGGGCGAAACGCGCCCGCCTCCCGCCGCCGCCGCTGCCGCCGCGGCCTCCCTCTCCCTCTCTTCCTGCCGCTGCACCCGCCTCGGAAGCTCGGCCCGGAAGGACTCCAACGCGCCCACGCCCTCTTCCTCGAGCAGATCGAGGAGCCCGTGCTGGCTTGCCGTGTAATGGTCCCCGAGGGAGCCGTCGCCACCGCCGTCGCCGCCGCCGCCGCCGCTTCCGTCCCTCCTCCTCCACCTGCAGCTGCAGCATCCTCGACGATGCTCCACCTCCACTCCAAGAGGCAGCGCACTTCGCGCGCGCGACACGCCCTCGCCGCGGTGTCGTCCACGATGGCCACCGCGGCCATGAGCGCGGACTCGGCCACGGAGAGCGACGACAGCGCCCGCGACCTCATGGCCTCGAAGTCGCGGACTCTTGCTGCTCTCCTCCCTGCTGCCGCCGCCACTGCTGCTGCTGCTGCTGCTGCTGCTGCTGCTGCTGCTGCTGCTGCTGCTGCTCCTGCTGCTCCGCCGGGGCCTCCGCAGCAGGCTCGGTGCCCTGATCTTTGTTGTCTTCGTCGCCTTCTTTTTCGCCTTCTTCCTGGCCTCCTTCCTCCCCCGCTCCTCCTCCTCCGCTCCCGCTACCGCTCCCGCCTCGGCCCGACCCGCTTCCGCCCGACCTGCTTCCGCCGCTTCCGCCGCCTTCCTTCGCCCCCCCCTCTTTCTTCTTCTCCCCCTCCGCGCCCTCCGCTTTGCGCTTCTGGGGGAAGGCGGCGGCGGCCTCCTTGCCCTTGATCTCGAGGACAAAGTCTCCCAAGGGGGGTCCCACCTCGCGTCGAAGGACGGCAGTGACGTTGACCCCGGCGAGGGAACCTAGAAAGTTTTTCGAGAGAGTTGAGAGTTTTTATTGATGAGAAGAGAGCTCGAGTCTCGCGCCGAGAGAGAGAGACCTAGAGCGCCGTTGTCGTCGTCGTCGTCGTCGTCGCCGAGGAGCTTGAGGGCTCGGGCGACTTGGCCGCCAGAGGAGGATATGTTTTTTTGTTTCCCCCTCCGCTCGCCGCCCCGCCGGCGGCACGAGGGCTAGGGCCTGCCTTTTCTTTTCTTTCGCTTCGTCGTCGTCGCCGTCGGCTTCGTCGTCCGTCAGAAGGCTTTTTTTTTTTCAACTCCGAAAGCCTCTTCCCCACTCACCGCGAACGCTCATTGGCACACCCGAGTCGAGAGCCGCCTTCGGGTATGTGACGCGGGACGTCGTCTGGCAGGGAAAAGCCATTTTGTTTCGGGGTGACTGGGGGATCGAGCGATGGAGGCTCTCCTTTCCAAAAGGTGAAGACGAAAAAAAATGCGAGAGAGCGGGCGAGAGATCGAAAAAAAAGAGAAAAGAAAGGAAGAGTCTCAGTGAGAGGTCGAGTTTTTTTCTTCTTCTTCATGGTCAACTCGGGGCACCACAGCTCTCCTCCTAAAAAAAAAAACCATGTTCTCCACCGCCAATGCGGCCCTCTGGGCCGAGTCCACGGCGGCGCTCGAGGAGGACGTCTCCGAGGACGCGTACAGGCTCGTGCGCAAGCCCGCGAAGAAGGGTAGCAGCAGCGAAGTTGGCGGCGGAGCGCGAGGGGAGCGAGGTAAGAGGGAGGTTGGAATTGACGATTTTGATTGCTTGTCGAATGTTGAAAGCTCCCTGCGTTCACTTCACTCCAAGTCCCTTGCGTCACAGACGACGACGGTCCTCGTGTGTCTCTGTCGTTCTGATCGCCGATGCGGCGTCGATGCGGAAAAAAAAGAGCACCGGAGTCGCTCGAGGAGCTTGCGAAACGAGAGAGAGAGTCGTTGCCGGGAAACCAACGTCGAAAACGATTCGGCGGCAAAACGCATTCCGCCTCTCTCTCGAGCTCCGTGCGAGCTCGATGCTTCCAATCCTCGTCATCTCATGGCTCATGGTTTGAGCCGTTAGACTGATCGCACGAAAGAGACGATCGATTCCATCATCGTGACGTTGCTGCCCGCGAAAAAACGTTCGAAAACAAGACCGACACGATGACTTCGCTCACCTCTCCTCCTTTCTCTCTCTCTCCTCCTCCTCCACAAAACCTCCTCCTCCTCCTCCTAAGACTCCATCCTCGCCTCCTACCCTCCCTTGCTCGAGGGCGAGCCCGAGTGCTCTCGCCTCGCCCGCGCCGCAGCGGGAGACGCCCTCTCCGCTCGCCTCTCCAAGAGGCTCGACGCGGCCCTGGCCGCGGCAGACGGGCCTTCTTTTGAGGCCGTCGCGGCGTTCGTGCTCGCGGCGGGCGCCCCCCGCCCGGCCCCTCCTCCGGGCAGGCCGCCGCCTTCGTCGCGCCTCCCGGCAGCCCTCGCCGTCGCCGGCGGGGTCAACCCGGTCGACCACGGAAGGACCATCTCTCGCCTCGCCTGCGACCTCCGCCGCCGCGGCTGCCTCGTCGTCGAGCTCACGCCGCGCGACCTGCTCGACGGCGGCCGGCGCGGCGCCGGCGGCGCGCTGCTGGCCGCGGCGAGGCAGCTCGTCGGCGCCGAGGCCGAGGCCGACGACGTCGCGGGGATCAGGGCGTGGTACGAGCAGGAGGTGGTGCCCGTCGCGCTGCGAGGGGGGATCGTCGTCGGGGCCAAGGCCGCGAGGAGCGCTTCTTGTCCCCCTTCTCCCTCCTCCGACACTGCTGCTGCTCCGACGGCCAAGGCGACTTCTGTGCCCGAAGAAGCCCAGAAAAAGCGCAAGGCCAGGGCCGCGGCAGCGATGGCCTCCGAGGAGAAAGAATCTGCTGTCGTTCCTGTCGCTGCTGCCGTTGACGACCCGACCGCTGCCGCGGCTGCCGCGGCGACCTTCGCAGCTGCGACGGCGACGGCAGCAGCAGCAACGACCGCCACCGCCGCTCCCTCTGCTGCTCTCCCTTGTTCTGCTCGCCGTCCGGCTCTCTCCGTGCACGCCGGGACCCCGCCACCGATCGTCTTCGTCATAGAGGCCGTCGAGGCTTCGGACCCGGCCGTCCTGGGAGACCTGCTCCGCCTCTTGCAGCACGCCTTTGTGAGTTTTGGAGTTTTTTTTTTGGATTTCGTCGCAGCCGCTTCCCTCTCTCTCTTTCTCTCTCTCTCACCTTTTTTCCCGCAATTAAAAAAACAATCTCAGTCCTTCGACCGCCTCCCGATCGTCGCCGTGCTCGGGGTCGCCACCTCCGCGGTCATGGCCGAGGCGGCGCTCCCGCCGGCGGCCCGCCGCGCCCTGTCGCCGGCGCGGTTCAGGCTCGCTCGCACCGCGACGCGCGCCGAGGTCGCGCTCGGCGCCGCGCTCGGCGGCGGCGCGTTCCCTGGGATCCTGCTGCACCACCGCGCCGCGGCGGCGGTCGACGCGAGGTTCATGGACGTAGACTTCACGGCTGCGGACCTGGGGAGGGTGCTGGAGGCGCACGTGGGCGCGCACGCGCTGAGGACGCCCGGGGTCGCCCTGGCGGCAGCGCTGGCGGCGAGCGGCGGCAACGGCGGCGGCGGGAATGGTGGTGGGGCCGGAGGAGGAGCACAGGGCAGGAAGAAGAAGAGCGTCTCTTTCTCTGCTGCTGCTGCTGCTGCTGCTGCTGCTGCTGCCGAAGCCGAGGAAGAGCCCTTACCGACGTCGTCGTCGTCGTCGTCACGCCTGGGACGGCTCGAGAAGCTGATCGAGGGCACCGCCGAACCCCTGCAGAAGCACTTTGCCGGTCTCGCCGGGTTTGGCGACGGCGAGCTCGCCGCCGGCGACGGCAAGAGGAGGTACAAGGAAGGCTCCGAGAGCTCTTCTTGGGCCTCGGAGGCCGCCCTCGAGCTCGACAGGCTCCGCGCGTGCTGGTCCGGGTGGGCCGCCTCTCTGCGGTGGGTCTCGTCGGCGGCCCGCGCCCTGGGGTTCAAGGCCGCCGCGGACGGGTACTCTCTGAGGGAGCTGCTCCGCGATGGCGGGGCGCCGAGCTTCATGAGCCGCGGCCAGCCGGGGTCCGTCGCCGTCGCGGCTTTGAAGGACCGCGCGCTGCGGGCGACGCCGCAGGCCGTGAGGGCCGCGCTCGCCGCGCTGGGGCCCGCCGTCGCCGCCGTGGAGGGGGCCGAGGAGCTCTTCGCCGGGGAGCTGAAGAGGGCCTCGGAGCTCATCAGCGCGCTGGACGGCGGCGGCGGCGACGGCGCCGGGGCCGGAGCGGAAGGCCGAGGCGTAGAAGAGGAGCGCAAGGGGAGGAACGCAAAGACCCGTCGCGGCGGCGACTGCAGCGACGCCGCCGACGGCGCCCAAACCGCCGCTGCTCCCTCCGACCTGCCTCTCCCCCTCGCCCGCTCCGCTGCCGGGCGCAGGAATGCCCTCGCGGCGGCCACCGCGGCCGCCGCGGCGGCGGCGGACGCGGCGGCCCACCCCTCCGCCGCCGGCGCCGCCGCGCTTCTCGGCGCCGTCGCCGAGCGATTTCTGTCCACGCCCCCGCACGCGCTGCCCTCGGCCGCGCCGTGCCTGGTCCGCGGAGGAAAGGCCCTGATGGCCTCGCTCGCCGGGGCGCCTCGCGCGGCCCTGCACATGGCCCTGACGGAGCCCGACGCCTACCTCGGGCCGAAGAGGGCAGCGGCAGGAAGCGGGGAGCAGCAGCAGCAGCAGCAGCAGCACGAGAGCGTCAACAACCCGCTCCTCGGCGACGACGACGCCGTCTTGCTCTACCGCTCCCTGCTGATGTGCGACGAGACCGTCGACATCAGGGAGCTCCTGGTCCGGTTCGCCGTGTATTACGGCCACGCCGGAGTCCGCGAGGAGGATGGTGAAATCGACGGGGACGGGAGGCGCAGGAAGCAGAAGCGGAAGAAGATCGGGCACGCCGGGGCGCAGACGACGGCCGACGGCCTCGTCGCGCCCTCTGTCGCCTCCCAGCGGAACCAGCAGAATCAGCTACACCAGAGCCAGCGAAGCCAGAACCAGACCTCCCTATCCCTGCTCCAGGCCAGCGTCCCGCAGCCCATGGTCAGCTTCAGGGAGCGGCGCAGGCAGGCCCCGGCCTCGGAGGTCTGCGCGCGGTTCCAGGCGGCACTGCTCGAGCTGCAGCTCGCCGGCGTCGTCGCGAGGGGCAGGAAGCGCGGGTGCGTGCGGCGGGCGATCTTCCCCCCGGCGTCCGCGTGCGCTTGATTCGAAGAGAGTGAACGAGTGCTTGTGTTTTTGTGTCCTCCGCGCGCCGTGTATTTTCCAAAGGCCCGTCGTTGTCGTCGAGGTCGAAGAGACGAAAGAGGGGGAGAGACAGGGAGGGAAAGGGAAAAGAAGAAGAAAAACGAGGCCAAAGAATCACTTTCGATCGAGCAGAAGGCATTGAGCACCGACTCTTCTTCTCTCGCCTCCTCTCTTCCTCATCAAAATGGCGTCTTCCTTCTCCGTCGCGGCAGAGGGGCGCCGCGTGATCGTGCGCGTCACGCCGATGCAGCCGCTCTCGGCGATCATCGCCGCGGCCGCGGCAGCCCTCTCCCCGCCCGTCGCCGACCCCCTGTCGACCTGCGCCCTCAAGGTCAATGGGAAGGTCCTGACGCCGGCCGAGCTGGGCACGCCCGTCCGCTTCGCCAACCTGAGCGCCGCCACGGCCAAGCTTGAGCTCGTGACGGGCAGGGAGCGCGGGCTGGGCGTGGCCGGGGGGGTCGTCGTCGAGAAGAGAAGCGAGGAGATGATGGGATCGATGCCAGCGGGACCGCTGTCGTCGGGAGCTGCTGCTGCTGTCCCTCAGGCTGCTGTTCAGCCTCCTCCGCCCCCTCCTCCGGCGCCCGTCGTCGCGACAGCGACGACCGCAACAGCTGCGGGGCCCTCTCCTTCTTCTTCTTCTTCTTCTTCTGCTGCCGCTCCTCCAGCAGCAGCAGCAGCAGCCGCAGCACCAGCAGCAGCAGCAGCACCAGCAGCACCGACGGCAGTGGCGCCTCCTCCCCTTCCTCTTCCCGTCGCTCGCCCTGCTCCTGCTCCCGCGCCCTCCTCCTCCGCCCTCCTCCCCCCTCGCGCCCCTCTCCAGCCCCCGCCGAGGGCGGCCGACCCGGCCATCGTCATCGAGGCCTCCGTCCGCGCCCACCTCTCCGCCCCCGGCGGCGGGGTCGCCGGCTTGGGGCTCGAGGAGGGCGCCGTCGCCGTCTTCGGCCGCGACGACCTCGAGCGTGCCGCGGCGGCGGCGAGGGGCGGGGTCGCGCTCGACGCCCTCGCCTCCCCCTCGTCGACTCCCGACTCGTTCTTCGAGTTCACCCCCGAGGACTACCGCGCCGTCCTGGGCTCCTACAGGGGCAGGCACGAGGCCGCCTCCTCGGCCCCGCTGAAGACCTCGCAGCAGCGCGCGGCCGAGGCGGCGGCCAGGGCGGCGGCCGCCGGCGACGTGCGGCTCCGGGTCCACTTTTTGGACCGCTCCATCCTGCAGTTCAGGCTGCCGGCGACGGCGCCCCTCGGGGTGCTGCGGGAGGTGGTCTCGAGGGCGCTGGAGAGGAGGGGCGAAAGTGGTGGCGGCGGAGCAGCCTCGACTTCCTCCGATGCTCCTCCTTCCCCCTCGACTCCCGCGAAACTCGCCCCCTGGGAGTGGGAGATGTACACGGCCCCTCCCAAGACGGTGCTGAGGCCGGCGGACGACGCCAGGGAGACGCTGTTCTCCCTGGGACTGAGCCCCGCCGCGAACATCCACTGCGGGCCCGCGACGAGCGCTGGCAGCGGCAGCGGCAGCGGTGCTGGAGCAGGAGCGGGGGCGGGAGGAGCAGCGAGAGAGGCCCCGAGGCTTCGGCCCGAACTGCTCGCGCTGCGCCGGAGCGGCGTCGTTCCCGGGGCAGCGGAGGCCGAGAGGGAGGCGCGGGCGAAAGCCGAGCAGGAGGAGGCACAGGCGAAGGCTGGGGGCGGAGGCGGAGGCGCAGGAGGAGGCGGCGGCGGTGGAGGAGGAGCGAGCGGCGCGGCGGCGTCGAACGACGGCGGCGACAGCAAGGGCAAGGGGAAAGCCGGGATGCCCAAGTGGATGAAGATGGGGAAGTAGTGACTTTTGTGTACCTTGGAGCGCATAGCGCGTTTTTCCGGGCGCGTGTAAACTGGCAGCGCCAGCAGCAGCGGAGTGCGTTTCGGAGAAGGGATTTTTGAAAGAAGGGTTTTTTTTTGAAAGAAACCGAGTGAGCGCCAGGGTCGCGTGTTGACGAGCCAAGACTTGAAGTCACTTCTCTTCTTATCTTCGTTTTTCCCGCTTCCCATTCGACTGCCAATTAAAATGAAAGCCGCTCCCTGCCTGCGCTCTCCGCGCCTCGCGGGAGGGGCCACTGCCCGTGGTGCTGGATCCCCCGCCGTGGCGACGCCAGGCGCTGCCCCTGGTGCTCGTGCCACCGCTGCTGTTGTTGCTCCCCGTTCGGCGGCGGCGGCGATGGCGTTGGCAAAGTCGGCATCGTCGTCTCCTTCTTCTCCTTCTCGCGCTCGCGTCCTCGTCTCCCGCCGCTCCACGGTCGCCGCGGCCGCGTCTTCCGTGAAGACGGGCGAGCCCGCTGCCGTCGTCTCGCAGGCTGATGGACAGGTAAGAAGGTGGCGTTTGGTGCTTGGTTGAAAGAGACCGAGCGAGCGTGCGCTAGCCGTTTCGGCTGCATTGGCCGCCGCCGCCGTTTGTTTTTCTCAAACAACCTTACCCGTTGAACGTTTTGCTTGACTCGCTACCTCGTTCTTCCTACCCTCGCGAGCCCGTTGTCCACTGCTATTCTCATCGGTGTCGACCCGGTGAAGCGTTTGGAACTTTCAAGAGAAACATCGAGGCAAACATCCGCGCCCGAATCGACGAGAGTCTTGTTTCGGCGGAAAAAAACGGGCGCGATCGACCATGCTTTCTCGACCTGCTTTCTCGTCCTCCCTCCGGGCGCGCTCCACCTCACTTTTGATCATCTTTCCCTCCTCTTCTCTCCGCGCTCCAGGAATACGACGTCGTCGTCGTCGGCGCCGGCATCTCGGGGCTCGTCACGGCGCAGGCCCTCCTCACCGACCACGCCTCCGAGGTCTCCTCCGTGCTCGTCACCGAGGCGCGCGAGCGCGTCGGCGGCAACATCACCTCGCGCTCCGACCCTGCCGCGGGCTACCTCTGGGAGGAAGGGCCCAACTCGTTCCAGCCCAACGACTCGATGCTCAAGGCCGCCGTCGACGCCGGAGTCGCGGACCAGCTGGTCTTCGGCGACCCCAAGGCGCCGCGGTTCGTTTGGTGGGAGGGCAAGCTGAGGCCGACGCCCTCGGGCCCCGACGTCGTGACCTTCGACCTGATGTCGATCCCGGGCAAGATCCGCGCGGGGCTGGGCGCGGCAGGCATCTGGAAGGCGCCCATGCCCGCCGAGGAGGAGTCTGTCGAGAAGTTTGTGAGGCGCAACCTGGGCGCGGAGGTCTTCGAGCGGCTGATCGAGCCCTTCTGCTCGGGCGTCTACGCCGGCGACCCCTCTAAGCTCTCGATGAAGGCGGCGTTTGGCAAGGTCTACGACCTGGAGCTCAAGGGCGGGTCGATCGTCGGCGGCGTCCTGGCCCTCCTGAAGGAGAAGAAGGCCAACCCGCCGCCGCCGCGCGACGAGCGCCTCCCCCCCAAGCCCGCGGGGCAGACCGTGGGGTCTTTCCGCAAGGGACTGGCCACGCTCCCGAGCGCGATCGCCGACAGGCTCGGCGCCGACCGCGTCGCGCTCAACTGGCAGCTCAAGTCGATCTCGAAAGAGGTAGACGGCAGGTTCTCCCTCCGGTACGACACTCCCCAGGGACCCAAGACCGTGAGAGCCAAGTCCGTCGCGCTGACCGTCCCCGCCTACGTCGCCGCCGACCTCGTCGAGGGCAAGGCGCCCGCCGCCGCGAAATCCCTGCGCGAGTTTGACTACCCGCCCGTCGCCGCCGTGACGGTCGCGTACCCCCTCTCTGCGATCAGGAGGGACCGGCTGCGCGAGGAGGCCTCGACCTCGACCTCCGGCGCGACGACGCTCGCGCTCCCGGGCTTTGGCCAGCTCCACCCGCGCTCCCAGGGGATCGTCACGCTCGGCACCATCTACTCGTCGAGCCTGTTCCCCGGCCGCGCCCCCGAGCAGATGGTCGAGCTGCTCTGCTACATCGGCGGCGCGCTCAACCGCAACATCGTCAACCAGAGCGAGGACGAGATCGTCGCGCAGGTCGACAGGGACCTCAGGGCGATGCTGCTGGACCCGCAGCTGGCCCCCGCGCCCAAGAAGATCGGCGTGCGCGTCTGGCCGCGCGCGATCCCGCAGTTCAACGTCGGCCACCTCGACGTGCTCGCCGCCGCCGAGAAAGAGCTGGGCAAGGCGGGCTGGGAGGGGGTGCTCCTGGGCGGGAACTATGTGAGCGGCGTTGCTTTGGGGAAGTGCGTCGAGTACGGGTACGAGTTCGCCGCCAAGGCCGCGAGGGAGGCGAGCAAGGTGAAGGCGTGAAGGAGTGAGAATTTTGAGGAGGAGGAGGGGCGAGGAGAGAGAAAGAGAGAGAGAGAGCTTTGGAGAAGAGGCGAACGTTTCCCCCCCCCCGTTTTTTGGCAGAGAGAAAGAGAAAAAGAGTGTAGTTTCCCCAAAATCAATCATCATCGTCATTATCAACGCTTCTAGAATTTTCATTCAAATGTCAGCGTCGACGAGCAACAAGAAGGGAGAGGACGAAGGAAGGGCCCCACCGCTGCCTCTCTCCTGGCGAGAAAGGCAGGGAAAAAAGACGCTCAATTGAAAGAAATCACTGCTTCTCACCACTTTTCTTTGCCATCGACGCCCTCGTCCTCAAACAGATCGAAAGCCTTCTCTCCGGCACCGAAGCGGCCTCTCTTTCTCTCTCTTTCTCTCTCTCTCCGCTCTCTAGAGGCCCCTCTCGGACCTCGTGCTCTTCGCCTGTGGGGTCGCCAAGGTGATTGCGGAGCGGTAAGGCGTCCCGGAGAAAGGGCGCGATCTGTTCCTTTTCCCTTTCCGTCTTTTTTTTGCTCCCCCCAAAACACCCTTTTGCTTCTTTCTCCGACTCCTTAACCCCCTTCTTTCTCGGCCACCAAGCCAAAACAACAACAACAGCGAAACACAGCCCATGGTCCCGCCGCGCTTCTTCGAGCCTGGCCCCGCGCCGCAGCAGCGCACCGAGGAAGAAGCCAAGGCCGAGGCCCTCGAGGCGCTCCGCGACCAGCTCGCGCTCATCAACGAGGCCGCCGAGGCGGCGATCGCGTGCGCCGTAGCGGGGACGGCGCCGGTCGGCCCGCCGCCGCGACTCCACCTCGAAGCCGACTCCCGCCTCTACGCCGGCTGCGGCGGCGCGGCAGCGGCCTTCAACCACGTCCAGATGGCCTTCGCGTGCGCCTCCCCGGAGCTTCGCGCGCTCGTGGCGCGCAGGGAGCTCGAGGAGGGCCAACCTGCGTCGTGGGCGAGCGGCGCGCTGTGCTGCCGGGCCCGCGAGATCGGGCTGCGCTTCTTCTTGCACGAATACGGCGGCTCGGCCTGCGTGCCGCCGAAGAGCAGCCACGCGCTCCTGACCGACGAGAGCCCCGGGCTTTTCTCGACGTCGGAAGAGGCCCTCTTCGGGCTCGAAAGCCTCTCGGAGTTCGAGCGCCCCTTTTCGGGCGGCGCGGCCGGCGGCGCCGGCGACGGCACCGACGGCGAGGTGCGCCTCCGCATCGGCGCCAGGCGCTTCCTCGCTGGCATTCCCCGGGAGGACGTAGGCGGGCCGGACGCCGGGCCGGACTCGAGGGTGGTGTTCTTCCTCGCGGCCAGGTCGGCCTCGTGGGACGCCGAGGTCCCACACCCTGCGGCCGCGGAGTGCGCCAACGTGGGGCTCGCCGAGGG
>Ga0315291_10004122_pt1 | contig 18599 bp, 15 predicted proteins | sample YL17G12_20_MG_FD_203070 | JGI IMG/M metagenome (GOLD analysis project Ga0315291, IMG submission 203070) | Sediment microbial communities from Yellowstone Lake, YNP, Wyoming, USA - YL17G12_20 | ecosystem: Environmental > Aquatic > Freshwater > Lake > Sediment | place: USA: Wyoming | collected...
TGCGCAAGTCGCAGGACGAGGTGCTGGAGATGGCGGTAACCTCGGTCAAGCGCGCTCGCGCGAGCATCGCCGAGGTCGAGTTCTCGCCGATGGATGCCACCCGCACCGAGTTCGACTACCTCTGCCGGGTCGTCGAGGAGGCGATCGAGGCCGGCGCCTCCGTCATCAACATCCCGGACACGGTAGGCTACGCGCTGCCCTGGGAGTTCGGCGACCTAATCAAGCGGCTGCGGGAGACGGTGCCCAATATGGGCAAGGCGGTCATGAGCGTCCACTGCCACAACGATCTCGGGCTCGCCACGGCCAACTCGATCGAGGCAGTAACGAATGGCGCAACCCAGGTCGAATGTACCATCAACGGGCTGGGCGAGCGGGCGGGTAATGCCGCGCTGGAAGAGGTGGCGCTGATCCTCGATACCCGGCGGGAGCTGAAGCGCAAGTTCGAGACCGGCATCGTCTTCAAGGAGATCTACCGGACGAGCCGCCTCGTCCGCGAGGTCACCGGTGTACCGGTGCAGCCGAACAAGGCGATCGTCGGCGGGAACGCGTTCGCGCACTCCTCGGGCATTCACGTTGACGGCGTGCTGAAACAACGGAACACCTTCGAGATCATCCGGCCGCAGAAGATCGGCATCGAGCAGAGCCAGATCGTGCTCACCAGCCGGTCGGGACGGCACGCGGTGAAGCACCGGCTGGCGGAACTGGGCTACGAGCTGTCGCGAGAGCAGGTGGAGCAGACCTACCAGCGGTTCCTGGCACTGGCCGATCAGCGCAAGGAAGTGACCGATGACGAGCTTGAGTCACTGGTGGCCGATCAGCTCAGGATCGCGCAGGAGATCTACGCGCTGGACTACCTGCACGTCGTCAGCGGTGGGACCACGATCCCCACGGCGACCGTTAGGCTCCGACGGAACGGCGACCTGTTCCAGGCGGTCGCAAGCGGCGTCGGGAGCGTTGATTCCGTGTACAAGGCGATCAACAACATCGTGAAGGTCCCGCACAAGCTGGTTGACTACAATGTCAGTTCCGTGACGGGCGGCACCGACGCGCTGGGTGAGGTGACCGTTCGGATCAGCGACAGGCACGATACCGTCTTCACCGGCCGCGGCTCGAGCATGGACATCATCGAGGCGTCGGCCAAGGCGTACCTGGCGGCGCTCAACAAGGCCGTCTTCCGGGCAGAGGGCAAGCCGGCGCGCCGGCGAGCGAAACGCGCGAAGCGGGCGACGTAGCGCATGGGCCACACCGTCACCGAGAAGATCCTCGCGGCGCATTCCGGCCACGACGAGGTGCACCCCGGGCGGTTCATCATGGCCCGGGTGGACCTCATGCTTGGCAATGATGTCACCGCGCCGCTGGCGATAGAGGAGTTCCGCAAGGTCGGCGCCGGGCGGCTGGCGGACCAGGCGAAGGTGGTCCTGGTGGCCGATCACGCGACGCCGAACAAGGATATCAAGGCGGCCGAGGCCTGCCGGGTGATGCGGGACTTTTCCCGCGAGCAGGGGATGGAGCATTTCTTCGATGTCGGCCGCGGCGGGATCGAGCATGCGCTGCTGCCCGAGGAGGGGCTGGTCGCGCCGGGCGAATGCGTGATCGGCGCGGACTCCCACACCTGCACCTACGGTGCGCTGGGAGCGTTCGCGACAGGAGTGGGGAGCACCGATCTGGCCGCGACGATGGCGACTGGCGAGTGTTGGCTGCGCGTGCCGGAGTCCGTCAAGGTGGTGTTCCGCGGACAGCGCAGGCGCTGGGTCGGCGGGAAGGACCTGATCCTCTACCTGATCGGTCAGATCGGCGTTTCGGGCGCGCGCTATCAGGCGTTGGAGTTCTGCGGGGAGACGATAGAGGCGCTGCCGGTGGCAGGCCGGCTGACGATGTGCAATATGGCGATCGAGGCGGGCGCGAAGAACGGGATCATCAACCCGGACGCGATCACCCACGACTTCATGAAGTCTGTGACTTCGCGGCCGTACCAGGCGGTCGTGAGCGACCCGGACGCGCGTTACGTGCGCACTGTCGAGATAGACTGCGCAAACATCGAACCACAGGTCGCGCTGCCCCACCTGCCGGAGAACGCCAGGCCGGTCAGCCAGGTGAAGGACATCACCATAGACCAGGCCGTGATTGGATCGTGCACAAACGGCCGCATCGAGGACCTGCGGGAGGCGGGTGAGGTGCTGAAGGGGCGACAGGTCCACCCGGATGTGAGGCTGATCGTGATCCCCGCAACGCCCCGCGTGCATCTCCAGGCGATCAAGGAAGGGCTTGCCGAGATCTTCATCCAGGCCGGCGGCGCGCTCAGCACGCCCACCTGCGGACCGTGCCTGGGAATGCATATGGGCGTGCTGGCAAAGGGCGAGCGGGCGGTCGCCACCACGAACCGCAACTTCGTCGGCCGGATGGGCCATCCGGAGAGCGAGGTTTACCTTGCAGGGCCAGCCGTTGCCGCGGCCTCGGCCGTGCTGGGGCGGATCGCCAGCCCGGAGGAGCTATCATGAGCGAGTTGCGCGGGCGGGCGCACGTCTACGGCGACAACGTTGACACCGACGTCATCATCCCGGCGCGCTACCTGACGGTGTGGGACCCGGCCGAGCTGGCCGCGCACTGCCTCGAGGACCTCGACCCGGAGTTTGTGAAGAAGGTCCGGCCGGGCGACATGATCGTGGCCGGCGAGAACTTCGGCTCCGGCAGCTCGCGCGAGCACGCCCCGATTGCCATCAAAGCGGCGGGCATTAGCTGCGTGATCGCGAAGAGCTTCGCCCGCATCTTCTTCCGCAATGCCATCAACGTCGGGCTCCCAGCGCTCGTCTGCCCACAGGCTGTCGGCGAGATCAAGCGGGGCGACGAGCTGGCAGTTGACCTCGGCGCGGGGAGGATCGAGAACCTGACCCAGGGCAAGGGCTACCAGGCGGAGCCCTTCCCCGAGTTCCTTCAGCACATCATCGCCGCTGGCGGCCTGGTGCCGTACACGCAGAAGCGACTAGCCTTGTAGGGCGGGTATGTTACCCTGAGCTTGCCGAAGGGCGCATGCCCGCCGGACGTTGTGCCCTACAGGGCCACGCCCGTCGCTGCCTGGATCAGTTCCGCGCACGCACGCTGGAAGTCAGCGAGCTCCTCGGGGGAGCAGACCGCCTGCGAGCCGCCGCGCTCGCGCTCGGCAAGCGCCTTTCCGATGAGACCGTGCCATCGCGCATCGAACACCTTCAGTGCCCACCGGCCCGCTTCCGGCTTCGAGCAGAGGCGGCCCTCCGTGAGAACGCGGGCGGCGCGACAGAGCATCAACTCCGGGTTCTTGAAGTTGGCAGCGAGGTGAGGGAACAGCCAAGCGACCGAAGCCGTGAGCATCTCGCGGGGAGCTGGCGTCAGCACCTCGCGCACGGGTGGACCGGAGAGGGCGACTCCGCACTCCCAGGCGTCCTGCCAGTCGAGCGGGAACATCATGCCGAGATTCGCCGCATCCCGCTGCGGCTCCGCGTCTGGGGGCAGGACCAGGTCAAGCGCCACGGGCAGGATGGCGGCGGCCAACTGTGCGCGGGTCACGCAGACAGCACCGATGCGAGTCCCGGCCATGCGCCCGCTCGCCTGGGCCGCCACGAGCCTGGGGATCGCCTCATCGGCGCAGTGTCCGGACAGCAGCAAGAGGATGTCCACGTCGCTTGCCGGGGGAGCGTAGGCGCCTCGCGCCGCAGAGCCGTGGAGGTAGGCACCGAGGAGTCGCGGCACCACCGCCTCGACCTCGCGGACGAACTCGGCGATGGCATCCACTGCGTCTGAGGGCAGTCCGAGGGAGGCAAGATCAGTCAGCTCAGGTGGCATCTGCATTCCTCGTCCCGGTGAGCCGCTTCACCGCCCTCTCGAAGTCGGTGCGCGGCATGAGCACCGAGCGCCCGCACTTGAGGCAGCGCACGCGGATGTCCACGCCTGTGCTGGTGACCACCCACTGATTGGCCCCGCAGGCATGAGGCTTGCGCAATCCGGCAGTATCTCCGACGCGGATCGAGAGGGGCGGCCGCATGCTCTCGGTGTTCCACGGTGACCGGGCGGCGCCCTCCCGTCGCATCATATCCCGGCGGGGGAGGAAGCTGGTCGGGGCCGCAGAAACCGGAACCGTTCAGCTAGCGTAGAGGGGACTGGAGAGGAAGTTAGCGATGCGTCTGCGACTTGTCGTTACGGTGTGCCTGATGGTGGAGGTCTCTGGCATCGCGCCGCCTCTGTTCGCGGCCGGCGGCACCGCCCAGTACAAAGGCCCGGCGCTCACCGCCGGCCGGGAGAGAGTCCCGGAGGGGGTTGTCCCGGCCACCCTGTCGCTTGAGAAAGCAATCGCGCTCGCGGTCCAGTACAACCCGCAGGTCGCCGCCGCCGAGGAAGGGATCAGGATCAGCGACAGCCAGATTGCCCAGGCCGTCTCCCGGCTTGCGCCAAGACTGGACGTCGCCACCAGGCGCGTGACCCCCGTGAATCTTCCGCCCTTCTCCTTCCAGAGTCCCGAGAGCACCTGGCAGACGGACTTCTCCTTGTCCCAGCCCCTTTACACGGGTGGCGCCCTCAGCGCTGGGGTGAAGGCGGCGCGTGAGTTCGGGGCCGGCGCACAGGGAACCTACCAGCGAACCCAGCAGCAGATAGCGTTCGCAGCGCGGGCCGCCTACTACGGCGTGCTGACGGCTGAGGAGGGGGTGAGTGTGGCGCAGCAGGTCGTTGACTCCGCGGTCGAGACCTTGCGGGTGGCTCGGCTGCGCTACCAGGCAGGGGTCGCGCCCCAGTTCGATGTGCTCTCCGCTGAGGCCCGGGTGGCTCGAGTCGAGCAGGGACTGATCGCGGCCACGGTCGGCCGGGATATCGCCTGGGCGCAGTTGAGCACGGTGCTAGGCGTGTCGATTCCAGCGGGTACCCAACTGACGACGCCGCGACCGGTCACATATGACGAAGCCGACTTCGAGACCCTTCGCGTGGAGGCCCTTGCCAAGCGCCCCGACCTGACCGCGTTGCAGGGGCAGGTTGCAGCCGCGCGAGCCCAGTTGGCGATCGCGAAAGCCGGAAAGCAACCAACGATCGCGGCTGCCATGAGCTACAGCCTGCAACCTAAGACCACGGTGGAATTCGGGGAGCCACCGACCGAGATCGTGGTGTCGCAGAACAGCGGCTACATCGTGCTCTCGGCAAACTGGAGCATGTTCAACGCGGGTCAGTTGGAGGGCGAGATAAGGCAGGCGCAAGCGCAGCTCCGTCAGGCCGAGGACGCGGTTACGGGCCTCAAGCAGCAGGTAGACCTAGATGTGACAACCGCCTACCTGTCGGTCTCCGCCGCCAAGGCCCAGGTCGCGGCGTCGCAGAAAGAGGTCGCGCAGGCCCAGGAGGCGTTCCGGGTGGCGACGATCCGCTATGAGGAGGGCGTCGGCACGAGCGTCGAGATCCTGAGCGCGCAGGCCGATCTCGAGGGGGCCAAGACGCGACTCAACGAATGGGTCTTCGGCCTGAACCTGGCGGTGGCTCAGTTGGACCTCTCCCTTGGGCGAAGCGCGCCCGGCACGGAGGCGCAGTAGTGCGAGATCCGGCCGAGCCTGCCGAAGTCGAGCTGGACGACGTCGTCAGCAAGTACCGCCGGCACGTCAACGCGGGCCTCGCCTCGCTGTTCAAGTTCATGGGGTTCGAGGCGGTGGAGTGGCGGGCCGAGGGCTCGACCATCTGGGACACAGAGGGGCGCGAGTATCTCGACCTGCTGGCTGGGTTCGGCACACTGGCGCTCGGCCACCGGCCCGCGGCGGTGGTAGCCGCGGTCAAAGAACAGCTTGATCGCATGCCCCTCTCATCCCGCGTGCTGTTTAACAAGCCCGTCGCCGACCTGGCCGCCGAACTCGCCGCGATCCTTCCCGGCGAGATCGAGAAGTCGTTCTTCTGCCACAGCGGCGCCGAGGCAGTCGAGGGCGCGCTCAAGCTGGCCCGGCGCTTCACCGGCCGCCCCAAGATCGTCGCGACGATCGGCGGATTTCACGGGAAGACGCTTGGTGCGCTCAGTGTCTCGGGGCGGGATGTCTACCGGAAGCCGTTTGAGCCGCTGGTGGGCGGCGTCACACACGTCCCGTATGGGGACGCGGCGGCACTGGCAGAAGCAGTTGACCAGACGACCGCCGCCGTGATCGTCGAGCCGATCCAGGGCGAGGGCGGGGTCATCATCCCGCCGGATGGCTACCTGCCGGCCGCGCGGGAGATCTGTGATCGCACCGGTGCTTTGCTCATTGCGGATGAGGTGCAGACCGGCCTGGGCCGGACCGGGCGCATGTTCGCCTGCGAGCACTCCGGCGTCGTGCCGGACATCGTCTGCCTGGCGAAGGCGCTAGGCGGCGGCGTGATGCCGCTCGGCGCGTTCTCCAGCACCGCGAAGATATGGGCGTGCCTCGAGGAGAACCCGCTGCTGCACTCGTCTACGCTCGGCGGGAATCCGCTGGCGTGTGCGGCCGGGCTTGCCGCGATCCGAGAGATACAACGGCAGGACCTTCCAGCACGCGCAGCGCGGCTTGGCGAGCACGCGCTCGCCCGTGTGCGCGAGCTCCGGTCGCAGCATCCTGACATCATCAGCGATGTGCGCGGGCGCGGGCTGCTGATCGGCGTGCAGTTCACCGACTCCGACATCGCCGGCCTCGTCATCGCCGGCCTCGCCCAACGCCGCATCATCGGCGCCTACACCCTCAACAACCCCGAGGTCATCCGCATTGAGCCAGCTCTGACCATCCCCGAACCCGACCTCGGCCGCGGCCTGGACGGATTGGCCGAGTCGGTCAAACAGACAGCGGGTATACTGGCGGAGTTGTAGGGCGGGCACGCCGATGCCCGCCTGGTGCTCGATGCGGCGGGGTTCGGCGCTCCTGCCCTGCGAGTTGGGGAGATGACCGAACCCATCACCATCAACGGTTCCGAAGGGGGCGGGCAGATGCTGCGCAATGCCGTGGCTCTGTCCGCTGTCACGGGCCGACCGGTCCGCGTGCTAAGCATCCGCGGCGCGCGGCCGCAGCCAGGCCTGCGGCCACAGCACCTGATGTCCGTTCGGTCGGTCGCGCAAGTCTGCGGCGCGACGCTTACCGGCGCGGAGATTGGCTCGTGCCAGATCGAGTTCCAGCCCGGCGAGATCAGGCCGCGCCAGGACTGGCGGTTGGACATCGGCACTGCGGGAAGCACCATGTTGCTGCTGCAATCGCTGCTGCCGGCGCTTGCGCGGGCGGAGGGGCCATCGCAGCTCACGCTCACCGGCGGCACCGACGTCCCGTTCGCCCCGCCGTTCGATTACTTCGACCAGGTCTTCCTGCCCGCGCTGTCGGAGCTGGGACCGCGGGTCGCGATGCAGCTAGTGCGCCGCGGCTTCTACCCGAAAGGCGGGGGAGAGGTTCGCGCGACGGTGGAACCCGCCACGGTCCGCTCCTTCTCGTGGTGCGAAAGGGGGCCGGTCACGCGGATCGTCGGCCGATGCTACAGCCAGGGATTGCCCTCGCATATCGCCGAGCGGATGCGGGACTCCGCGATCAACGTCCTCCGGGGGTCAGGATATCGGCCGGAGATCGAGCTGGAGGTGGTCGAGCGCGGCCCGAGTGAAGGCTGCGGGATCGTCCTCTGGGCGGAGTGCGAAGGGGGGAGCCGCCTCGCGGGCAGCGCGCTCGGCCGGCGGGGCAGGCGCGCCGAGGAGGTCGGCCGGGAAGCCGCTCACGCTTTGCTGGCAGAGCTTGCGGGCGACGGGGCCGTTGAGACCCACCTCGCCGACCAGTTGATCGTCTGGATGGCGCTCGCAGACGGCCCATCGGAGTTCACGACCGCGATGCTGACAGACCACGTCCACAACGCGGTGATCGTCGCCGAGGCCATCGCGGGCGCGCGCTTCACCCTAGAGGAAGGACGGCCGGCGCGGGTGAAGTGTGAGCCGGCGGTATCGTAAGGGACGCGGAGGCACGCATTGAAAGTCACACTGCTGACACATTCGCCAGAGCCTGAGCGCGCCGTCGTCGCCGCCGCGCTGCTCTGCTACCAGAAGGGAAGCCCCGAGGAGGCATGGCGGCGCGCTGGCAATGAGAAGCTGCGCACGCGGCTATTCGAGGAGCTTGTCCGTCAGGGGCACGGCTCGACCCTGGAGCACCCGTCGTTCACCTTCGGCATCGAGGGCATCAGCCGCGCCTGTTCGCATCAGCTCGTGCGCCATCGCCTCGCCTCCTACAACCAGCAGTCCCAGCGCTATGTTGACGTCGGCGACCCCGACTACTTCGTCAAGCCGGACTCTCTCGCCGATGACGGCGGACGGTTCGAAGAGGTGGTGGGCGCGACGGTCAGCTACTACCGCGCGATGATCGAGCAGTTCGCCGAGAAGGGCAAGAAGGGCGAGCAAGCGCAGGAGGACTCGCGCTACATTATCCCCAACGCGGGGAAGACGAACCTGATTTGGACGACGAACCTGCGCAATCTACTCCACGTGGCGCACGTGCGAATGTGCTCGCGGGCGCAGTGGGAGATCAGGCAGATGCTGCACGAGTGCCGGCGGGTGATGGAAGGGCCGTTTCCCCTCATCGCGAAGTACATGGTGGTGAAGTGCCATCCGCTCTCCATGGGCTACTGCGACGAGGAGTTCCGCAGTTGCCGCTTCCGGCCGCTGCGGGAGGACGTGGTTCCGTCCGATGAGAACTGCCCGCCGGGCCCGGGCTACCGGGAGGAGGTCTGACAGGATGCGTTGCTCGCGCCTTGCGCTTGTTGCGATCGGGCTGACGCTGGTCGGCTGCGGCGGTGGCGGCAAGCCGTCCGCCACGGCGCCGGTCACAGTGACGCTCTTCACCTGGACGCGGCCCGGCGAGCTTGCCGCCAACCAGGACCTCTGCGCGCAGTTCGAGCGTGCTCACCCCAGCATCAAGGTCGAGATCATGAACGAGCCGGGCGACCGGGCGATGGACAAGCTTCAGCAGATGGTCGCGGCGGCGAATCCGCCCGACGTGATGTCCATCCACGGCGCCTACTTCGTGCCACTGGCGGCGAAGGGCGCGCTGCTCGACCTCGACCCCTACGTGACCGAGGACAAGGAGTTCGAGATCGAGGACTTCTACCCATCACTGGTTGAGCTGTGCCGCTACGACGGCAAGCTATACTCGCTGCCGCGCTATACCTCCGTGTACGTGCTCTTCTACAACAAGGACCTGTTCGATGGCGCGGGGCTGAAGTACCCCGATGACACCTGGACCTGGGACGACTACCTCGCCGCCGCGAAGAAGCTCACGGTGGACAGCCCCGATCCGGAGAAGAATCGCTACGGCTGTGTGATTGACTTCTGGGGCGCGCGCATCTACCCGTGGGTGTGGGCGGCGGGCGGCGACATTCTCGATAGAGAGGGAAAGCGCTGTCTCCTCGACCAGCGAGGCGCGCAGGAGGCATTGCGGTTCCTCGTTGACCTGCGGCACAAGCACAACGTGTGCCCGCCAACCACCATGGCGGACCGGCGGCAGAACATCGCCATGTTCGTCAACGGCCAGGTCGGCATGTTCCAGACCGGCGCCTGGGACATCCAGCAGATGAACGAGGCGAAGACGCTGCGTTGGGACATCGCGCCGCTGCCGAAGCGCAAGCAACACGCGACCCTGCTCGGCATGGAGAACTACGCCATCGCCTCGGCCACGAAGCATCCGCAGGAGGCGTGGGAGCTGTTCAAGTTCCTGCTGGGCAAGCAAGCGCAGGAACGGATGGCGACCGAGCTGGAGAAGCAGCCCTCGAGGCGGTCGGTGGCGAACGGCCCTTACCTCGCGCAGGAAGTGAACTACAGTCGCCGCGTGTTCGTGGATGCGCTCGCCTACGCGCGCCAGGCCCCGAACATCCCGGACTGGGACCGCATCAGCCACTTCATCCAGGAACAGCTCGACCTGATGTGGATCGGCAAGGTCTCGGTGAAGGATGGCGCGACGCGCGCCGCCCAGCAGGTGACGGAGGGATTGCGGGAGGAGTAGCGTGCCCCTTGCCGGCCGCGGAGCGGCGAGGGGTGAGGCCGTTCCGGCGGTGCACTGAGGCAGGCCTCTGCGTTTCCTCAGCTCCCGCGGCGGTGGCTTCGCCGGGGCGGCGCGGCCACCTCGGCGTGCTTGCGGAAGAACGCGGTCACCTCCTGTTTCGAGGCCTCGCCTCTGGCGACTCGCAGCACCATGCCCTCGACTGTGCGGCCCGCTGCTCTCAGCGCCAGACCGTTCAGCATTAGGAACACCTCGGCCGCGGCGAGGGCAGTGCGCTTGTTGCCGTCTATGAACGGATGGGCCGTACAGAGGTGGAACAGGTAGGCGGCAGCCATAGCAGCGTGGTCTTCGTGGAGGAGGCTACCTTCGAACTCGGCAGTCGGCATCGCGACCGCGGATTCGAGGAGCCCGTGGTCGCGAACAATCGCGCTGCCCCCGAACTCCCGAACGACCCGCCGGTGGATCGCCAGTACCTGCTCGATGCTCAAGAAGACCGGCCGCTTCGTCACTCCGCAAGCCGTCTGAGCACGCTTCGGCGCCTGGAGATCACGCGAGCAAGGGCCTTCTCGAACTCCTCCGGGCTCACGCGCCGCGGGTTGACCGGAGTGAGGATTAGCGAGCCATCGCGCGCGGTGATCTGCACCTCGCCCTGCGTCTCCATGCCGAGAAGGTCGAGCAACGGCCGATCCAGGATCAGCGCGCTGCTATTGCCCACCTTGCGAAGCCGCTTTATCATGCTGCCACCTCCGTTAGAACGTCATTATAACCGGAGAGTCGCCCCGGGTCAAGCTTCCCGCAGGCCTTCTCGCCGCTCTTCGCACTGTGGTACACTGAAGCTGGTGACCCTCATGGACCCGCGAACGCTCCGACTTCTCGAATACGACGCGGTGCGCAAACGCCTGCGCGCGCAGGCCGCTTCCTCGCTGGGAAAGGAACTGGCGGAAAGCCTAACTCCGGCCACCGAGTTCGAGCAGGTGCAGCGGCTGCTCGCCGAGACGAGGCAGGCGCGGGCGCTGCTGACCGGCGCCGGGCGCGTGCCGCTGGGAGGCGTCACCGATGTGCGCGCCCAGGTGATGAACGCCGAGCGCGGCGGGGTGCTGGCCGAGCGCGATCTGCTCGATGTCGCCAACACCGTCTACGCCTCTCGGCGGATGCGGACATTTCTGCAGCGTGCCCAGGTCGAAGCCCCGCTGGTCACCGCACGCGCGGACGATCTCGGCGTCTTCGAGGACATCGAGCGCGCGGTCGAGCAGAGCATTGACAGCCGGGGCGAGGTGGTGGACTCGGCGAGCGAGCAGCTCCGCGCCATCCGCCAGAAGATCAGGCGGCTCCAGGAGAGCATCGAGCAGCGGCTCAACGCCATCCTGCACTCGTCGCAGTTCGGCCGCATGATCCAGGAGCCGATCGTCACCATCCGCAACGGGCGCTACTGCATCCCGATCAGGAGCGAGCACAAGGCCGAGTTCCGCGGCATAGTGCACGATTCGTCATCGAGCGGCGCCACGGTATTCATGGAGCCGTTCGGCGTGGTGGAGGTGAACAACGAGCTGCGCGAGACCCGGGCCGCGGAAGAGCGCGAGGTCAGGCGCATTCTCGCCCGTCTGAGCGCGCTCGTTGGCGAGCATGGAGGCGAGATCCTCGCGACCCTTCGGATACTCGGGCAACTCGACCTGATCTTCGCCCGCGCCGCGCTGGCTGAGGCAACGGAGGCGATCGAGCCGGAGATCAACTCGCAAGGGAAGGTTGACCTCGTCGAGGCGCGGCACCCCCTGCTGGAGGGCCGCGTCGTGCCGATGAGCATCAGAGTAGGGGAGGACTTCAACGCGCTCGTGCTCACCGGCCCGAACACCGGCGGCAAGACCGTCACGATCAAGACCATCGGGCTGCTCACGCTGATGGCGCAGTCGGGCCTGCACATCCCCGCGGCGCAGGGAAGCCGCGTCGCCGTATTCGGCAGCATCTTCGCCGACATCGGCGACGAGCAGAGCATCGAGCAGAGTTTGTCCACGTTCTCCTCGCACATGACCCAGATCGTCAAGGTGCTGCGGGCCGCGGACGGCAACTCGCTCGTGCTGCTGGACGAGATCGGCGCGGGCACCGATCCGGCCGAGGGGTCGGCGCTGGCGAAGGCCATCTTGCTCGAGCTGCTCAGGCGCGGCTGCCGCGCCATCGCGACTACGCACTACGGCGAGCTGAAGGCTTTCGCCTACACCCAGCCGGGCGTCGAGAACGCGAGCGTCGAGTTCGACCCGGTGACGCTGGAGCCGACCTTCGAGGTGCGCATCGGCACGCCCGGAAGCAGTAACGCCTTCGCCATCGCCTCCCGCCTCGGCGTGTCGGCCGAGTTGCTGCGAGCGGCGGCGGAGATGATGGGAGAGGCGCAGGTCGAGCTGCACGAAGTGATCCAGCGGGCCGAGCGCAGTCAGCGCGATCTCGCCGAGGAGCGTCGCGCTGCCGCGCGTACGCGGGCTGACCTTGAGCGGGCGCGCGCCGAGTACGAGAGACTCCTCGCCGAGCTGAAGGCTCGGCGCCGGGACCTGCTTGGCGAGGCGCGGGAGGAGGCGCGCCGGATCGTGTCGCGGGCCAAGCAGCGCACCGAGGACCTGCTGAACCTATTGCGCCAATCGGTCCAGGAAGCGCGGGAGGCGAAGGGAGCAATCGAGCGCGAGGCCGCGCTGGTGGCGCGCTTCGCGCCGCCCGAGCCGGCCGAGGTCGTCCACCTCGCGCGCGAGGAGCTCGCCGAGATCTCCGAGGAAGCGGCCGAAGCCACCGCCGAGGCGGCGGAGCCAGAACCCGAGCCGGAACCCGAACCAGAGCCTGTCGGCGAGTTGGTGAAGGGCGAGGCGGTGCTCGTGCGCAGCGTCCGGCAGAGGGGCACGGTGCTGGAGCCGCCCGACGAGAACGGCCAGGTGCAGGTGCAGGTTGGGCTGCTGAGGCTGTCGGTGCCGGTCAGCGATCTCGGCCGCGTCAGCGAGCCGCTGGTGACGATCACGCGGGCGCTTCCTGACGCGGTGCGGCTGGCGTCAGGGCCGGTCCCGGCGGAGCTGCATCTGCGGGGGCTGCGGGTGGAGGCAGCCGTGTACGAGCTCGACCGATATCTCGACCGGGCGGCGGTGGCGCGGCACGAGCGCGTTCGCATTGTCCACGGCAAAGGGACCGGCGCCATCCGCGCCGCGGTGCACGAACACCTCAAGGACCACCCACTGGTGAGTTCGTTTCACCTCGCCGAAGAGGGCGACGGCGATTCGGGCGTGACCGTGGTGGAGCTCGGGAGTTCGTAGGGCAGGAGCTTGCCTCCTGCCCCACGGGCAAGAGGCTGCTGCCTTGTCCTGCTACTCTCTGCTCATTCTGCGGTATTTCCAAGCAGTTCACCGAGGAGGAACTCGTGATGGCGCAGCGCAGCGGCGTGAGAGCGGTTCTGGTGTGTGCTGTCGTCGTTTCCTTCTGCACGGCGTGTGTCACCGCCGTGTCCACGGCGGGCGTGGTAGCGCCGGGAGGGCCGACCATCGTGCGACCAGCGGCCGGTACGCCTTCCGTAGCTCCCACGGGCGCGGCCATCCCCGCGCCGCGGCGGGACGTGGCGCTGGTGTCGGTCTGCGGGCAGGTGGGCGCCGGCCCGTTTCAGCTCGGACCGGAGTTCGTTGCTGATCTGGCCGACCGGCCGACCACGCTCAAGCTCACCGCGCTAGTCGCGAACACCGGCAATGAGCCGGCCACCGTCTACGTTGATCTCGCCGCGCCGCCCTATCAGTTAGTGCGAACCAGCCGCCCGGAGCCGACGCGCATCGAGCCCGGCCGCAATGCTCCCTTCGAAGTGGAGTGCCGTCTGCGCGGGCTCTACGAGACGAGGATGACGCAGGTGCCTTTCGCCGTCGCCGCAGTCACGGGCGAAGATTTCAGCGACCAGGTTCCCGACAACAACGCGATCAACTGCACACTCGTCCTCGGCCGGCCCGATGTGCTCGTAACAGATGTGGAGCTACAGCCGCGCGTGTTGGCGCAGCCGCCTGAGCAGACCCGCGGATACGAGCACCTGACGGCCGTCGTCTACGCGCTGATCACTATCGAGAACCAGGGTAAGGGAAAGCTGCCGGCCGGCGCCGCTCAGCTCAACTGGTCGGCGATGTGGCGCAAGATGCCCAGCATGTGGGGGGAGCCGGCCGATCACCCGATCACGTTCATCCACGGCCGCAGGCTGGAGGGGTCCAACAACCCGCCGGTGCAGGTTCCCGCGCTGGAGCCGGGCGGCAAGACCGTCATGTGGCTCCAGGAAAGCAGCCCGCGCCAGGCCAAGCCGGACGAGGGCCGCGTCGTCATGACGCTGACGCTCACCTGCCGGCCGCAGGCCGGCGCGACTCAGTACGACGAAACGAACGCCCTCAACAACCAGCGGATCTTCGACATCCCCTACTTCCTGCCCGACGTCTACGCCTATCACCCGATACGGGGAACGGATTACGACAATAGACATTGATGAGCTGCAGGGGCGTACGGCCGTGTGCCCCCGCAAGCTACGAATGGGCGCGCCCTACCCCTCGTGGTGATGGTCTTCCCGCCAGCCGCCCCCGCGCGCCTGCGGGTTGATCTGGAGGCGGTTGCGGACCATCCCCACGCCCTCGACCTTTTTCGTCACCTCCTCCACGATGTCGCGCAGCTCGTCTGACTCCACCTCCCCGTCAAGAAAGACCGCCGCGCCGACGGCCTTGATGTGCAGGTGACCAAGGCCGGCCGTTCGCTCGTCTTCCGCCAAGGCCTTCTGTACCGCGTGGGTAAGCTTCTGGGATTCAGGCATCGCTCTCCTCACTGTCATCTGTGGTCGGCGGCGCGCCGCCGGACGGTTGCGCCTGCGCCCGCCGCTGCAGTTCGGCGAGCTTGTTCAGAGCATCCAACGGGGTGAGCGCGTTCACGTCGATGCTGCGTAGCTCTTCGACGAGCGGATCGGGCGCGCCTCCAAAGAGCGCGAGCTGATCGGGGGGTGGCGCGCGGCGCGCCGAGATATCAGCGCCAGCGCGCGGTTGGCCACCCACGTGGTTGCTCTGCTCTAATGACCATAGCACCTGCTTCGCGCGCTCGATCACGTCCCCAGGCATGCCGGCGAGGCGCGCCACCTGTATGCCATAGCTGCGATCCGTGCCGCCAGGGACGATCTGTCGCAAGAACACGATCTGATCGCCCCTCTCCTTCACCGCGATCCGATAGTTCCGCACGCGCGGCAGCGTGTCGGCCAGCTCGTTGAGATGATGGTAGTGGGTGGCGAAGAGTGTCTTCGCTCCGAGGTGAGGCGCGTTGTGGATGTATTCGGCCACCGACCAGGCGATGCTCAGGCCGTCGAAGGTGCTCGTGCCGCGGCCGATCTCGTCGAGTATGATTAGGCTGCGCCGCGTCGCGTGGCGCAGGATGTTTGCGGTCTCGGTCATCTCGACCATGAAGGTACTCTGGCCGGTGGCCAGGTCATCGGAGGCCCCGACCCGGCTGAAGATGCGATCAACGATGCCGATGCTGGCCGACTCCGCCGGCACGAAGCTCCCCATCTGGGCCATCAGAGCGATAAGCGCGATCTGCCTGAGGTAAGTAGACTTCCCCGCCATGTTGGGGCCGGTGATGATGAGGAGCTGATCTTCCGCGCAGTTCAGGTGCGCGTCATTCGGCACGAAGCGTTCGTCCTGCAGCGTCAGCTCGACCACCGGGTGGCGGCCGGCGCGAATCTCGAGGCGGTCTTCATCGGTGATGCTCGGCCGGAGGTAGCGGTTGTGCGCCGCCACCTCGGCAAAGCAGGCGAGCACATCGGCGCGGGCGACGACATCGCTGGCGCGCTGGATGCGAGCGGCCTCTGCCGCCACCTTGGCGCGGAGGTCCGCGAACAGCTCCTGCTCCAGCGCGAGTATCCGCTCTTCCGCGCCGAGCACCCTGGACTCGTACTCCTTCAGCTCCGGCGTGACGAACCGCTCCGCGTTCGCCATCGTCTGCCGTCGTTGATAATGCTCGGGCACGAGGTGAAGGTTCGGCTTCGTCACCTCGATGTAGTAGCCGAAGACCTGGTTGAAGCCAACTCGCAACGACTTGATGCCGGTTTCCACACGGGCGCGCTCCTGAAGCCCGGCGATCCAGTCTTTGCCCTTCGCCCGCGCCTCGCGCAGGTCATCCAGCGCCGGCGAGTAGCCGGCTCGGATGACGCCACCCTCCCGCAGCAACGCAGGAGGCGAGTCCTCGATCGCGCGGCCGAGCAGGTCGCACAGATCCCCGACAGGGTCGAAGCCGGCAACCAGCGCCTGTAGGGCGGGCATGCCTGCGCTGAGCGAAGTCGAAGCGTCGCCGTTTGCATGCCCGCCGGCCGTTCCCTTCAATCCGCTCAGAGTGGCGGCGAACTCCGGCAGCGCGCGCAGCGAGTCGCGTACCCCAGCGAGGTCGCGCGGTGTCGCCGCTCCCACGGCGGCGCGGCCGACGGGGCGCTGCAGGTCGCGGATGCTGCGAAGGATGTCCCGCACCCGCGCCCTAAGGGGCGAGTCGTCGAGGAAGGCGCTCACCACATCGAGCCGCGCTTCGATCTGCTCTCTGATTAGAAGCGGGGCGGTCATCCAGCGCACAAGCAGTCGCGCTCCCATGGGGGTGACCGTGCTGTCGAGGACCCAGAGCAGCGTATGCCGCCGGGAGCCGTCACGCAGCGACGCGAGCAGTTCCAGGTTCCGCCGCGTGGTTGCATCAACGACCATGAACTCGGCGCGCGAGTAGGTGTGCAGCTCGCGAATCTGCTCGACGCCCGACCTTTGTGTGCGCTGAAGATAGGCGAGCGCCGCGGCCGCCGCCTCGGTTGCCGCGGGCATCGCCTCGCAGCCGAAGCCGCGCAACGAGCTGACGCCGAAGTGGCGCCTGAGGTGATCCTCGGGGCTCTGGGCGATGAACTCGCTGTCTTCGCGCTCGCTCACGGTTACCGCCATCCCGTCAAGCAGGCGACGCAGTTCCGGCTGCGCGTCGCCGCCCTCCGGCAGCAACACCTCGGCGGGCTGAAGCCGAGCAATCTCATCACCAAGCTCCGTCCACACGCTTGGCCCGGCGAACTCGGTCACCACCATCTCGCCAGTCGAGCTATCCACCGCGGCGAGACCGATGCGCTCCTCGGCGAAAGCCAGGCTCACGAGGTAGGTGTTCGCGCGCTCGTCCAGCAGGTATTCCTCAACCACCGTGCCGGGCGTCAGAATGCGGATGACTTCGCGCTTCACCAGCCCTTTGGCCTTTCGCGGATCCTCCACTTGCTCGCAGATGGCCGCCTTGTGCCCGGCCGACAGCAGCCGCGCGACGTAACGGTCAGCGGCGTGGTAAGGGATGCCGCACATCGGGATGCGACGTCCCTTGCCGACCTCGCGCGAGGTCAGCACGAGATCCAGCGCGTCCGCAGCGACCTTCGCGTCATCGCCGAACATCTCGTAGAAGTCGCCAAGCCGGAAGAGCAGGATGACGTCCTCGTGCTCCCGCTTGATCGCCCGGTATTGAGACAGCATCGGGGTGAGGTTATCCGTCCCCAACCTAGATTGACTCCTCGGATGCGTCACTGAGAACCAGCCCGGCGGGCACCTTGGGATAGAAGTAAGTCGATTTGCCGGGCATCCGTTCGCCCGCTCGCGCCGCCGCGATCACATCCGCCACCTGCGTCGGGCGTAGGAAGAAGGCGACGTCATAGTCGCCGCGGTCCACCGCCGCTATCGCCTGCGCTGCATCGGTAGTGTAGGTCAGGCGCGTGCCCCGTGCCGCAGGTCCCGCCGCATGCGAATCGTGGCTGATGCTGCCCCCAACCGCAACCGCGCAGCTTGTGCCCGCGAGCGCGGGGTCAACGAGGTAACGGTGTAGGATCGAGACATCCAGCCGCTCCACCACGCTGGCGGCCGCAGGGATGGAGTCCGGTTTCGCGATCAGCCGCCAAACACGGGAGTCACCTGAGTACACGCCGAGCACATGGACCTCCGAGCCAGGTTCGTCGAGCCAGCCGAGATCGAGTGAGCCGTCCGCACGCGCCAGCGCCCTCTCCTCCATCTCGAAGTACTGCTCCATGCACTCGCGCAGATTCGGCTTGGCTTGCTCGTCCAGCCCGGAGATCAAGCGGTGAGTCGGGAAGATGCGCAGGCCGTCATCCTGGGCGCTGGTGACAAGCGCGAGGGCGTGGTTGAACCCGGCGGTGGGCGGCGCGCCGGGGAATCGCGCCCTCATCTCGTCCCGGTACGTCAGCGCGGTCTCGAACCGGTGGTGCCCGTCCGCGATGTACAGGGGCCCGCCGCCAATGGCTCTCGCGATGCATCGGTTCGTGTCGGCGTCGGATAGCGCCCAGAGCCGATCAGCGACGCCGTCGTTCTCGGTCGCGGTGGCGTCTGGTGGGCCGCCGATCTGCTGGAGCAGGCACAGAAGACTGCGGTCGGCATCCTCGGCCATCAGCATGATCGGGCTGGTCATCGCGCGGCAGGCCCGCATCAGGTTGAGCCGGTCGGCCTTCGGCTCGGCGAGGGTCCCCTCGTGTGAGAGCACGTATTCGCGGCCCGCCTCCGGCAGCCGGACGAGGCCGAAGAGGCCTCGGCGCCGCGAGCGCTTGCCGCCTACGGTGAACTCCTGCTCCAGCACGTACATGGCAGGGGCCTCTTCCCGCACCAACGCCCCTTC
>Ga0315291_10004123_pt1 | contig 18596 bp, 27 predicted proteins | sample YL17G12_20_MG_FD_203070 | JGI IMG/M metagenome (GOLD analysis project Ga0315291, IMG submission 203070) | Sediment microbial communities from Yellowstone Lake, YNP, Wyoming, USA - YL17G12_20 | ecosystem: Environmental > Aquatic > Freshwater > Lake > Sediment | place: USA: Wyoming | collected...
TTGAGCGATAAAGAAATAGCAGTTTATTTGGCCTGCATCAAAACAGGCGTGTCCAGCGTTGTCAGAATCGCGGAATTAACAAATTTACCAAAAAGCACTTGTTATGATATATTGCGCGCATTGATCGCAAAAGGTCTGTGCACTTCAGTAATAAAAGAGAAAGTGCAATATTTTGAGGCTGTCGGTCCCGAAATTTTGCTTACTAAATTGAAAGAAAAAGAAACGAAACTCAAAGCTGTATTGCCTACACTCAAATCTATGCGGGCGACTGCAGCCACAAAGCCCTCCGTGGAATTATATTTGGGAAAAGAAGGTGTAAAGTCAATATACGATGACGTTCTTAAAACAAAAAAAGAATTTCTAGTTCTAGGCAATCACTTGCGTTTTGCAGACTTCTTCAAATGGTTTTCAAATCAATTTATACTTCGCAGAGTAAAAGCAAAAATACCCTGTAGGTATATCGCAGAGCAATCTGAATTAAGTCGCGCCGTGAAAAAACACGATAAAGATGAGTTGCGGCAAACACGCATAAACACAATTATGAATGCGCAAAAAGCAGAGTGCTATATTTTTGGAGACAAGGTTGCATTTGTTGTGCTATCAAAGAACGAACCAATCGGAGTACTCATAGAAAATAAAGACATTGCAAATTTACAGAGAATGCTATTCGAGCAGGTTTGGAAAAGCTAAAGTTGCGATATATAGAACATTTTAAATTTTTAATGTGCTTGTAAAACCCAATGGCTGATGGGTATAAACCAGTTCTTTTGATGATTCAGGACGGCGCATACGTGCAGGTGGATTTGAAAAGATTGGAATTAATACCAAATCCCGGCGTGGCTCACGAATATACAACGCAAATGAATGCAACCACCAAAACAGCGTTAAGCAGCCTTATACCAGTCGGCTTTCCTGAAGAGTTAGAAACAAATGTTTCTTACAATTATAACATGAGAGATAATAAAGCCAATGAGGAAACAAGACAGGCAAAAATAAGAAATGGGCTGGAGGAGCTTGTTGTGAAGGCAGGCAAAGTAATCCAGAAAACCAATGCAAAATTCATGCTCGTTGACGTCAGAAGCATAAAGATCGAACACGATTACTCCACATTTAATATAAAAATGAAAGCCCAAGGCCTTGTCGAAACCAAATAGTTTTTGTTTAAAATTATTTTATAGAACAATTTAAATCACTTTTGTGAAATTAATTTTGCATGTCTGTAACAATGCCGCATGCAAAAGAGCTTGAAGATATTCTCGCAGCTGAACAGGCAACTATTCTTCCAATAGCGCTCAAAGCTCTTGCGGCCAGAGGATTGGGCGAAGCAGAGCGTCTCGAAAGAGATATTGCTGGGCGCAGGCCAGCAGAAGTTGCAGACACTGAGTTCATACGTGACATAGATACAAAAAAATTACCTCAAGATTCATTCAATATTTATTCCGCAGCCAAGGACCTTTTCAGAGGCTCATACTGGGGCGCATTTTCGCACATAGAAGAAATTTCTGGTGAAAATAAGGAAATTAGAGAGCAGCTAGGCAAGATTGCAATAGAACAGACCTTTGATCCGATTAAATATAATAGAGGGAAAGCAGAAGGTCGGGACGGCGAAGTAAGGCCAAACGAGTATGGATCATACACCTTGCTTCTTGAGGTCATAGCCAATCCAAAATCTAAACTGAAGCATTTAGTTTCAGAGCAGGATATTGAAAAATGTGTAAACATGGCTTTCGTAAGCTTTGTCAAAAAGCCAGAATTTTTCGTTTCGCGCCAGCACCGATGGTTTAACGCCGACAAAGAAACTAGGAAAGGATTGGATTGGGCATATCAGGGCTTTTGCAAGCTCTTGGACAACGTAAAGTATCTTGATAAAAATCTGATTTTGAAAACAGTTGAGGAAAATCAGGAATTTGACCCCGGATGGCTTTCATTATTATATTTAAATCATATCGTCAAGAGCTTTAAAAACGAAACAAATGCCGAAGAAAAAGCAAAGTTATTCTGGCCCGTACTAAAAGACATAATGTGGCCAAGAGAGAGCTTTGATGTTCTCGATGAAGATAAGAAATTATTGAACAAATACATGAAACATGCAAAACAGCCTTATTGCATGCAAAGAGCCGGAAAAGAATTTGCGGAAATTCTGACCTCTGGTTGCGAAGATATCTGGCAGAGTGTTGATTTTGCGCTTGCAATACTTGGCAAACAAAAGCTCGTTCAAATTATTGAAGAAACAGCAATGAACGCAAAAGGCGAAAATGCGGATAATTTAGTCAAGCTCGCAACAACAAAAGGCGATATTGCGAGTTATGTAAATCTGGCAACGGTTCAGACATTGAAGTCGTATTGTAAGCCGAATGACGCTGATGACAAATACGATTTAGACAGAAAGGCTGGATACATGAACGCTTTAAACAAAATTGAAACCAGCCTGAAGACCGTACCGGGCTAAAGAGATTATCTACTGGCTAGATAGTTTTCAAATATTTTCTTTTCTTCCTCACCACGTAATTTTATTCCTGAAAAATATTTTACATCAAGCCCATTCGGGCAGAAAATTCGTAAGCCATCTTTATCAGGATCTTTGAGCAATTTAAGTTCTAATACGGATTCGCTTGCCTCTAAAATAACTCCTTTTCTCTTACGTGCTTCGGAGCGCGTTTTTCCCCACCAGTCACCAAGCTTTTCAGCTTTTTCCAGCTCTTCTTTCGGGGCACGGCATTCAAAACCTTCTTCGAAATTAAGGTAGACTTTGTATACTTGTGAAGAACTTATACCTGCAGAAACAAGCGCATTTATAATGTACTGCGTCTTAGCACTATTTCTTGCATAAATTCCCGCGTGATAAAGTGCTTGCCATTTAGTGTATATTGGGATTGTTCCATCAAACCTCGTTCCTTTGAAACCGTATTTGGTGATACTAAAATATAGGTAATTTCTTGTTGCACCAAAAGGCCGCCCGGTTGGCAGAGTCTCGCCGTCAAATAATTTCAGCAAGCTTTCAATACTTGTGCCGTGCAGAGCCAGGGGTTTTCTAGACAAGTCGTGATTTACTAATTCAGAAATTTTTTTCTTTGAAAGCATACGCAGGCTCTATACTAAAAACACTTAAAAGTATCTCATTGCTATTCAAGATATGATAAAAATCCCTACCGAGAGACCGCCGCTGAAGAAGATTTCTGATGTGTGCTGGGAGGTTTCTCAGAATTACAAAAGAGACGAGCCTAAAATGCAGGTGCCAGCAAGAATTTTTGCAACACAAAAACTGCTGGACAGCATGGACTTCGCTGTTTTTGAGCAAATCAGCAATGTGGCGTGCATGCCAGGAATACAGAAAGCAGCAATGTGCATGCCTGATGCGCACTGGGGCTATGGATTTCCAGTTGGTGGGGTTGCAGCTTTTGATGTTGATGATGGCATAATCAGTCCTGGCGGTATTGGCTACGATATTAATTGCGGTATGCGTTTAATCAAAACGGATTTGACTTGGGACGATGTCAAGCCGAAATTAAGACCGCTTGTTGATACTCTTTTCAAACTAGTGCCAGCAGGCGTCGGAGCACGCGGTTTTGTCAAATTAACTCAGCAACAACACAAAGACGTAATGGTTGATGGAACAAAGTGGTGTGTCAAAAATGGTTATGGCTGGGAAGAAGACATCAGCAGAACGGAAGATGAAGGCGCCATAGAAGGTGCTGACCCAAGCAAAGTTTCTGAAAAAGCAGTAAAGAGAGGTTCCCCGGAATTAGGAACTTTAGGTTCAGGAAATCATTATCTTGAAGTTCAAGTAGTGAAGCCAGAAAATATATTCAATGAAAAATTAGCAAAAAAATTAGGAATTTTTGAAAATCAGGTTTGCATAATGGTACACTGCGGCTCTCGTGGTTTCGGTCATCAAATCTGCACAGATTATGTTTCTGAGTTCAGACCAAAAATGGCAGAATGGGGAATAAAAGTAAGAGACCAGGAGCTGGCATGCGCTCCTTTCAGGACAAAAGAGGCGCAGAATTATCTGGCTGCAATGAGGTGTGCCGCAAACTACGCCTTTGCAAACAGGCAACTTATCTTACATAGAATCAGAGAGGGATTTTCACAGGTTTTCGGATTGGACGCGGAAAAAATGGGAATGCAGCTGATTTACGACGTTGCTCACAACACTGCAAAAGTCGAGAAACACAAGGTAGATGGCAAAGACCAGGAGTTAGTAATGCACAGAAAAGGCGCAACCAGATGTTTCGGACCTGCAAGAAAAGAAGTTCCAAAACTTTACCGGAGTACCGGTCAGCCAGTAATAGTTGGTGGCTCAATGGAAACAGGCTCTTTCCTATGTGTTGGAACTGACGAAGCAGATGAGCTTACATTCGGAAGTACGATGCATGGCTCCGGAAGAACAATGTCAAGAGCCCAGGCAAAAAGAACTTTCAGGGGCACAGACTTGCAGAAGAAAATGCAGGAACACGGAATTTATGTTCATGCAGTCAGCATGCCAGAATTGGCAGAAGAAGCTGGCGGAGCTTACAAAGACATTAATGAAGTTGTTGACACCATGGAACAAGCAGGCGTAAGTAAAAAAGTCTGTAGATTCTTGCCAGTTGGCAATGTCAAAGGATAGACTCTACATAAGGTTTGATTACGTCTTTAAGTTCCGGATAGGCACGTATTTTATTCTCAAGGCTTTCGATAACAGTTTTGTTAGGTATTGTGAGTTTTATTAAACTCGTTCTGCCACCGCCGCGACCGAAAGACTTGGCGCGCATGGAGATTAAGTGATATTTTTCGAGCGTGTTTAAGTGAGTGACGATCATTCTTTGCGTGAGAGGCCGCTCCTTGTTTTGCCAACAGATATTAGTATAGGTTTCGTAAACGTCGCCTGTTCTTGCGGCGCCATAGTTTTGATATGGCTGTGTATCCATTATGGCGAGAAGCAAGACCGACTGCGTAATATCTAATTGATCTATTGCCTGTGCAACCATACTTACTTCTAGGCTTTCCATAGCACACTTAACGTGCTTTTCTAAAATTGTACTCGAATCTTCTCTATCTGCCTCTTGGGCTGCAAATCTTAATAGGTCTATGGCGATCCGGGCATCTCCGCCTTTTTGTGCCGCCAGCGCTGCACAGTATTGCATGGCACCAGAGTCTACTGAATCGGGCCTGAATGCATGCTCTGCCCGCTTAGACAAAATATCTGCTAATTCTTTTGCATTATAACTTGGAAATATGCGGCTGTTTGCAAAATTATTTCTACTCCTAGTTCTTGGATCTAAGAATTCTCTAAACGAAGGCTCATTAGTTATAGAAATTATGTGTATTGGCATACTTGATAGTCGGTATAGCGTAGAATTGCCATCTCGTTTTTTAGAAAAGATTTGATCAATTTCGTCTAGAACGAGAATAGCAGGCGATTTGAAATTTTCAAGATTTCTTTCAAGCGTCGTATACACCTGAGTTATAGAATAGCCCGTTTCTGGCGGAATCACTATATTTTTGTTTGACTGTTCGAGTTCGCAGCAGAATCTCCTGATGATGGAATACTCGCTCGTATTCCCATAGCAATTAATGTTAGCCCAGGGAATTTGTTTGCCAAGGGCTGCGACTTTGCGTTTGAATTCTTTTCCGATGCAGGTTATGGCTGCTGTTTTGCCGGCTCCGGGCGGGCCGTATATTGTTATCGGCTGAATGGTCTGACCTCTTAGCACAGGGGCTATTAAACCCACTAAGTCGTTGATTTGCTCTTTTCTGTGCGGCAATTCATCAGGCACAAATTTAGTATCCAGATACTTTGCGTCTATAATTATGCTTTGCGTAGCCTGTGAAGGGATGCTATCGAAGATATTTGGTTCAGACATTTGTTATTCTTTTACAGTAACGAATTTAAAAGCTTCTTTTCTTAAGACAGCATGGCTCCAGCTTCAGCATCAGTTTTACATGTTCACATTTCACCTATAAACTGGCAGGATAGAATTCCTGAATTCAGGCTTTGTTATGAAGAAGTCATAGCTAAGGGTTCTAATGACCAGCGCTATCTCAATGGTTTGCATGCGATAGTCGTACACTTACTAGAGCCGATTGGCCATGAGTTTTGCGAATTTATGAAAGAGAAAGGCTATAGCGTTAAGAAACTCGGCAACATGGCTGCGTTTAAGATTTTGGATGGTGAAGCAGTCCATTTTAGCGGTATCTATCTGGAAGATAAGGCCCATAAACTTCTTCGAGATATATATGAAGCGCAGCCAAATGAAGAAGACTTAGACGTAGATCTTAGAAAATTTTTAGACTCGCTTGCAAAGACGCCAAACCCACAAGAAATTAAAGGTTTGAAATCAGTGTGCCATCGTTACCTGCAAGGGAATGAAGCCGGCGCTTTTGGAGCAGTTAAAAATATCTTAGCATCAATGCAGGGCAAAGAGTATTCGAATCTCGAGACAGCTACGTGGGGCTCATGCTATTATCTGGAGAAGTCAAATTTGGGTTTTCCCTTTGCGCTCTTGCTGCCTGCGATTATGTATGTGGTGCCGTGCAATGAGTCCGCAATGAACGGGGACAAAGGCCTGGGCGTACTCTTGGAAACAAAAGTGCAATATGAGCAGCCTCCGCTTATAGATCCAAAAGAGCTTTTGAAAAAAGCAAAAAATATGGACCCTTTCCACCTTCCGCCAATTGTGGGATGCCTGCCAGACAAAACTTACTTCGAGAAATTGGCTTTGGATATACCCGCAGATGCGTATCGCGTGAGTCATTCACAGATTCCTTCAGACCATAAGCAAAACACGCTCTGGGCGGGGAATATGTTTTTATCTGCACCACAGGTTATACCTCCAGCAAAACAAAGCCGGCATAAAAGAAAATCGAAAAAGCAAAAATCAGTCTTGCCGACGCTGGAAAGTTTCACAGATTAACGTCCTGGCTCGTGCTTCTTTATTAATTTGGAGTAATCTCCATATATCTTTATTACGGAAACCGTCAGAACAACTCCTATTACTAACATCATGAAATCTGTCAGCCGGATATAATTAAAGTAAGCGCCTATGTATTTCTCATAAATTGCGAAAAGGAGAGAAAGCCCAAGTATAAAATTAATGAAAATAACTGTAAGCAGTAATTGTACTGGTGCTGTATCTCTGCCTTTACCCATAAGCATTTTTAGTTTCAAAGTCAGAATAAACGAGACTAATAGAAATACAGACGCAGTTATATCCATGATTGCATAAATTCCTACCATTCTTCCTCCAGCGACTTCAGAGGCACAAAGTTTGGCGTCATTGGATTTGAACTTAACGTAACTCTACAGTCTTTTGAAAATTTTTTCAAGTCGTTCTCTATGAATAGCCTCAAATTCTGATTGTTACGCGCCGTACAAATTAACAGATGATTAAACTGTCCTGAGATTTCGAAGCAGTTCAAAACCTTGGGGTTAGAAGCGACTAATTTATGGAATGCAATGGTTTTGGTTTTATCAACCTGAAGTTCTACGAGCAGAGTTTGGTAATTTAATTTCTCCAGGTTTAGAGCGGCGCAAATTTTGAGCAAGCCGGTATTTTCTAGCTTTTCAATTCTGCTAGCGATGGCAACTCTGGATATGCCAGTACCTTCAGAAAGTTCAGTCAAAGAGAGCCTGCCATCCTTGCTTAGCTTTTCGATGATTTTTCTATCGATATCATCGATCATTTATCAGCAGAGTTTAGAGAAATATAAAAGCTAATCGGTTTGTAACTATTTACTTTACAATCGAAATGTTTATATACTAGAAACTTACGAAATGTAAGTATAGACTTTCGCAACGAAAGTCAGCCACTAAACACTTGAGGAGATGAAAATGAAGAAAAAAAGGCAAAGCAGATTACGAATTTTCAACCTTAAAGATGAAGGTGAAGCAAAAGCCTACTACAGTTTATTGGAACGCATAACTTCCAGCAAGATAAAAGTGCCGATACTTGCAAAGGGTTTTATGCGACTTGTTGACTTTAGCAAACAAGTAACGAAGCTCGATTTTTATCCTCCCTTTGAACAATATATGACAAGACAAGAAAGAGTAATGCTCAAACCAGCACTCACAGATTAAGTTCTAGCCGTTGTTACCTCCGGGCCGCTTTCAGCGGCCCAACCCTTTCAATTAAGAGCTAGTCTTCGGAGCCAAAGCTTCGTATTTTTGATAAAGATCTGGATTGACAAAAGTTTTGCAGCTGCGCAGAATCGGAGAATGCCTGTAATAAAGATTCTCTCGTAATTTGCCTTCTTTTTCTAATATCTCCAGACTTCTTATTTCGTTTTCAGCAACTTCGTTAATAGCTTTCTCGAACCAAGTTCTGTTTTTTCCGCTTATCTTGCTCCAGTCAGCCCACTCATTCGCCAAAACATGTATTTTTGATGCGATAGCTATTGGAGATTTCAAGTCGCGTTTATTTTTTGCAGACATAGGTATTTTCCGTGCATTGTCGCAAAAGAAAATACCATCTTCGCCATAATAGGGCAAATAGCTTTCTTTCAGCCAGTAGTTTTCTTTTTCTTTATTGTGGTAATCATACAGAAATTCTAAATAAACATCTAGGCCTTTTGTAACTGCGTCTCTGATTTTTTGCTCATCGCCTTTGAATTCATGAGAAAGCGGGAAACTTATTTTTCCGAAATCAGCGACAACAGAATGGCAGGGTATTGCTGTCAGGAATTCTATCTGGTGTGCTTTGTCAGCAATTTCATCTACTTTCTGTTTGTCTCTGGCCCATTCTAAAGGTGTCATTACTTTGACAGTTAATTCATTAACAACAGGAATTGTGAATGTGCTCAGCTCTCCCTGTTCGATTTTTTTCAGGCAACCATCTAACGTTGTGTTAAGGTATATTTCTTCTAATTTCAAAATATCTTCAGGCAAATGACTTCTTTCAACAGCTTTCAAATAAAATATGCCTGCATTTTCGACTGGAAGTTCAATATTTGGAAATTTTTTAATTGCGGTTTTCCAGGCATCGTTCATTAATTTCATGAAGTCTCCAGATGTTTTGCCTGTTAATTTGCGATAAAAACCAAAAGCATGGGAAACAGTCTCCATAAGAGACTTTACGGGTTCGCCGAGTTGTTCTGAATATATATTTAGTAGGCCTTCAATATCTGGCTTGTTTGCAAGATCGCAAGGCTTTGCCTGCAACTCCGCAGTTTTCTTAGCACCCATTAATAGCAAGCCTACATCAGCCAAAGTATTGGCAACATAGTTTTCATCACCTTTGAAGCCATGCAGCGTTGCATAAGTTCTAAGCCACATCTCTTCGTCAGAAAGCTCAACATCATTCTTTCTTTGTTTATCGAGAGCTTTGCTCACTTGACTGGCAATTTCCCGGTAAAACTTGTCTATCTCTAGCATTCTGCTTGCGGTCCCTTGGTCGTTTAAAAGTTTTGAGATTGTAAAAATCTTTATAAACCCTGAATTGTGATTATAATTTCCCCTACATATCTGACTAATTCTGTCGCTTATAGTGCGAAATAGGCACATTTAAAAAGACCTTTCCGAAGCAGTTGAAGTGAAATATGGGTCATATTAAAAGAAAACGACCAAGGCGCGGAAGTTTGGCTGTATGGCCACGCAAACGAGCTAGTCGTATTTATCCTGCGGTTTCAAATTGGGCTCACAAAAAAGAACCAAAGCTCATGGGCTTTGCAGGATACAAAGCTGGAATGAGTTCTGTTATGTTCGTTGATAATCGTCCAAAGGCACCAACAAAAGGTGAGGAAGTAAGGAGAGCAGTCACAATCATCGAAGCTCCGCCAATAAAGATTGCCGCTGTCAGACTTTATGGTTCAACTCCATACGGCTTGAAAGCAATCGGCGAGTTGTGGGCCGATGGACTTGACAAAGACAAAAACTTGCTAAGAAAAATTATTTTGCCCAAAAAAAGGAAAACAACTCTTGAAAGCTTGAAAGCAAAGCTGCCGCACGCATCTGAAATCAGAGCAGTTGTTTATGTTCAGCCTGAAAACACAGGACTCGGAAAAAAGACTCCTGAGATTTTTGAAGTTGCAATAGGCGGAACTCCGCAAGAAGGTTTCAATTACGCGTCTTCAGTTCTTGGAAAAGAAGTTACAGCAAGTGATGTTTTCAAAGTAGGCGAGTTTGTCGATGCTCATGCTGTAACAAAAGGCAGAGGCTTTGAAGGCGATATCAAAAGATACGGTGTCAAATTATCGCAGCACAAATCAGAATTCGGACAGAGACATAGAGGTACTATGGGTCCAATCACTCCAGCAGTATGTGGCTGGTGGGTTTTGCAGCCAGGCCAGATGGGATTCCACACAAGAACAGAACATAACAAACAAATTCTCAAAATATCAGATCCTAAAACAATGCCTGTCACGCCAGTATCTGGTTTTTCAAGATATGGAGTTGTAAAATCAACTTATATTTTAATTGCTGGATCTGTTCCGGGCGCAAGAAAGCGTCTAGTAATATTATCACAACCAACGCGCTTGTTCGGGGGCGCAGTCATGCAAGCTCCGGAAATAACAGGCGTATCAATGAGGAGTCAGCAAGGATGAAAGCCGCGGTTTATTCAATCAGTGGTGAGAAAATCTCTGATGTAGAACTACCGTCGCAATTCTCAGAACCGATAAGACCCGATTTGATAGCAAGAGTTGCTTTAGCTATACAATCACACCAGCACCAGCCTTACGGAGCAGACCCGAGAGCTGGCGCAAAACAGGGAAAAGCTTGGCCAAAGCGAAGACGAAAATTCGGTGGAACTTATGGTAAGGGCATTTCAAGAGTTGCCCGTAAAGCTTTATGGCACCGCGGATCACAATTCGGCTGGGTTGGTGCATTAGGTGCGCAGACAGTCAAAGGTGTCAAAGCATATCCACCTGAAGTTGCAAAGATTTTCGCTGAAAAAATAAATACGAAGGAAAGGAAAAAAGCAACAAGGTCTGCAATTGCCGCGACTGCAGACAAAAACTTAGTTGCTGCAAAACATAATGTTCAAGGCGTAAAATCTATTCCGCTAATTGTTGAAAATAAATTTGAAGATTTGAAAAAAGCAAAAGAAGTCGTTATAGCTTTAGAAAAATTGGGAATGGAAAGCGAGCTTGCAAGAACAAAAATAAAATCTCTGCGAGCTGGCAGAGGAAAATTACGAGGAAGAAAATACAAGAGAAGAGTTGGACCTCTACTCATAGTCTCAAAAATGTGCGCAGTCGAGAAATCTGCTGCAAACATACCAGGTGTTGAAGTTGTAGAAGTTAAGCACATAAATGCAGAGCAACTTGCACCGGGCGCAATTCCATCAAGGCTGACAGTCTGGACACAAGCAGCCCTTGAGGTGATGCAGAAGGAGAAATTATTCACATGACAAACCCCGATCCATTCACAATACTGAAATACCCGTTGAGCACAGAAAAAGCAGTGCGTCAAATGGAAGCTGAAAATATATTGATATTTATAGTTGATAGAAAAGCCGATAAAACACAGATAAAGTGGGCTGCGCAGAAAGCCTTTAACGTGAAGGTTGTGGCAGTCAACACCACAGTTTTAAGAACTGGTGAGAAAAAAGCTTTCATCAAACTCAGACCGGAAACACCGGCATCCGATGTAACAACACAATTAGGATTAATATAATGGCTAAACGATTGATAACGCAAGCAAGAGGAGCAGGAGGCCCAAGATACCGCGCACCTAGCCACAACTATTTCGGCGCAATAAAACTTGCCAAAGCTTCGCAGAAATTGATTCGCGGCGAAGTCATGGATATTGTGAATTCAGTTGGCCATTCAGCACCTTTGATGTTAGTACAATATGAAAATGGAGATGTTGGATTAATGCCAGCAGCTTTAGGCATCAGAAAAGGCGAAGTTGTTTTTGCAGGTCCAGGCGCTCCGATACAACCTGGCTGCGTGCACAGACTTGGTGACGTTCCAACAGGTTTCCCCGTCTATAATATAGAACACACGCCTTTTGATGGCGGAAAATTGATCCGAACCTCAGGCATAGCTGCGCAGGTAGTTGGCAGGGAAGGCGGAAAAGTAATGATAAAATTGCCTTCTAAAAAAATAGCAGCGTTCCATCCTAATTGCAGAGCAGTCGTTGGCATCATAGCCGGCGGCGGAAGAGTTGAAAAGCCTTGGGTTAAAGGCGGAAAACACCACATCGCAAGAAGAGCTAGAGGCAAAATACACCCAACAGTCTCTGGTGTCGCAAAGAATGCTATCGACCATCCATTTGGTGGATCTCACAGACGTTCGCTTGGTATATCTACAACAACTAGAAGGGGCACGCCGCCTGGTAGAAAGGTTGGTTTGCTGTGGGCCAGGAAGACGGGAAGAGGTGGCAAGAAGTAATGGCAAAAATATTTACTTATCGCGGTAAAACTGCAGAAGAATTGCAGAAGCTGGGATTAAACGAGCTGGCAAAATTGCTTCCGGCGAGACAAAGAAGAAATATCAAGCGAGGATTCACGCCAGAACAGAAAAAATTGCTCGCCAAGGTTGAAGCCGCGAAAGCCGGTAAATACAAAAAGCCAATTAAAACTCACTGCAGAGATTTGACAATTATTCCTCAGATGTTTGGTGTGAAAATATCAATTCATAACGGAAAAGAATTTGTTCCTATTGACATAACGCCCGAAATGATTGGATGGACATTGGGCGATTTCGTAATGACAACAAGATTTGATGTCAAGCACGGTGGACCAGGTATTGGTGCTACGCGTGGTTCGAAATTCATATCGGTAAAGTAAAATGGCTGTTAAATATAGCTTCCAAAGTTTTGATGCCAAAAGCATGGTGCGCGTAGCTGGCAGAAACATGCCGGTATCAACAAAGCACTCTGTCGAGATCGCAAGGTACCTGAAAGGCAAACAGGTAGATGTTGCAATCAGGCGTTTGCAGGCAGCTATAGACAAGACACAAGCAATACCTTACAGACGATACCTGAGAAGCATCTCACACAAACCAGGAAAGATAGGACCTGGCAGATACCCAAAACTCTCTTCAGGGTATATCTCGGGCTTGCTTTCACATCTAAAAAGCCAGGCAACTGGCAAAGGTCTTGATGTCACTAAACTGACAATAATTCATGCTGCGGCCCAGAAAGGCCAGAAGCTCTGGCGCTACGGGCGAAGACACAGAGCAAGAAAAAACACAAATTTCGAAATCGTGGCAAAAGAAGTTGAGAAGAAAAAAACAGCGGAAAAGAAAAAGCAACCTGTTTCAGCACCTCAACCTAAAGGGGCTATGAAATGATTGAACGGGAATTCATCAAAGAGAAGGCAAAGTATCTGAAAATCAAAGAGTATGTCATAGCACAAATACCAAAGATAGCCGGCATAGGAAAAATATCTATCGAAAGAACACCACTCGGCGAAAAGATAGTCATCGATGTTGTAAAGCCAGGACTGATAATCGGAAGAGGCGGAAAAACGATTTCAGAACTGACAACAACCCTCAAAACAAAATTTGGATTGGAGAATCCGCAAATTGAAGTAAGAGAAATAACAATACCCGCTCTTCACGCAGCTGTCATTGCAAATAGAATAGCTTCTGATTTGGAAAGATTCGGAGCTGCAAGGTTCAAAGCAATCGGCTACAAGGCCTTGACAGACATAATGGCCTCCGGTGCGCTTGGCACTGAAATAAAGATAAGTGGCAGAGGAGTGCCTGGGCAGCGAGCAAAGAGCTGGCGATTCCCTGCAGGCTATATGAAAAAGAGCGGACAAATAGCGCTTGAAGGTGTTGACATAGCTAAAGTTCCTGCTAATCTCCGTTCCGGAGCTGTTGGTGTGCAAGTCAGAATAATGCCGCCAGACATCAGACTTCCTGATAGAGTTACAATCAGAGAACCCAGCGAGGTTCTTGCACGGGCGCAATCTGAAGTAAAACCTGCGCAAGAAGAGCAAAAAGTAGAAGCGGCCCCGAAGCCAAAAAAACCTCGCGCTCCTCGGAAGAAATCTCCGCAGGACGAAGCACAGCAAGCACCAGCAAAGCAGGAAGAGCAGAAACAAGAGGCAAAAGCGGAGGAAGCTAAATAATGGCAGTCTTGCGTGCCGATGAAATTAGAAAACTATCTGTCAAGGAAAGAACAGAAAAGTTGCTCGAATTAAGAAAAGAACTGATCAAGCTCCTGACCCAAAGGTCAACCGGAACTGCGATGCAGAGCCCGGGGAAAATCAAAGCAATCAAGCGCACAATTGCGCGAATTCATACTGTAGCGGGAAGCACTGCTTCCCCTATGAAAAAAACAACAGGAGGGAAGTAGACAAACACATGCCAGTAAATTGTGCGACGTGCGGTTTACCCGAAGAATTGTGCGTGTGTGCGACAATTTCCAAAGAGGGTGCAAAAATAACTGTGAAAGCAGTTAAGAAAAAATTCAATGCACTCGCGACTGTGATCGAGGGTATGGAAATCAAGGAAGAAGAAATGAGACACCTCGTAAAGCAATTGAAAGCAAAGCTTGCATGCGGCGGAACATACAAAGATGGTATGGTTGAGCTGCAGGGCGATCACAGAAGGCGAATGAAGGACATCCTCGTGGAATTGGGCTTCGCACCTGAAAGCATCGAAGTGAAAACCGAGGTTGAGTAAGTCGCGTGTCACAGAAATGATAACCCCCTCAAACATAGTGCGTCACGAAATAATCGGCTTGCGCGCGAAAGTCGTGCAGGCGAAGAACGCGGCGAACATTGGAATCGCGGGAAAAATCGTTGACGAAAGCTACAAGACAATCACGATCGAGACGAAAAAAGTCGAAAAGCGCGTCTTCAAAGACGCAATCACACTCGAAGTTGAGTTGCCAGACGGAAAAAAAGTCGAGATTGAAGGCAACTTGCTCGTTGCGCGTCCTTGGGACCGCATCAAAAAGAAGCTACCAAAATGGTGACGAAAGAAAAGACAAAAATGGAAGAAAACAAAGTTAGCTCGCAGAATTGTGACGATGTAAGATGTGCAATTCACGGCGAACTGAACACAAGAGGCAAAGTATTCGAAGGTAAGGTTATTTCGGATAAAATGCAGCGCACAGTCACTGTTGAATGGCCGCGCCTTTTCTACCTGCCAAAATTCGAGCGTTATGAAAAGAGGCGAAGTAAAGTCAAAGCTCACAATCCTCCTTGCATTGCTGCAAAAGAAGGTGATACCGTAAGAATTGCGGAATGCAGACCTATTGCAAAGACAGTCAAATTCGTTGTAATTGAGAAGATAAAATGAAACCAGAAAATTTCGATCCGGCAAAAACAGCAGAATACGAAGCAGCTAGATGGTTTGCTATAGATAATAATAACATTCCAGCGGCCCGTGAAGCACACAAAGCATTTCTGCAAGCACATTTCGGTCTGGATGAAAAAATAACAGAGGAACTTACGCAAATCAGAATGTTGGCTGGCAACGCAAGACAAGAAGCAAAAGGGTCTGCGGACCCCAGAATGATAGAGGCCGCGAGAAGCGCCGCAGTATATCACTTAACAGAGTACTATACTCGTTTGCAAGAGGAGACCAAAACAAAATGAAGGACCTAAAGTCAAGCGTCAGCAAACCACTGCCAATTGGCGCACGCATCGAGATAGCAGATAATAGCGGCGCAAGAATAGCTCAGATCATCGCAGTCATGCATTATCAAAACAGAACAAAGAAGCTGGCGGCGGCCGGCGTCGGCGACCTTTGCAAAGTTGCGGTAAAGGAAGGAAAGCCGGACATGCGGCACAAGATGGCCGAAGTCGTAATAGTCAGACAAAAGAAAGAATTCGCAAGACCGGATGGCACGAAAGTACAATTCGAGGATAACGCAGGTGTTATCCTAAAAGATATTCGTCTTGGTTTGCCAAAAGGAACAATAATCAAAGGACCAATCGCAAAGGAGGTTGCAATTAGATGGCCTGCAGTTGCCAAGATTGCAACAGCGATACTGTAAAATGAAAGAGTTTAGTCCGCATTGGAGATCATCGGTGCGCCCAGGAAAGCAGCGCAAGTATAGAGCGAAAGCTCCGTTGCACCTGAGACACAAGATGATGGCCGCTCACTTGTCAAAAGATTTGCGCCAGAAACACAAGAAGAGAAGTTTCCCGATAAGAAAAGGCGACAAAGTGAAGGTATTGCGCGGACAATTCACAGGCGTAATAGGAGAAGTTGAGAAAGTGGATATGAAATATTATAAAGTATATGTCAAAGGTGCTGAATTCAAAGGTAAAACAGGTGCACCTCCAAGAAAATATCCGCTGCACCCTTCAAAAGTTATGATCATAACATTGAATTTAGACGACAAGATGCGCGCGAAAGCGCTGGAGAGAAGAGTATAATGTCAAAGCATTATCACATTTCAAGGCTTAATGCGCCAGAAACCTGGCCGGTAGAAAGAAAATCCACAAAGTGGATAGCCAAACCTATTCCGGGCCCACACACGCTATACTACTCAATGCCTTTGAGCATATTTTTGATGGACATTCTCAATTTAGCCAGTATAAAAAGAAACATAAAGAAAATATTAGACCAGAAATTTGTCAAAGTCAATGGCAAAGTGAGAAGGGAAACTAATTTCCAAGTCGGCTTATTCGATGTCCTTTCGATAGCACAAATCAACAAATACTATAGGGTTGCAATAACAACAAATGGCCATTTGTGCTTGATAGAAATATCTGCAAGCGAAGCAAAATTAGTGCCCGCCAAAGTGATTGGAAAGACGACACTCAAGAATGGAAAAATACAAGTTAACTGCAATAATGGCTGGAATTTCCAATCGGATAAAAACGAATATGGTCTTGGTGACGTAATTCTCTTTGATATTGAAAAAAACAAGCCAGCAAAGCATCTGAAGTTGACCGAAGGCAACACAGTCTACATAATAGGTGGCAAGCATGTCGGCAACTTGGCAACACTCGAGAGTTTCAAACAAATTGGAGAATTGAAGAAGAAGAAGATTGCAATCTTAAAACATGACTCTGAAAAATGGGACTCACCAGTCGAACAACTATTTGTTGTTGGGGAAAAAGAGTCTGAAATCAAATTGATAAAATGAAAACTGAAAAAATGAAAAATCCAATGAGAGAAATCAAGATAGATAAAATCACTTTAAATATAGGTGCGGGAGTAGAGGCTGAAAACGTGGACAAAGCAATGGCACTTCTGAAAACACTTTCCGGTGCCAAAGTTGTGAAGACACTTTGCAGCAAGAGAATCGCAACTTGGAAATTGCGTCCGGGCCTGCCGATTGGTGCGATGGTTACTATCAGAGGAAAGAAAGCTGAAACTTTGCTGAAGCAGCTGCTTCAAGCAGTCAGTTTTGAAATAAAACCAACCAGTTTCATGGAAAATGGATTCTCATTTGGAATCAAAGAATACATAGACATAGCAGGAGTCAAATACGACCCGAAAATCGGAATTATTGGCCTTGACGTTGCTGTCAGCCTTAAAAGACCAGGTTTCAGGGTTAAAACGCGAAAGCTCAAGAAGTCAAAACTAGGTTTCGGGCATCACATAACTGCGCAAGACGCGCAAGTATGGGCCCAGGAAAAACTCGGAATAAAATTGAAAGCAGCCGAGGAGGAGAGACTGTAATACAATGGCAAAACGTCCTGCCATCGAAAAAATCACTGTGGGAAAAACTAAGCTGCAGCGCTTTCTTAGGCACAATATCCGAAGGAAACGCGCATATGGGCAGCAATTAACAATCTGCATAAGATGCGGAGGAACCCGCAGACACATATCAAAATATGGTCTGAATATCTGCGGACGTTGCTTCAGAGAAGTCGCAAAAGACTTGGGATTTAGAAAACTAAGGTGAAAAATGTTACAAGATACACTCGCTACATCATTGTCGGCAATCAACAACGCTGAACTCAGAGGTAAGACTGAAGTAGTTCTGACACCATCTTCGAGGTTGTTGAAGGAAGTTCTGACTTTGCTCAAAAAGGAAGAGTACATACAAAATTTTGAGTTCGTAGAAACTGGAAGAGGCGGACAAATCAAAGTAACTTTGAACGGCGCAATAAACAAAATCAATGCAATCAAACCAAGATATGCAATTACGTTGCAAGAGTTTGAGAAGTTTGAAAAACGCTACCTCCCAGCCAAAGATTTTGGCAGAATCATAATTTCAACATCTAAAGGCGTGACAACACACATTGACGCCAAAACAAAGAAGCTAGGAGGAGTGCTATTAGCCTATGTCTACTGAGATTAAAACCCGGTTCGTCGAAATTCCGCAAGGAATGAGCATACACATAGAGCAGGGTAAAATAACTGTGAAAGGGCCAAAAGGCCAGGTTTCAAGAGATTTCCCCAGAGACATCGAAATCAAAACCGTAGACAACAAAGTGCAAATTTCTGCTAAAATGGTTAACGCACTAACACGTGCGCTTGTCGGAACTTTTAGTGCGCACATAAAGAATATGTTTGGCGGAGTGCAGACTCCGTACATCTATAAATTAAAGACATGTTCTACTCACTTCCCAATGACTGCTACTGTTTCAGGGTCTGAATTTTCAGTTACAAATTTCTTGGGCGAAAAACGTCCAAGAAAAGTTTCAATTCCTCAAAACGTCACTGTCAAAGTTGATGGTGAGATAATAACCGTGGAGTCGCTAGATATTGAACTGGCTGGCAAGACGGCAACCAGGATTGAACAAGCTACAAGA
>Ga0315291_10004124_pt1 | contig 18596 bp, 21 predicted proteins | sample YL17G12_20_MG_FD_203070 | JGI IMG/M metagenome (GOLD analysis project Ga0315291, IMG submission 203070) | Sediment microbial communities from Yellowstone Lake, YNP, Wyoming, USA - YL17G12_20 | ecosystem: Environmental > Aquatic > Freshwater > Lake > Sediment | place: USA: Wyoming | collected...
TCCCTCTACCCCCCCGGCGGCAAAGGCCTGCAACGAGGCCGTGCCGATGATGGCATAGTCAGCGTGCCCGATCAGCTGCCGCACGTCCTGAGCGCTACGCACACCAAAGCCTACTGCCACCGGCAATGCTGTCAACGACTTAATATGAGAAACAAAAGTCTGCACTTGCCGTAAATCACTGGAAGCGCCCGTGACGCCGGCCCGCGCCACCGCGTAGAGGATACCTCGGGCTCCGCACACCAATTCACTAAGGCGCTGGGCGGGCGCATTTGGGGCAAGGATGCGGATATTAGCAAAATCCACGGCAGCGCCTGCCGCCTCTAGCTGCGCTGCGTATTCCAAAGGTAGGTCAGGGATGATGGCACCGGCCGCACCGTGGGTGACCGCCTCGGTGACGAAGTTGCCGTAGCCGCGCTGGAAAACGACATTTAAGTAGGACATAAAGACGAAAGCAACTTGAGGGTAAGCACTGCTGACTTCTGCCATCAACCGCAAACTCGCCGCGTAGGTCACACCTTGAGCCAACGCCTGGTGATTTGCCGCTAAAAAGAACGGACCGTCAGCCATCGGCTCGGAGAACGGAATCTGAATCTCGATTACCGTAGCACCAGCGCTCACCATCGTTTGGATCATCTGCCGCACCGCGACTGGCGATGGATAATCGGCAATGACATGCCCCATCAAGCCTATGGCGCGTGCCGGTTTTACTCGACCGATCAAGCTAGACATGGGGCACCTTCGCAGTCTTTGTCGCCGCCAGCATAGCTGCGGCTTTGTGCTGCAAAAAAGCCGCCCAGGAGTCATCACCCAGGGCCGAGGCCATGGTGAAGATGTCTTTGTCGCCACGCCCAGACAGATTGACCAACAGCTGATCTTGCGGCCCCAGCCGACCTGCCGCACGGATGGCAGCAGCTACGGCGTGGGCGGACTCGAGCGCAGGAATGACGCCCTCCAAACGCATCAACAGTTTGACCGCGTCGACCACCTCGGCGTCGCTAGCCTGCTCCATGATCAGGCGACCCTGTTGATGCAGATGGGCGATCATCGGCGATACGCCGACGTAATCAAGACCAGCTGCCACCGAGTAGGTATCGACCATCTGGCCTTCCGATGTCTGCAAAAACAAGGTTTCGTAACCTTGGGCAATGCCTCGTCTACCTTGGCCACCGGCGAGGCGCGAGGCATGATCACCGCTGGCATCACCACGACCGCCGGCCTCGACGCCAATCAGCTGCACCCCTGCGTCAGCAAGAAAGCCTTGGTAAATACCTAAGGCATTGGACCCGCCACCGACGCAGGCGTAGACTCGCGATGGCAAGCGTCCTGTCAGCTCAAGCATTTGCACCCTTGCTTCCGTGCCGGCAATGCTTTGAAGCCAGGCTACCAACGCTGGGAACGGATGCGGTCCGCAGGCGGTGCCGAGCAGGTAGTGGGTGCCTTCGTAGTTGGTCGCCCAGTCGCGCAGCGCCTCATTGATCGCATCCTTCAGCGTCCGTGCACCGGCTTCAACCGCGATGACTTTGGCGCCCATTTGCTGCATCCAAAAGACGTTGGGCCGCTGCCGCTCTACATCTTCTGCGCCCATATATATGACCGCTTCCATACCGAAACGTGCCGCCACTGTCGCTGTGGCGATGCCATGTTGACCGGCACCAGTCTCGGCGATCAAGCGGCGCTTGCCAAGGCGCCTGGCAATGATAGCCTGACCGATGGCGTTGTTGATTTTGTGCGCGCCGGTCTGGCCGAGATCCTCGCGCTTTAGAAACAACTGCGCCCCGCCGAGGTGCTGACTCAACCGTGGCAGCGGCGTGACCGGCGTGGGTCGACCGCTAAACAAGATGAGCTCTCGCATATACTCGGCCCAAAAAGTCGGATCGCTGCGGGCTTCGGCAAAGGCCTGATCTAGCTGCAGCAGATTGGGGCGGAGGATCTCCGGCACATAGGCACCGCCAAAGTCACCGAAATAGCCGCGGCTATCTGGCAACAGCGCCCGCTCGGGCGGCCCCGCCAAAGACTCCATAATACGGTGCTCTGGTACTTCTGACATCGTAAAAATCCCCGGGCGTCGGTTGCTGGACGGCTGCTGCTGCCAGCCAGAAAATGGGGGGCCTTCTAGCGACAACCAGCAGTTAGTAACTCGGTTCGTGTGCCTTGCTGGCAGTGCTGGCAGTGTCACCTTCAAAATTAGACGAAAACGAATAACTATTCACTGTGCCATCCGGATTCCAATAAAACTTTAGCTCTTTTTGATGGCTTGCGCCGACCAGCCGGTAACGATAGTAACCGTAGGTCCATGTCGGCTGGCCACTAGAGTTACCGACGGCATAGGGTTCCCTGAGCACCATCTGAACATCACCTTGCGTCGTCTTCTTCTCTTTGATCCAACTGGTATCAGAGCGGAAATCCCTCCCCTCAGTAACGCAACCTGCCATGACTCCCAGAGCTCCCGCCACCAGCACCAAGCGTTTCATCGCCATCATTTCCTGACTCCTTTGCCATCATGCAAGTTTAAGTCGAAGTTCTACCACAACAGCTCAGCGTAGATCGAGCGAGTTACAAACTGTGGCGCTAAAGTTGCCGCTAACCCAGTTACTATCAGAAAATCGGCCATAGAGCTTGCCGACGACCTTGTCCTGCCCCATCGTGAGCAGCTTTAGTTTGCCTTTTTTCGCGCTCTTCGCTATCTGAACACCGTTTTTATCTTCGTATTGGAACACCAGATTGCGATGGGTCCCGGCTTTGATCGGCACCAGTTTGATCTGCTGCGGTGCGGCCACCATGACGCTGCGCTGGTCTTTACTATCACCTGGTGATCTCGGGCACTTCTCAGTGGGCACATAGGGCAGGAAGATAAAGACGATATCGTCTTCATTAGGGGTCCTGATCGTTGGGTCGATATAGGCATGCTTGTAAACCCAATCTTGCCCGTCGATTTGACCACTTAGCTCGGCATCGACAAAGTCGGTAACGACGTTTGTCCCGGCCGTACAGCTGAAGACCGGGGCGAGCAATAGAGCCATGGTCAATTTTAACAAGTCCATGCAAAGCACCTATTTATTTAAAATAAATATAATATAGTTTTAAAATTTATGTAAATGAGTTAAAAGATCTTTGGTTAGAGTTTAGCCCCCAACCTCTCCGGAGATGCTGCGCATGAACACACAAAACCAGGGTCCGGCCATCACCTTAAATCTTACCCCATCTCAGCATCAATGGGTTGAACAAGCAGCTCGTGACTGGGCAGATCTGCAGGGCCACAGCATTGGCAGAGACGTCGTCTTGCTTAAGCTGATGGAGCTTGGATTGCCTCTATTCCAAGCCGAGCTTAAACAAAAACAAGCGCTCGCCGCGGCGAAGTCTAGGCCGCGCAGCAAAGCCCGGCCGGATTCGACCCAGCCACGCACGCTCAAAATCGTCCGTCTCACTTAGGCGGAACTGTACGCCATAAAAAAGGCTCCCGGTAGGGAGCCTTTTTTCATTGCATGGGGGTAAACTGCAGGCCGTCCGCGCACCTAGGAGGCAGCAGCCTCAAACTGTGCATCAGCGTCGCGGCCCACGGCCTTAAACGCAGTCCGCTCACCACTGCGGACGATATCTTGTAGCTGGAAGCCAATCAATGACTTCGGCACCCAAAATAGGGCTGCAAGTTCTGAGACGACATTGCGGCGGCTATCAAGCTTGGCCATCTCAGCTAGGAGCTGCGCCTTTGGCACTAGCAAGCTGGCAGTGAATAACGTTTCCTCAAACTCGACTAATGCCGGGTTGGCAGTACCGAGTTCAGGAAAGCGACCGCGTTCGCCCTCAAAGACGATACGGGCTAGGTCTTTAGTCATGCCCATCCTAGTCGGCGCTTTAAGTTCGCCTTTACGGAAATGGATCATGTATTGCCCGGTTTTAACACGCAGGATACGGCTGAGTTTGTCGAGCATATCGCACGGCTGCACCGTAACGAAGGCGAAGAAACGCATGACTTCCGGAATATACAGTGGCGGCGTGGCAAATTCCGCTTGTTCGTGCAGTTGCGCCACAAAGGCCTCAACGCGACGACGGGCTTCACGCACCTCCTCTGGAGGGCAGGCCTGGGCGGCCTGAAGTGTCGCGCGATAAGCGTTCGATTCCTGCCATTCGTAGTAGGCCTCGTCGAGGTTGACGGCGCCGCTAGAGAGGTCATGCACTAACGCGGTTTCCACCTGCAGTGCCTCGGCCAACTTCGCTAGCGAGAAGACTGAGCGTACGTTCTTTTCGCCGCGCTTCCAGTGACTACAATCCGAAGGATTGAAGTCCAAGATAGAGCCAACGTCTTGATCGTGCACTCGGGTGGAGCCGCGTTGGCTCATCAGCACCTTCTGGCAGAATTTAAACAATTGCACAGAATTAGGAAACTTCACGGCTCCCGAGCGTTTCATCGCCCCTCCTCAAACGTCACGGCTATAACGCAGGTTCTAGGTAACTATTTCGATGTCTGTGGCTTACTAAAAATATACATACCCACACCATGAAGTGTCAAGGAGGCGGCACAAAAAGACCGACTAATCACCCTTTCGTTGGCTGCCTTAGCGGTGTTGGACGTAGTCCCAAAAGCGTCTCACCGCAGGTGCGACCGACTAATATCCTGAAGAAAATCGCATAAACAAGAAACAATGAATAAACTCCTGCAAGCCAGACCACTGGGTTGAGAGACAGTAGCCACTGTACCTGTTTAGCTGCCAGCCAATCGGCGCTGTCACCTCGCCACACATGCGCGGCGAAAGCCAGAGCCAATGCGCTAGAAAGTGCTGCCGCGACCAGCAGCAGATCAAGACTCCAGGCCAACACCAGCCGGGATATCCCAGCCTCTTTAGCCGGCGCCGCCGTGGCCGCCGCAGGTGGCCCTAGACGCGGCGTCGCGGCCGCGCTCCCCGCCCAGCCTGACATAGTATTTGCCGCTAAACCAGCCGCTGCTTGCGCCACCGGAGGGCGAGCCTGGTGAGGCCTAGCCGGACGCACCCCACCAAGGCCAAGCCCTGACGACAGCGCCGTAAATTCATGTTTACTAGACGCTGCCAGCCGGTCGTTGAGGTCCGCGCGAGGCGCCATAGGCATAACCTGGTCCATTATTCACTCCTCGGGTAGGCGCACCTCTTTGATTGTATAGTGTCCAGCGCTAAACGCGCCAGACGCTACCAAAGAAGGTCGCCCACCGACTGTAGCAGGGGCCACCACTATCTCGACACTGTTTTCAAGACCGCAGTTTTAAACTAGTGCCGCCTGGCGCGTCGAGGATGTCGTAGCCAAGGTCGAAGATTTCGACTCTCAGCTGATCGGCGCGCTGCCACTGCTTGGCCGCCCGCGCCGCGTTCCGCTCGCCGAGCAAAGCCAGCAAATGGGCTGGCGGTGTTGCCTCCAGCTGGCCTGGTGCGGCCGTGAGGAGCGCTAGAGCGAGGACTTGGTCAAGCTCAGAGACCAAGTCGACCTGCTCGGCAGGGGTTAACTGTTGGTCCTCAAGAAGTCCGTACAAACAAGCTAAAACCTGCGGCGTATTGAGATCCGCAGCTAGCGCCGCGTGAATCTGGCGGCGGTATTTTTCGCCGCAGCTGCTGAGTACGACCGCCTGCGCATGGCCGCCCGCTGCCGAAAGCGCCTTCTGGGCCAGGAACCTTAAGCGCTCATAGCCACGTGCGGCGGCGGCGATATTCTCTTCGGTAAATTTTAGTTGCTTGCGATAGTGACACTGCAGCACCAGCAAGCGAAAGGCCAGCGGCGGGATACCCTGGTCGGCAAGGGTCTGCACCGTCAGGGTTGCACCGGCTGATTTACTCATCTTCACTTCGTCGCCGACCACCAAAAATTCGCCGTGCATCCAGCAGCGCACAAACGGAGCTTTGCCGCTGGCGCCTTCGCTTTGGGCGATCTCGTTGGTGTGATGAACTTTAATGTGATCGACGCCGCCGGTATGGATATCAAATTGCTCGCCAAGAAACTTGGTGGCCATGGCGCTGCATTCGATGTGCCAGCCAGGGAAGCCGCGACCCCAGGGAGCGTCCCATTCCATACAGCGGTGCTCGCCGGGTTTAGACAGCTTCCACAGCGCGAAGTCGGTCTTTTGCCGCTTGGCCCCCATCTCGACACGGTGGCCTTCGTGCATGCCCAAGACGTCAAGCCGACCCAGCTGCGTGTAGGTGGGAAAGCGGCTGGTGTCGAAATACACGCCGTCTTCGGTCTGGTAAGCCAGGCCTTTGTCCGCCAAGGCTTGCACCATGGCAATCTGCTCTGGAATATAGTCCGTGGCTTTACAGACGATGGTCGGTCGCTCGATCGCCAGCATCGCGGTATGGGCAAAAAATGCGTCGGTGTATTTCTTCGCAACCGCCCAGGCATCGAGGCCTTCGCGGCGTGAGCCGACCTCGAGCTTATCCTCGCCCTCATCGCCATCATCGGTGAGATGACCGACGTCGGTGATGTTCATGACGTGGTTGACTTGATAGCCAAACAACTCAAAGGTGCGACGCAGGATGTCCGCAAAGATATAGGCCCGCATATTGCCGATATGGGCGTATGAATAGACCGTAGGCCCGCAGGTATAAATCCCCACATGACCGGCTTTAAGCGGCTGGAACTCTTCAACCGAGCGACTCAAGGTGTTGAACAAGCGCATCACTTCCGGCACAACGAAACTCCGCGGCAAAGGCTGAAGACGAGACTCACCGTCCGGCTTATAGCATCAATATCAGGTCGGCGAAACCTTAGTACTGCCGCCGGAACCGCCACTTCGGCTCGGACGAGCTTCATCATAAAGAGTCTGCGCACCGCGCTTAAGTTCAGAGCTGCTCGATTGGCCGCTGGATTTCTTGTCGTCCGCGAGGCCACGCAGCGTTTTAATCGCGGCCTCGAACTCGGCCTCGGGCAACTTGAGCAGACGGTCGCGTAGGGCGAGGAGTTCGCCGCACTTGCGCGATTGTCCCGCAGCATCCATTAAATCACGCTCGACGGCATCGAAGTAGAAGCAGACGTCGGCTAGACTGATGGATTTGCTTTTGGCGTTGCCGTAGCTCATGACTACAGGTTTCGGCTAAAATCTAGCGGACTTTAGTGAGATCCCGTTACAGCTCGGCAGATAAAAAAAATAATTAATATTTGCAGATAGTTGCGTTTATGGCTCGGCGTCTTTGCGCAAATCTCCACGCCCGGCGTCAGAAGGGCTGGCATACTGAGCCAAAGCAAAAGACCGCTGTCGAGCACCTAGTGAAAGGACAACGAGCTTGAACGCTCCCGCAAAAAACCTGGTCGTGACCAATATTGGCGAGTTGGTGACGATGATGCCGCTGGCCCTAAGCCAACGCTGCACCCACATCGTCGGTGCCGACTTGGGGCGCATCGGTCCCGGTGCCTGGGTGGCGGTCCAGGGTGGCGTCATCGCTGCGGTGGGGAGCGGCCCTGTACCCGCCGTCTATACCGGCTGGCAAACGTTTGATGCTCAGGGGCACCTCGTCCTGCCGGGACTCGTCGACAGCCACACCCACTCACTGTTCGCCGGCTCCCGCGCGGCTGAATTTTGGCTGCGCGCCGAGGGCACGAGTTACCAAGAGATTGCTGCCGCGGGCGGCGGCATCCGGGCGACGATGACGGCGACCCGCAAGGCTAGTGCAGAGGAGCTCGGGGCGTTGCTGCAGGAGCGCCTGGGGCGCATGCTAAAACGCGGAGTGACAACGGTCGAGATCAAATCTGGTTATGGCTTATCTGTCCCCGAGGAATTACGGCTGCTCAGGCTGCTTGATGCCGCCCGCCGCAGCAGCCCGCAGACCCTTAGGATCACTTGCCTAGCCCTCCATGCCGCGTCACCAGAGCATGGTACCAGGCAGGCCTATATCGACGCCTGCCGCAACGAGTTGTTGCCGATCATCGCCGAGGCTGGACTAGCCTCGAGCGTTGATGCCTTTATCGAAGCCGGATACTTTGAGGTAGGCGAACTTGAAGCTTTTATGCGCTCAGCCCGCGACCTCGGCCTGAGCCTGCGCGTCCATGCCGATGAATTCACCGACGCGGGCGCCGCAGCGGCCGCAGCGGCTTGGGGTGCCGCTAGTGCTGACCACCTGCAATGCACCAGCCCCGCAGCCATGACCAGCATGGCTGCAGCGGGCGTTACCGCCACCATTCTGCCGGGCACCTCGCTCTACACCCGAATCCCCTTCACCGACGCTAGAGCCTTCGCCGACCGTGGTGTCGCGGTGGCGATTGCCAGCGATTTCAATCCTGGCTCCTGCGCCATCGACAATCTGCCGCTGTTGGCCATGGTAGGCTGCATGCAAAACCGCCTGTACCCAGCCGAGGCGCTTGCTGCAGTCACCTTCGTACCGGCATGCTCGCTGCAGCTAGGCCACCGCAAAGGGGCATTGGCTCCGGGCTACGATGCCGACTTCGCCATTTTTGAGCTACCCAATGCTGAAGCCTGGCTCGCCTCGGGCGGCGATCAGCCACCGACCCGGGTCTTCGTGGCCGGCTGCGTGGTTAGCGGGCCCGCACTTCTTTGATGGTATATTCCATCGGCCCTTTAGGGGCCCGCACTTCGATCAAGTCGCCTTGACTCTTGCCTAGCAGGGCCCGAGCGATCGGCGAACTCATCGAGATCAAGCCGCGATCGAGGTCGGCCTCGAGTTCACCGACGATGCGGTACGTCTTGTTTTCGCCGGACTCCTCGTCGCTGACGGTCACAAAGGCACCGAACTTCACCTTGCTGAGGTCCTCGTGCTCGCCGAATTCGATCACCTGCGCCCGCGACAACTTATCATCTAAGTCAGCGATGCGACCCTCGATGAAGCTCTGCTTCTCCTTGGCTGCATGATATTCAGCGTTTTCAGATAAATCACCATGCGCCCTGGCATCGGCGATCTCACGGATGATCTTCGATCGCTCGGTCGCCTTTAAATGGTCGAGTTCCTCTTTAAGGCGGGAATAGCCTTCGCGCGTAAATGGCACGGTTTGTATCGCCATGTGAGCAATGTCCTATCTTACGCTTAGCTGGCTAGCATCCCCTGCGATTAGAGGTTATGGGTAGCTGAGAAAGCAAATGAGTACTGTTTAGATTTAACGGCCTGAACTTTGTCGTCGCCCAGCTTTTGCGCCTTGCCGGTGCCTTGCTGCATAGTCACCCCGGCCGAGATCTGACTATTCGGCTGCACCCAAGCAATAAACAGGCTTTCACCGTAATAGTCAATATGATCAGGCTGAGCACAGTATTTTTTATAATAATCTAGATTTGCACAGGTTTGACCGGCGGCGGTGTCGCGGACGCCTGTAGCTACCTTGGGACGGGCGTCATTATTGGTGAAAACACCGAGGCGGAGCGGCAGGGACGGGGTCACAAAAAACTCGCTGCCGAGGGCAAAGTTGGTAACCGGCTGCTTGGCATAGGGAGCGCGGACTTTTGCTGGATCAACACTAAGGTCAGCATCACTCACCCCAGCAATATACATGATGTCTAAGGCCAATAGTAACCTGGTGTTGGCAAACCAAGCCAGACCTAACCTCCCCTCGAAAGGCCCTGATCCTACAGGCTTTTTTGATTTAGTCTCGGCGATATCAACCTGATTGGCAACCGGGGACTTAATTGTGGTGCTGGCACCGTTGGTGTTCTGAGCGTCGGTGGTGGTCGTAATGTTATTCTCGCTGGTCGACTCCAGACTCTGCGTCGCGATCAGGGTCTTTTTTAGCGTCAAGCCAGCGGTCAAACCAAGTGGCAACGCGGTCTGGACGCCAAATACTGGCTGTACACCGTAGACCGCCAGATGCTGACGGACATTGCTCGACAGGGTGCGCCAACCAGGGACCGTGGTACTATTCGCCCCCGCCAAGGTGACGGACTGCTTAGCGAACTGAAACTCCTGCACTAGCTCGTCGGCATTGTGATAGGTCAAGCCGAAGCCGAAGCCGAGGTTGGGTAGCGGTCGGTAGCCCACCGCGGCGCCAGCAAAGTAGGTGCCGGCACGAGCGTTAGTGGTCCGATGATAACGGTCGATTGTCGTCGATCCGATCTCTTTATGCTCGATGGTCGTGTCCTGGTCCTTTAAGTCGCCATCGACATAAAAAACCCCGAAGGCGACGCTCATGCCTTCGACGTAGCGGTCGAGCTTCTGTAAGCCGCCGAAAAACGGAGTTAACGAGCCACTGCTTTTTTCGTCGAAGTCGGTCGTACCGAGCGTCTGCTTGTAGGTCGTGGTCTTGGAGTAAAAGGCATTGGCTGAACCCTGGATATCATTGGACAGAGCAAAAGCTAGCCCGCCAGGGTTGTAGTATAAACCGGAGGCATCGTCCGCCACCCCACCAAAAGCTCCGCCCATACCCACGGCCCTGGTTCCGACTAAAACGTTGTTGTAGTGGAACTGGTCGGCGCGCGCCGTCTCTACCAACGGCGCATAGACAAGAAGCACGGTGCTACTCAAGCGAAGGCCCGCACTCAGGAGTTTAAAAACGCCGCACGTCATCGCGTCTCCTCTAATCTTGGAATATTCACAAACCATAAATCACAGATCTAGACGCTTAGCCGCGATCCACTTTGGGAAAGAACTTTTTAACCTTGCTAAAGCGTTCTTCGCCGCTTGCACCGATGATTTCATCAGCGTTCATGCTCTTAAGCACCCCGACGATGCGCTTGTAGCGATCCGCCATAGAGGGGTGGGTCTTCTCCAGGTTTTTCACCTTCTTCTCGCTCTTAGCCTCGAGGCGCCTGAGATAAGTGAGCATCGCCTTAGGCTCGTAGCCAGCACGAATTGCGTAGCGCACGCCTTCTTGATCGGCCTCGAATTCGACGGTTTTATCGAGCCCTTTTCCGGTCATCAAATTCATGCCAGCTTGCGCAGCGGCAAGGATATTAAGCCCGCCACCCGTCTTGCCGGTAAGGTATTCAGCTAGGCGCGAACCGGACGATGACGCCTCTGCTACTGGCCGCTCGCGAAACGCCAGCGCCTCCTGCATCGGCCCATTGGTTACTTTAACCTTAGCCGCCTCTTCAAGTTCCTTTTCCTTCATTTTTTTCAACGCGTCATACATGTGCCGTTTGCCGACGTGCGCGACTTCATGGCCAAGGACGCTCGCCAGTTCGGCCTCGTTTTTGGCCTGGCGAAGTGCGCCCATGGTAATCAGAATATAACCGCCCGGACAGGCAAAGGCGTTGACTGACTCGTGCTTGAGAATGGCAAACATATAGCGACGCTCCGGTGCATCGCTGTAACTAGCGACGTAGGTGCCGACTTGGTTGACGTAGCCCACTACCCGCTCGTCCTCGATGACCCCGTAATAGCCAAGCAGCCGGCCCGCCATATTGCGACCGACCTCGATCTCCTGGCGATAATCATCGAGAACCTTCTGCTGCTGCTCAGTCAGCTTTGGTCCGATGGGTTCAGCTGGTTGCTCCGCTTTGGTACAGGCTAGCTCCAAGCCACATAAGGCCAGCACGATTGCCGTGCGCCAAGGGTAAAACCGCATTTGGTGGGTTGCTCCTCATCTCACTTGTAACCGAAAGGGAATAATCCTTTTAGGTTAATAGAATGAGGAGGTATGAGCAATACGCGGCAAAAATTACCGTCGCACCAGTACGGAGCTGCAAGGCACCTGCAGCGTCAATCAGCGCTCACTTTACGGCTGACTTCCCGCAAAACTTGATTACCCAAAGCCTTGACCTTGCTATCATTGGCATGGATATCTTCCATTTGATAAACGGCACGAAGATTAGGGCGAATATTCGATGCATTGCCGACATTGTCATCGTCAGCAAGGCCACGCACGCCCATGACCGCAGACCGCGCCCGCGAGTCCTTGCCGTCGCTTTCGCTGCGGCCCTCACTAGCGACGCTCTTGATCGCTTTAGCCAAGCCGGCATCAGCGTCGGCCCTATGCTTAACCGCCAGCACGGAGACAAAACCAGGCTTGCCGGCCACGGTGACCTGCCAAAACATGCCCTTGCGCTCGCCAGCTACCACGCCCTGCCCGGACTTCAGCCGGGACATCACAGCGCTTTTGTTGGTCGCCTCCTGATATACTTCGACTCCGTCCTTTTTGGCCTCGACCTCTGCGGCCTGCAGCGGGGCGTTAAGGACCAGAGTAGCGCCGGCCAAGACCAGCACCAAAAAAACATTCGGACAAAGCTTAAGTAATCCCATGCCTGGTCTCCTTAGAATCCCATGCCGCCGCCCCACACCCAGGCGCTTCGTGATCCCTTACAGCCCACTTCGGCCGAATGATTGAAAAACTTTAGCCTAACCTGAAATTCTTAAACGATAATAGTACTTTTTACCCTTTTTAACCAAACAACCCGAGCCCCCAGCAAAGGCCGCCGGACCAATGATGATCCCAATATCTTCCACTTTTTCGCCATTGATGGCTAGCCCACCCTGTTCGATCAAGCGTCTAGCTTCGGCCTTTGAGCTGACAATTTTAGCCGCAAGTAGCAATTCCACGGGGCTCAGGCCGACACCAAAGGCAGCGGCGGTTAGCAAAACCTCCGGAGCGCTACCGCTGCCACCAACGCCTTGGTCAAATAGCGATGCGGCACCGGCGCGCGCCGTCACCGCCGCCTCGTCGCCGTGCAACATCGCCGTCACCGCGTAAGCAAGGATCTTTTTGGCCTCGTTGATCTCGGCACCTCCGAGCGCGGCCAAGCGGTGCACTTCAGACATCGGCAGCTCAGTATAAAAGGCCAGGCATTTGCCGACCATTGCATCCTCGACGTTGCGCCAGAACTGAAAGAACTCATAGGGGCTGGTCAACGCCGGGTCGAGCCATACCGCACCCTTCTCGGTCTTACCCATTTTGCGGCCGTCGCTGTTTTCGAGCAGCGGGGTGGTGATGCAGAACGCCTGTTTACGAGTGCAGCGGCGCACCAACTCCATTCCGGCTAAAATGTTGCTCCACTGATCGTCGCCACCCATCTGCAAGGTGCAGCCCTCGGTCTGAAACAAGTGCAAGAAATCGTAGCTCTGGAGGATCATGTAATTGAATTCGAGAAAAGACAGGCCCTTCTCCAAGCGCTGCTTAAAACATTCCGCTGTCAGCATCCGATTGACGCTAAAGTGCGGACCAATCTCGCGCAGCACGCTGAGATAATTGAGCGGCCCAAGCCAGTCATGGTTATTGACCATGATGGCTTGAGCGGGCGAAGCGAAATCTATGTACTTAGCCAACTGCGCCTTGAGGCCTCGCATGTTGGCCGCGATATCGTCAGGCCCGAGCATCTGCCGCATCTCGCTTTTGCCAGTCGGGTCGCCGACTATTGCAGTGCCTCCCCCAACTACGGCGATGACCCTATGTCCGGCATCCTGCCAGCGTTTCAGGTTGATCACATGCATCAAATGACCAACGTGCAGGCTCGGCGCAGTCGGGTCAAAACCGATATAGGCCGTGCGCGGAGCCTGAGCCAAATGCTGGATCAACTCCTCTTCGTGAGTGATCTGCGCAATCAAGCCTCGCTCTTTCATCGTTTCAATAAAGCCCATGCTTGCATTATCCTTTGGCGAAGCAACATTCACTATGCTGCCGAGAGGTGGCGTCCTTACCCAAACCTACTGAGAGGTTCTCTACCTTGCAAGCACCTAGTCGCCGTCCCTGGACCCAGTATGCATCTCCAGTTTTGCTGATCGGTCCGGCCTATGCCGGCAAGTCCGAGTTAGCCATGCAAGCCCTTAGACCAGACACCTCCGCCGTCGTCATCGGCAGCGCCCCGCCCGATGAGCCAGCCTTCGCCTCGCGCCTAAACCACCTGCAGTCGCTGCGCCCTGCTTGCTGGGAGTCGCTGCACGCCGGCAGGAACCTCGTGCAGGCCACTGCCGAGGCGGCCAAGACGACCCCTGGGGGCCAGATCCTCATCGATGCCATCAACCAGTGGCTCGCGGTCATGCTGCTCGGCAACAGCGACGCCGCACCTAGCGCGGCGATGCAAGCGACCTGGCTCGACGACCAGGTCACCGAGCTGCTCGGAGTGCTGCGCGCCTTCCCGACGACTCGTTTCGTGCTGGTATCAGCGGAGGTCGGCGCCAGCCCAGCACCAGCCCGAGTGCCCGAACGACTATACCGTCAGTACGTCGGGGTCACCAACCAGCGTCTAGCCGCCATTGCCCAAACAGTGATTAGCGTGCAAGTGGGTCTAGGCACGGTGATTAAAGGATGACGGTTTGACCGCTGTCGCATAAAATCGCTACGGTAGTCCAAATGCGTTGATGCTTCTGGAGGTTGATGATGTTGTTAAAGATGCTGAGACTGGTCGCTTTACCCCTGGCTTTACTCCATGCTGGCTCAGCATTCGCGCTGATCGACGTCGAGGCGTTGGCTGGCAAGCGGTGGTATAAATTGGACCTAACCCCACAGCAAGATGTCAGCGCGACCGAAGTGGCCCTCGCTGCGCATATAGACCCCATTCCCTTGGTGCCGGTGTCGTTTGGCGCCCGGGTATCGCAGGCAGCGCTGAATACCAAGGACCTCAAGAACTACTACGGTGCTGCATCCGTCAGCACCGCATCCGTGCTTGAAGCCGGCCTCGACATCATGATTTGGGTGCCGCTGGTCCCGATCTTCACCCCATATGCGCGGTTGAACATCCCTGTCTACGGCCTCTGGAAGGTTGCTGGCAGTGCCACCAACGGCTCTGCTACGCCGCGCGACTTCACCCATGACGCCCGGGTTAGCGGTGCCCAACTCAGCGTTGGCTTTAAATACTCGCCGCTCCCGCTGATTGGCGTCCTACTTGAAGTCAACCATGCCGCTGAGACCTGGAAGGAAACCGAAAGCAAAGTTGCCGGCCAGAGCCTGGCAGTCGATGCTAAAAATCATGTACTAACCTCTAATGCGCTGTTTTTAGGGGTAGAAGTAGGTTTGTAGGCAGTAGGGGCGGGGGGCAAGGCCTTTAGGCTTGCCCCATGGGCCATAATCTCGATACAAAAAGGACTCAAGTCCATTTGTTAGAGGCACCCCTTGTCCATCCAACGCCCCGAGAGTGAAGCCAAGATTGCCGCGATGTTCGACAGGGTCGCGCCGCGCTATGACCTATTGAACCGCCTGCTCAGCGCTCGCCAAGACCAGCGCTGGCGCCGGCAGCTGACAGCCATGGTGCCGTACCGTCCTGGCGGACGCTACCTTGATGTCGCTACCGGCACAGGCGATGTGCTGCTCAGCGTCGCAAGGGCCCACACCGAGTATCAAGAGCACCTCGGCGTCGACATCTCGGGAGAAATGCTCGCAGAGGCACAGAAAAAGGCGACGGCTTCCGGCCTGGCACCGGTACCACAGCTGCGTCAAATGAGCGCCGAGCGCTTGGTCCTAGCCGATGGCGCATTTGACTGCCTTAGCATTTCGTTTGGCCTCCGCAATGTGGTGCGCCGCGACCAGGCGCTGCGGGAGTTTTACCGCGTCCTCGGCCCCGGCGGCGTGCTGCTGATCCTCGAATTTTTTCTGCCGCGCAAAGGCCTTCTAGCCTGGTTTTTTCAACTTTATTTTCACCGCATCCTGCCATTCATTGGCGGGTTGCTGAGCGACCGTGAGGCCTACCGCTACCTTCCGGAAAGCGTCGGTTCATTTTACACGCCAGAGGCCATGCGTGAAGCCTTGTACCAACAGGGCTTCACAGTCGCCACGACGCAGTCGTACTTATTCGGAGCCTGCCGCTTGATTCAAGCGGTCAAAGGCTGCAACTAGGACAGAGTTTCCCACTCAGTGTCGCCCTCGTCCTCGAGGAGGATGACATCGTCGACACCGACCGCTTGGTTTTTCTCACGGTTCTTCATCACGAGGGCTACCTTTTTTAGCGGGCCACTGGCCCGCTGAAATTTCGGCCCGCCGAGGGTGCAGCTTTCGCTAAGACAAGCGGTTGCACGCTCAAGGTTGCCGGTACGTACGAAGCCCAACCCCATATTGAACAGCAGCTTAGCTTTAAGCTGATTATCGCTACCGGAGCCATGCAAGGCGTAACCGTAAAATTCGATCCCTTCATCGAACTTCTTCAGGCGAATCGACATAATTGCCCGCATATTGAGAAAGGACACCATTTCCTGCGAGAATTCCTTACCTTCGAGGTATGCGAGCGCGCCTGGTAAATCCTTTTGCGCCATCTTCACCTTCGCCATCCCCTCCTTCACCCGGATATCATCGTTGCCGACGAGGCTAGCGCTCTTTTGCAAGGTCTTTTGCGCCTGGTCGACGCGGCCAGCGACCACTTGTGCGTCCCCGAGCACCAACAGGCGTTCGCTATTTAATTCATGAAATTGACTAAGCGTCTGCAAGACCTCCATCCCCTGAGCTGCCTTACCGGTCCGAAGATAAAGTTTGCCCAAGGTACTAGCGGCCCACAGGTGCTGCGAGTTGACCCCGAGCAATCGCTTTAAATAGCCTTCTAGACGCTTCCCGTCATTGACAAACAAAGATGCCGTGCAGAGCAGCCGCAGCACCTCTTCGCTATCTAGCGACAGCCCACGCAGCTTGTCGGCAATATTTCTTACGGCAGTCAAATTCCGGCCCCTAATCGCCGCCTCCAACTCTTCTTCGATGGCATAGAGCGAACCGACCTTATGCACCTCAGTACAAACACGTTTGAGATACTCCTTTAGTTCCTCATTTTTGCCAGGACCAAAACAAACAAAGCGTGCACCTATTTCCTGGGCGAAGAGGAGCTTTTCGCTGCTAACTTCAGCGGGTGCCTCCACGTAGACCAGACGATGCGCTAGTGGGGACTCGGTAGTGGCGCAGATGCGCGCCGTGAATTGCATCGATGCTGAACTGGTGAAGTCAGCAATAACGATCACAAAGTGCGAGTCCTCACTGAGAACGCCTTGACTCCCCTGACCCAGCTTTGCCGACAGAAAATAGTAGGGTTTCAGTAACCTTTGCAGTTCCTCGACACGGGCTGGCGGTCCTAACAAAAAGACGTCTCGCACGAACTTAATGTTAAATTTTGAGCTGGCTTCTTCCATGGTCGATACTCCCACCAAATTACAACAAATTACCCTGCATCACTAAATCAAAACTGGAGTTGATACGCGCATTTTCGACTAAGTCCAGGCGAATGAGTTCATCGAGCTTGGCTAGACGAACACGAACCGACGCCTCAAGTGGCGCCGCCTTAATGGACAGAGCCGCCAAGGGTCCAAGCAAAGCCTGGAGAAAGCCTTGCCAGCGCAACTCCACCAACCGCAACTGGCGTAGCCTGCGGGCTAAAGGCGTCCAGACCGTCAGGTGCCTCTCCAGGATTTCGACGCGCTTACAGGTTCTAATGACACGCTTAGGCAAAGAGACACCGATCATGATGGGCGCTTGATTCGGCACCACCTTGATCGCCGTCTCCCAAATAGTAAACAGCATACCGAGATCCTCAAGCACTCCGTCACTAAGTCCCGCCCAATATGGAATATGACTCGGATCGTCGTCAGCTGCGGCAGCACAAGTGTACAGGCTCGCGATTTGAGTCACCAATTGGTATAAATTATAGAAAGTTGATCCTACTTGGTCGATAGCGGCCAAACGAACTTGCGGGACCTTTGAATGGGGCATAGGCAATCATCACCGTAAGTAAAGGGCATGCCTCCATCTTAAGTCTTCCGACAAGTTTTAGTCAAAAACGAACATCGCTGGTCAATGCACAAAGGGGCCATTAAAGTCAGCCGAGTAAATGAGAATGCACCCAAAAATAGCAGCTTAGGGCAATGGCCAAGTCGATACTCCATAACTTTAAATCGACCATGGGACAACTCTCCAACCTTGGCGGTATACCAAGGGTTCTCAAGTGCCATCGGCGTGCCCATGCTAGACTAAAGGTAAATTTATAGATGTTTAAATATATTCAATGATTACATTATTCTACGCAGACAAATCGAGACTTTAGTGGGATTTGAATATGCGACAATAGGGGCTCACCTTGTATTTTTAGGAGTGACTATGGCCGGCGCATTTGAGGGCGCGACTAAGGTGGCGATTGAGGAGATGATTCAGGCCCACGCGCAGGCCTCCAAGTTCGGCTACATCCTGTCGGCGGAAAGTCTGCAGGATTTAGTCGGAGAGATCTACGGGCTGATCGTGACGAGCCGTTCGCTAAAAGCGGCCGGCGATCGCTTGATGTCGGGAGGTCCGCTAGCAGTTGCAGGAACGAAAAGTCCGAATCTTCGCCCTAGGCGTTAGGGCCCACATCACCTTGGGGCTGCTCCAAGTCGGGCCAATTTACGGCCCGTCAAGAGGCGGTTTGCACGGCGTGATTGCCTAGGTGTCGCGGATACAGCATTGCTGCGCCTTTGTTGTCTTGCTTTTAATTTTGGCTGCGCTAATCCCTTATTAGAGGCTATTAGAGGCTTGTTTTTCTGGCTCATCTTAAATTAGTAATATTATGTGGTTATATTTATGTTCAAAGATCTGAACTACTGGAAAAGCAAGATTGATGAAGCTCTTGAGAACCGAGCGGAATTGAACGAAATCGACTTAAGGAAAGTCTCTCTGAGGACACCAACAGGCTCAAGGAGCATATTAATGCTCTTGGCCACCACGCTGGTGGCGGGGCGTTCGTTTTCGGAATTACCCAAGATGACCTAGCTAAGGCAGAGAACCTATCGCCGTCAGCTCGCTTGGCTTGGCACCAAGAGCACTCTGCACCAATT
>Ga0315291_10004127_pt1 | contig 18590 bp, 18 predicted proteins | sample YL17G12_20_MG_FD_203070 | JGI IMG/M metagenome (GOLD analysis project Ga0315291, IMG submission 203070) | Sediment microbial communities from Yellowstone Lake, YNP, Wyoming, USA - YL17G12_20 | ecosystem: Environmental > Aquatic > Freshwater > Lake > Sediment | place: USA: Wyoming | collected...
TCAATAGCCTACCCTCATCAAATGCGGCCTTTCAATAGGCAATTGGTATAAGTTGGCGCAGACTGCCCAGACTGCTAAGAGTCGTTGGGATACTGCCAGCCAGATTGTTGCTGGACAAGTTCAGTTCCGTCACATGCCCCCCGGAACACGTGACCCCATACCATGGCGTGCTGCACGGTGTAGTTGTGCTCAACCAGCCGGTCTTATTCGTCCAGCCGGGGCCATAGGTGTTGTTGTACAGCGCCACCAACGCATTGCACTCTGTCTTCGGGATTTCGGTGACGGAATCACAGAAGTTATGATATGTGATCACTAGGCGGGGTTTGTTCGAGCCATACTCTTTGCTTCTGAAAACTCGGTTATACTTAGGGCCGCTGGCCGGGCCGCGCAGCAGCACGCCGTAATTCCCTGCCGGATTGCTTCGCCAGGATTGGACGAGACTGGTGATGTTCCAGCTCTTGTACTCGCCCGTGGTGGTATTCACCGATGTGCTGATTCCGGTGGACGTCGCGGATGGCTGGTTGTTCCAGGTGACGGTGGATTCACTCCATTCGCTGGTTACAGACCAGATACCAATGCTAACATTGGCGAGGTCGTTTTTCGCAGCGTCGACGGACTGAAGATACAGCCCCAGGACCGCCGAGTCAATGATTGCGCTGGACGGCAGCGCGGATCCCAACAAGTTGAAGCGGACGAGTGAGCGCGTTGCGTATGTCCCCGTCCACGAGGTCCCCAGAGACGTGTCTGTCCCGTATTTCGCGTTCGGCAACGTGGTTGTAATGAGGGCGTCGGCCTCGGCGCCCAGGGTGATGACAGACGAGGACGCTTCGTTGGCGCTACCAGGGAGGTTCTGGTGGGTCATCGCGCTTGAGGCATTGCCCGCCACCCCGGCGTCGCCCAGGTCGCCGGAACCTCGGGCGCGTGGGCTGGCCACAGTGGACCCCGCGGCGAGTGATGCCAACACGACACACAAGAGAGCGATTGTAGTCACGATCCTTGGGGTTTTCATCTCGCGGCCTCCTTCTGAGCCTTTGGTGACTCAACAGTCGAACGACGAAATCTGCTGTGTGTGCGCCGCGCGAACGGGGACCCAGGTGCAGGAGAAGTCTCCGGACAGACACCAGACGGAAGTCCGATCGCGCTGGGCAACGTCAAACTGGGCATGGGCGCCTCTAGACCAGAGGCAAGTGCGAAGTGGTTGCAGTGTATTATGATGAGGCTGGCGTGAGCTGCGATGTTGCTTCAATTGTCTGAGCACAGTATATCACGCTGTGCTCAGGAAGTCAAGTGATTTTCTGAACAAATCGGTGGGTATATGCAGGTTCGCTTGAAAAGGGGAATGGTGGAGTAGGGGCAAAGCATTCAGAAGGAGGGTTTTGCTTTCTGGCAAGGCACCGCTTCCGAATGCTTTGCCCCTACTGATCTACATGCCGCGAGCGGTCTTTCGCCAGCCCGCGAGGGTCACGCCCAGCAACGCGACGAACAGCGCCCCCAGCACGCCCTCGGCGGCACGCCACAATCGCAGGTCGGCCCACAAGGCAGCGCGCGTCTCGCCCCGTTCCACCGCTGCGAACTCGGCGCCGGCGACGGTGGGAGTCTCTTCAACGACTGGTCCTCCCCCACGCCCGTCCGCCTGCGGCACCGGTGACATGACGCTGGTCCAATCCGATTCGCGCAAGGTATACGCCGTACTGCGGCAGGGCGAAAGCGAGACGATTCTGGTTGTGGCGAACCTGTCGGAGGATCCGGTGAGCGACTATCACCTGTCTCTGGGCAAGGGATCGCTTTCTGGGACACTGAGCGCGCAGATGCTGCTGGGCGAAGGCAAGCCCGCCGCGCTCATCGCGAACGCCGCGGGCGGGTTCGATGCCTACGCGCCCCTCCCCACGCTGGAGCCGAAGAGCGCGCTGCTCATTGCGCTGAAGTAGTGCACTACCTCAGTGTACAAAGGCCTGGTGCCCGGCGTACACGGCCGACTCCCCCAACTCTTCCTCTATGCGCAGCAACTGGTTGTACTTCTCAACTCGCTCGCCCCGGCAGGGAGCCCCAGTTTTCAGATGGCCGGTGCCCATAGCCACGGTGAAGTCAGCGATGAAGCTGTCCACTGTCTCGCCGGAGCGGTGCGACACCATTGCGCCCCAGCCGGCCTGGCGGGCCACATTGATCGCAGCGATGGTCTCCGTCAGCGTGCCAATCTGATTGAGCTTGATGAGCACCGCGTTGGCGACTTTCTCGGCGATGCCGCGGGTGATGCGCTCCACATTGGTGACGAACAGGTCGTCGCCCACCAACTCGATCCGATCCCCCAGGGTCTGGTTGAGCAACTGCCAGCCGTCCCAATCATCTTCGGCCAGGCCGTCTTCCAGAACGGCAACGGGATACCGCCATGTCCAATCCGCGTACATCTCAACCATCTCGGCCGACGTTACCCTGCGGCCTTCAGTCCGCAGACGGTACATCCCACTCTCGAAGAACCCGCTGGAGGCTGGGTCAAGGGCAATGACGATCTCGTCTCCAGGCCGGTAGCCTGCTTCCTCGATGGCAGTCAGGATCAGTTCAATGGCATGTGCGTTGGTACGGAGGAGCGGGGCGAACCCACCCTCGTCACCCACGCCGGTGTAGTATGCCCTGTCTTTGAGGGCGCGCTTGAGCGCATGGTAGATCTCGCTGCCCCAACGCAGCGCCTCGCGGAAGCTGGGCGCGCCAACAGGGACAATCATGAACTCCTGGAAGTCAGTCCCCTGCCAGTTGGCGTGAACGCCGCCATTGAGAATATTGAACATTGGCACCGGCAGTACCGTGGCCGACTCACCGCCCAGATAGCGATACAGGGGTTGTCCAACGGCGAGCGCGGCGGCACGGGCGACGGCCAGACTGACCCCCAAGGTAGCATTCGCGCCGAGGTTCTCCTTGTTGGGTGTGCCATCGAGTTCCAGCATCGCCTGGTCTATCCCAGCCTGGTTCAGAGAGTCCATGCCCTGGATGACTGGCGCAATCTTGAGCCTGACGTGTTCGACTGCCTGTCCAACCCCCTTGCCGCCATAGCGCCGCATGTCCCCGTCGCGCAGTTCCAGGGCTTCATGCGCGCCTGTGGATGCGCCTGACGGGACGGCTGCCCGGCTGCGCGCGCCGCCCTCTAGCCCGATTTCCACCTCGACTGTGGGATTGCCCCGGGAGTCCAAAATCTCACGGGCCCAAACGGTATTGATTTTTGTATCCATGTTCGCCTCCTTCATTTGGTGATTGTGCTTGCGCACGTTACACCCTCTCCCTCTGATAACATGTGTCATCCATGGAAACCAACGGACAATGCGACCTCCAGGTAGAACAGTTCCCAGACGTGCTGGGGACAGAAGCCCTGGCTTTGGTAGATTCGGATCCGTGCGTCCAGATGGTTCGCGTGCTCCCCAAGCAGGTATTGGAGGTAGCGGGTCGCCGCCTCGCGGGCCAACTGGCAGATTGGGCATCCTGGCTCGTGCAGCGCAACTCTCAAGTGCAACAGGGCGAGCTATCCGCTTCTTCTACAGATTGCGACCCCTCCCCACAGGAACCGGCCGCTGCTTCCTGGCAGCGACCAGGTGACTGCCGTAGCTCATCGTCCTCTCATTCGGTATATCACGACTGCGCCGATCAAGAACAAGGCAGTGGCGTAAGCAAAACCGGCTGCCGGATTGACCGCTGTCCACAGAGTGCCAACCACTATGCTGGACACGAAATCGCCCACACGCGGCGAGCACACCGTACCCGGTGCCCCGCACATCCTCGGGCAGGAGGTCAGCGGCCAGCGCGCCTTCTCTAGCGCACGGCGGCCGAACGGTCAAGGCCCCCGCGCACAGGAAGCAGACTCAGACCGGCCTCTGAGCCGCCCGCGCAATGCGCGGGAACACCGCGAGCGCGCCGGCTTCCATCAGGACTACGTAGACGACAAGCCACAACCGCGGAAGGTCGTACAGCAACCCGAGCGCAGCTCCACCGACGAACCACGCCGCTCCGTAGATCGTATTGAAAATGCCATAGGCAAACGCGCGCTGCCTCGCTGGGATGAAATCGGCAAGTCCGGCGCGCATGATCGTCTCGTGCACCGCCATGACCACCCCCCACAGGACGGCCGTGACCACGGCCAGCCAATAGTGCTGCGAGAATGCCAGGAAAGGCAGCGGCAGAGTTAGGAAGGGGATGATCACCAGCGACTTCAACCCGACCCGGTCGTACGCCTTGCCGACCGCTAGCGCAGCCAGGGCATCCACTCCCATGGCAACGGCATACAAGATCGGGATTTGCGCGGTCGGGACCACAGACCGTAGCACCAGGTGGTAGGAGATCACCTGGAAGTTGGCAAAGCCGGCCACGCTCAGGAAGGTGAACAGGGCATACACCCAGAAACGCCGCGGCAGCTTCACCTCGCCCCGCGCAGCCTGCGACTCCTCCTCCGCCGCCTCTTCCAGCTTCTCGGGCGCCGGCACCCGCAAGCGTGCCACCAGGAGCACCACCATCGTGAGAATGGCCGGGATCCAAAGAACGCTGAAGCCGTCGCGGTAGCTATTGCGCTGCATGAATACGGCGGTGAAGATGAGCGGACCGATCACCGCGCCCACCTGGTCCAGCGCCTCATGCATCGCAAAACCCCAGCCGCGCCCGGTCTGGTAGGTCGCGTGGGAGAGCATCGTATCCCGCGCTGGCGAGCGTATGGCCTTGCCGATGCGCTCCAGGAGAAACAGCAGGACCGCAATCTCCCAGCGCTTGGTGTAGGCCAGGAGAGGAATGCACAGGATCAGGCCATAGCCAATGAAGGTCGCGACCCAATAGGCGCGGGTGCGGGCAGCCAGGTAGCCTGAGGCAAGCCGCAGCGCGTAGCCCAGGAACTCCCCAAGCCCCGAGACCAGCCCAATGGTGGCCGCGCTGGCACCCAGAAAGGCCAGGTATGGCCCGCTGATGCTCCGCCCCGTCTCGTAGGTGATGTCCCCCAGGGCGCTGACCAATCCCAAAAGAAGGATGAACTGAAGCGCCAGGTTCTTCGGCTTCCGGCTGCTGGATTCCTTGCTAGATTGCACCATCTCAAGCATTACCTCCATTCCCTTCGGCTACGAGGCGATGGATTTGGCTGTCTGCTCCGAATATCCCGTTATACAAGTCTTGGCCATAACTGGTCTGCAGTGGTTCTCCTTCCACCAGTCGGAAAGTCCGCGTTCCATCAGATTGCCTTTCGGCTCGCAGGAAAATGGCGTTTGTCATCCTTCTGTCATAGAAACCACGCGCCAGCTCGTACAGATGTGTAACGAAGAATACCTTGATGCGCTTTTCCAGCAGTGCGCGCACGATCTGCCTGGCAATCTCCGAGCCTTCTCTTTCGTTGGTTGCAGCAAATGATTCGTTGAACAACACAAGACAATCAGGCGCTACCTTGTCGACGATGGCGCTCATCCTGCCGAGTTCTTCGTCCAGTTTGCCGCTCTTCATGGCAGAGTCTTCCTCACGTTTGTAGTGCGTGAAAATGCCGCTGCAACAATTGGCGCAGAAGGACTCCGCTGGCACGAACATACCGCACTGCATCATCAACTGAGCCAGTCCGATGCTCCGCAAGAAGACGGATTTGCCGCCCTGGTTGGCGCCCGTGATGATCACCAGGTCTTTGTGGTCGGCGTGCACGTCGTTGCCTACAACCTTCCGTTTCATGGTCAGCGCCAGGCAGACATCGTATAGCCCCGCAAACGAATGCCTGCACTCCCTGGACTCCACAGGCAGGGGAAACGTGGTTGGTTCTCCGAGGTGAGCAAGTTGCTCGTGCAAGTTCAAACAACCGATGCAGAAGGCCAGTTCAACATACAGCGCATTGAAAAAGCTATCAATATGGTCAGCGGACTGGGCAACTGCATTGGCAACCAGGTTGATACCCCTATCTCTCAAATCTCCAAGCGCCCTCGCGCCGTATTCATCGCGAGGGTGCAGGGTGAAGGAGTAAACTCGTGATCTCTTTGCGATCACTCGTTTCGTCCAATGCTGACCATGCTGATTCGGTCTGCGAAGCACGTAGTCCATGCCTTCATTGCCGCTTCCCAGTTGAGCGCTGAGCAAAACGCCCTTGTCGAATCTGAGTTGCCGGAGATGATTCTTCACGATGACGAAATAGTCATCGTCCAGTTCCTGCTTAATCATCGCAAAGAACCTTACAAAACCTTCCGACTCGAATCGATCGGCGTGTTTGTCCGCAATTTCCCTAAGCTTCTTGAGCAGAACAACGAACATCTCCAGCATTGTCACCGCGCTGCTCAGAATCCCACTGGGATACCGGGTGAGAATGCCCATCCAACTCCTTCTCTTGTTTGCGATGGCTTCGACCGGGATCTGGTAGATCTCCCTGACAACGGAAGGGTTCTTCAGACAGTCCTTGAGTATCTCCTGACGGTAGCGGATAGCCTCCGGCTCACTCAAGCCCGCAAGAACTGCCTGTTTTGACACAGTGCGTAGAAACGGGTCGCCAAGCGACATCGCCTCGAAGAGAGTGTTCAGTTCCAGGTCTTGCGTCAGCGCCTGTTCATTCCACGGGAGAGTCTGCTTGGGGTCGAAATCCCGATCAGGATACAGGAGAAAGACCTTCATAGTTGGATGCGCTCCTTGATCTGCTCATAAGTCAGGCGGTGCTTCTCGGCAATTGAGAGGGCGTAGGCCAACCCATCGGCGGGCCGTCTGACGATCTTGAAGGTCCGCATGGCTGGGTTTTCCGGGACAACTGTGCTGACCATGCTGACGGTTTTCTCGCTCAAAGACGACAGCTCGTCAATGAAGGTCACCCACACGCACAGCAAATCCAGTTCCATGACCCTCGCCATGATCTCTTTGCTCAGGAACACGGCGTCTTTCAAGGCGGTGGATGCAAAGACCTCGTTCAAGATGAGAATACTAGTGGACGTGGCGCGGGCAAGACCGTCGTGAATGCGAACCAGGTCATCCTGCAGCTTGCCGCGCAGGTTGCTGATCTCTTCCTCTCTCTCGAAATGCGTGACAATCTGGTCGAACAACGAGAGCCGCGCCTCCCTGCCCGGCACAGGACAGCCAAGACTGGCCAGATAGTGCAACTGCCCGAACATGCGGGCGAAGGTGGTCTTGCCACCCTGGTTCGGACCCGAGACAACGATCACGCGCTCCGGCCCTGCGAGGAAGAAGTCGTTGCAGATCACGGGCTCCTTGCTGCGAAGCAGAGCGTTCGCTAACGCCAGGTCGAAGCCATCAAAACTGTGCACCTCGCGGCTTGTTGCGCTGACCTGCGGGTAACAAAACGTCAGTCCCCTGCGTCTGATGTCGGCGGCGAATTCCAGATAGGCAACATAGAACTGAATCTCGCGGTCGAAGACGCGGATGGTTTCATCCACGAAATCGCTGTGGCTGGCGCAGAATCGGTCGAGCGCAGCAAACTCCGCGGGATATAGCCGAGCAACAAAATCGAGGATCTGCGCTTCGACATGGTTCATGCCAACCCCTTTGCGGAGAACAATCCGGTAGTCTTTCACCGCGCCTTGCTTGAACTTCTCGAAGGTCTTCTCCACCTCCACGCTGTAGTCTGTTTCCGCTTCGTAAAGCCGCACCTTCACCGTGCCATCCCGAATGTTCACACAGTATGCCACGCGCGACAGGCCGCCTTTGACCTCGTGCGCCTCTGTACGCAGCGACTGAAACAGGTCTGAATGAGCATAGGTGGCCACATACTCACGGAACGCCTGCAGTCCGCGTGATCTCAAGCCCGCAAGGTCCAGATCTTGCGCGAGGTCGGTCACGGCAGAACAATAGAGCAGGGCCGCCTCCAGAAACCAACCTTCTCTGTGGTAGTGAAAGTCCAGTTTCTCCACCATCGCCAGATAGCGGCGCACGATGACCATCTTCTCGGCAAAGGCGTTGATGTGCGTCATCAGCGCTTCGTCTTCCAGGTCCTGCATCACCTCATGGCGATAGCGGATGGTCTCGACATCGCGCAGCGGCGTGTAGAAGAACGGCTTCAGGTCGTATTCCTGCTTGCGCGCTGTGATGGCATCGACAATCTGGTCGAGGTTCAGATCGCCGAAGAAGACAGGCGCTTCAGGAGTCTCTGCTATGGTGTTGCCTTCAGTTCTGTCAAACAATATGCTGTGGAAAGTCATTGGGCACACTCTTGTTGGTGCATGCCGCGGGCACACAATCTGGCCTGCAGACGGAATTGGCAGCACGGGCTGGCCTCCTATTCGCCTGCCCCGCTCCGGATACTGTCGCTGCAAGCGCGTCCGTGCACGCCTTCATCGAACACCCAGGCCTGGGCAACAGACGGTCATCGACCTAAAGCCTCCTCAGGTGGCATGTGTCATTCATGGAGACCAACGTAAAATCGTCGTTATCCATCTCCAGGACATTGATGGCACACGTGTCCTGCCTCAGATGCCAGAAGCGGTGATTGCGCAGACCGAGTACCCCCAACAAGATAGCCCGATTGACGACGGTGTGGCCCACTAGAACGATGGTTTTCCCTTCATGTCGAGCAGCCAACTCACGCACTGCCTCCATCACACGGGCACGTAGATTGTTCAACGTCTCACCGTCTGGGATCTGCGCTGTGTCAGGTGTGTGATACCAGGCGTCCACCATCTCCGGCCAGCGCTTCCTGGCTTCGTCTGGTGTCAGCCCCTCCCACTGGCCGTAGTCAATGTCGATGAGGCCACGGTGGGTCTGTATCGGCAGGCGAAACTGGCGGGCAATTGCTTCGGCCGTCTTGGCTGCCCGCGACAGGGGACTGGAATAGACAGCCACCGGCGCCCACTCGGCAACAATGCGCCGTGCTGTCGCCTCGGCCTGGGCCAGGCCTGCTTCGTCTAGTGGGACGTCAGCCCACCCGCGAAAACGTTCCTCTCGATTCCATTCAGTCTGACCATGACGGACGAGTACAATGAGTGGCATAAACTACCTCCCTGCCAGGCTTGTTATCTTCGCGATCGCCCGCGATTGTGGACATGGATACTCACTCCAGATGATGGTGGGGGCGGCTGGCGATCGCCCGCTGCGCCAGTTCCCTCACGAGCCTCACGGGATGGTTCTCCATGTTTCGGAGAACAGCTTCGCTTGCCGCGCCGCCGATCCGGGTCAGCGCCTCGACGATTGCCTGCGCAACGTGGAAGTCCTCGGTTGCCGCCACTATCTCCTGAAATGCGGGCACTACCCTTTGGCTCTTCAGTCTGCCAAGCACCTCAATGGCCATCATGCGGTTCTCGCGGACAGGGTGATTCAAAGCCAGGAGAAGCTTGTCTTCGTATGAAAGTCGGTCGTATTCCGAGAGATCATATCCGCAGTGAGGGCAGTTGACCGCACTCTCCTTCAGGTTCTGCCAGCAGTTTGGACAGTAGTAGAACATCCGCTACCTCCGACCTTGGGGGGCGAGTCGTCATGGCGCGGCTCTTTCGCTTCCAAAGAAGATCAATCCACGCATCCAGGAATCCTTCTCGTCGCCCCAGGGCTCATGGGAGAAACGATAGTCGTATTTGCGGATCAGTTCGCTCATGTCGCGACTGAGCGAGTCCAGACGGGGCATGAGCGAGCCGGTATAGGCCTGCGCCTGTTCCGTACGGGCATCTTGTAGGGCCAGTCGAATGTGGGGCAGGCAGCCTGTCCGCCCCAGTTGTGGGCCTGCTGCTGAGATCGCCTCTTTCGCTGCCTGGCCCGCCCGGTAGCACACGGGGCACTCATAGCCCATCTCCGACTCGTCGGCATCGGAAAGGGCACGCTCGACGATGCCCTGCACAAAGCATTCTCTGACCGCAAGCCTGCCCAGCGTCCCCAGTGTCGCCTGGCTGCGATGGCGGGAACACAGCTGGGGCCAGGTAGTGGTCAGATCATCGGGTGTAATCTCCTGCAAGGCGCTCTGTTCGGCGGCTACCTCCGCTGCGCATCCAGGGCACGCAGGTTCCATCCGGTGCGACATCGATGTGGACTCCATGATCGAGCGGTAGCCCAAGAGAAACCTCCCAAGGTCGTCAATGGAGATGACAGAGGCCGACAACGCGAGGCCTCGACTGTGTGCGCCAGCGACCATGGCGTTCCGGGCATCAGCCGTCCGTGATGCATGTATGGTGCGTTCCGAGTGTGGAATGCAAAGGCTGGGTGATTCGGAGTATTGATGCCGTAGGGCGGGCGAGGTGTCCATACCCTCCACCAGGGCATCCAGATAGGTGCCCTCCGTCTCCTCGGACAGTTCGCAGAGCCAGCATCGGTGAGTAGGTCTCATCAGTCGCCGGACTCGGTCTGCCTGCTTTGTGAACAGCCGCGCACGAAGCGGAGATGGGTCGCGAAGACGGCCCAGAACCGTGTTCACGAAATCGCGGTATAGGATCGTAACACCCAGAGCTCCCGCCCAAGGCTGTCTCACTGTGAGCCATACGACGCGGCTGTGATACTCGCAGAATCCCAGCGACTGCCTCAGCCTGTGCCGGATGTGAGGAGAGTTGACGTTCTCCCAGAAGAGGCTGAAGAGGAACCTGTCCTCGCTGCGGTGCGTGAGCATACAGACCGGACAGGAATCTCCCCGCAGAGCCTCCAGGAGATTGTATGCGATGATGTCGTTGGGTCTAGGGAACCAGCGTTCATCTCCCAGCGCGGCCTTCTTTCGCAATATCATTCTCTCTCCTAGCCAAGCCGCCGCCGAATCCTATCCCACAGCGTAGTCCGTGCGGGGGCGTCTACCAATCCGCTCAGCTGAGTCGGCGCGCCCGATACCAGCCCAGGGAGAGGCCTCCATGTCTCCTCCCCCAGACGATCCTTCAGCGCCAGGTTCTCATCATGCAATCTCTGCATCGTGCCTTCCAGGGCGTGAATCGTGTTGCGCAGAGCGTTGTTCTGGATTTCCAGGATCTGATTGTCCTTCATTAGGTGGAAAGCGCGATACTTCATCACGGCATACAGCGACTCCAACTGCATCATGCGGTCGGAAAGCCCTTTCACCGTGTCCGGAGACGCCAAAGTGTCATCTGACAGGGTCTGCTCCGACTTGAGTTTTCCGATTCCCGTGGTCATCACAATACGCAGGCCCTCCGCATCGGTCCAACCGTTGGCGGCAAATACCCGCCGCGCCTCCTCCAGCGTCTCCTCCAGCAGTTCGACTTCCACCTTCACTGGCTGCGCACCCTGAAAGAAATCCCGCTCCATCTCGTGGGTGGACAGGTCGCTTTCTCCCATCTGAGTCTCCTCCCGGACTGTCCTACACGGCACGGCCGGAAAAACAAAAAGCCTCTACACAAGATTGTGTAGAGGCTATCAGTCCAAAGTGACTTGCTGGGCCTGCGCCCCGGCGAGCCTCATCGCCAAAAACACTATAGCATGGGTGGATTCCATTGTCAATCTACTTTGGCACCAACCGCGCCTCGCGTATACGCTGGTGCTCAGCGGGCATTACGACTCATTTCCGAAGAGAGTAGCGAGATAGAGCGCTTGTCGGGCCAGCGCATCTATTCGCGAATCCAGAAGGCCCCCGAGAGCGTCATCCACGGTGCCATACCGTACCAGCCGAGCGGACTTCACGTCGCACAGATTGGCCCAACTGATGTTCAGCGCCGCCGCGACGCGCGCCTCGATCGGCTCGGAAGCCGGCGTGGCGTCCAGGTCTCGCGCCAGCGTAGCGATGGCTTGCAGGGCGGCAGCGATTTCAGCCAGCGCAGCGGAAATCCGCTCCGGGGGCATCTGGCGCGTGTACTGGTACAATACGCCCTCAGGAAGATCGCCCTCCAGCGATGCCTCCGCTCGGCGCAGCTGCTCCTCAAACATCCGCAGTGCGATGACCAGTGAGTTGAGTTGTGACGAGTTAAGCAGTTCTCTCATGCTTTCAGCCATCGGCATGCTTCCATACTCAGGGCTTTCCACTATCGGAAGAGCGCAATGCAGATGATTCCGTATCCTCCTGCCCGCCGAAGAACTCCGCCGCCCCGCGAGGTGCATCTCGCTCGCCATCCGTGAGCGGCTCGTCGCGGTACTGCCACGCCTGTTTGCGGATGTATTCGCCCAGATCGGTGCTCAGCGCGCGGAGCCGGTCGGCAGCCTTGCCGACCAGAAATCGGGTGGTCTCATAATCTGTTGCTACCGCATCGGCCAGGGCCTGGCGCAGATGGGACAGGCACAGCCCGTCTGATGCCGCGTACCGAGCGCGAAAGTCCGGGTCGGCGCAGCCCTGTACCAGTCCGTGGATCGCAGTCTGCTCTTCGTGCCTGGCGTAGGTGCACATGCGGCACTCGCCTGAGGGCCGCAGCGTGCCAGCGGACCCAGGTGACAACCGGAGTGACGTCCAAACTTTTGCCCAGGCATGCTGCCATCCACGCTTGCAGCGCGGGGCGCGAATCGGTACGGTCTCCTGAAAGGCGTCCAGCTCCGCCAGGACGCGCTCGACAAGGTCTTCGTAGAGGATGCTATTTCCCATCGCATCGCCAAAGCGGCTCATCTCTGTGTGGTACAGTAGCCATGTGTGTTCGGGGCAGAATCCGAGCCCGCGCACGATCTGAAGCCTGGCGTCTCCGTCATTCACATTCTCCGCGAGGAGAAACCTGACATACCGGCGCACAGTCTCTGTCCGGAGACGGCAGATGGGACACCCCGGCTCCTGGAAAACGCGCTTCAAATCCGCTGAGAGAATGCTGAACTGATTCATCCTAATCGCCCTGCGCCTCGCTGGAATCGGGCGGCGCTGCGTTACAGTTGCAGATCAATAGCCCTCGCACGATCCGCTTCACGCCCCCAACCCAGCTGGCAATTCCGAACACCTCCACCTCGCTGCCGATCGCAGGAGGTGGGCAGCCGTACGGCGCAACTACCCATATCCAGAACTGGCGATCGGGCATCACCTTGAAGAATCGCCCCTGGGCCGCAATCTCGGTAACCGTTCCGCGTACTGAGAGATACGATCCCATCTTGCCCCAGCGAAGCGCGCTCGCCGCCACCTTTGGATTGCCGATGGACTCCCATTCTGGCAGCACATAGCCCTGCTCGTCATCCAGGATCATCCGCGTCGCAGGCGGTACGCAGGCATCAAAGAGGAAATGGCCGCGTCGCAGAAGGCTGAGCAGGTATTCGGGGTCCGGGAACCGCTGGCAGAGTATCTCGACGTTGCCGGGATTCGGACGTTCTGCCAGCCACTCTTCCAGGTCGGCGGGCAGTCGCTCGCGCAGCGCGATCAAGATCCTCCGCGCCGCCACGATCATCTCCCGCAGCCCGTCGGGCGCTGCGATTTCCTGCAATCCCCTGTTCCCCATGCCTTCTCTCGCGACCTGCGCAGCTGACACGCGCATAAAAAAACTTCCACAAGCAACCATGAATTGCCCGTAGAAGCTATCAGCCTGGCCTAGGAGCCTGCATTGAACGCGGTCAAGCCGCGGGTGCCACGAGCCTCATCGTGCGCACCATATAGGTCCAGTATCTAGTATAGCAGATTGGGTTGCGCTCGTCAAAATCCGCCTTCGGAAAAGGCGCTGCAATTTGGTGATCTGGGAGAGTCTCGTAAATAATGTCTGCAGCAGTGCGTGTTTCCCAAGGGGATCGGTGTGGCGCCGAGAGATCCTTATTCCTGGAGGTTGCGCTTACATCCCGCGAGCGGTCTTTCGCCAACCTGCCAGAGTGACACCCAATAACGTGACGAACAGTGCTCCCAACACGCCCTCCGCGGCTCGCCACAAGCGCAGGTCGGCCCACAAGGGCGCGTGTGTCTCGCCCTGCTCTCTCGCTCCATACCCATTGACGGCGACTTCGGGGGTTGCCTCTGGTCCACCGCCTCGGCCTTCCTCTACGGCGGGCGATGCGGCCCCGGCGACGGCGGGCGCAGTCGTGGGTTCGGGCAGCGGCGTCCCTTCCGACGGGGCGGGAGCGCGCACAGCGGTGGCTTCTGGCATCGGCGTCTCTGCAGGCGCGGCTTTCAGCGTCATTGATGTGACTTCGGTGGCCTGCACCGCTTGCGCGTCAAAGGTCACCGATGCAGGCACGGGCGCTGCCGCAGGCATCAGAGCAGGCCGCAGCCAGGCGTCTCCCAGCAGGATGGCGGACAGAAGCACGCCCACGACGGCGGTGACGCCGCGCAGGTAGAGCGTTCGCGCGGGAGCGAAGAACCCAGCCTTCTGCGGGGCGCGCACCTGCGCCTCACGCAGCGCGAAAGAGCGTGGCACGGCTACACGCGGAACCTGCGCCAGCAGGCGGCGGGTCTGCTCCAGGGTTTGCTTTTCCCAGGCGCAAGCACCGCACGCCGCCAGGTGCTGCTTCACCGCGGCTGCGTCCTTCGCGCTCAACTCCCCGTCCAGATAGGCGGAGAGGTCCTCTTTTGTAGTTTTATGGATGTCCTTTGTCAGCAATGCCATCTTGCGGCTCCGACCAGGCCAGACTTCCGAAGTCCAGCCAAGTAGCGGGCGAATGTTTTGCCCCTACATGTTGCCGCCTTGTAGACGGTATACGGCGGGCAATAGTTCCCCATTGTGCAGCAAGTAGTCGCGCAGTTTGGAGCGAGCGCGGCTGAGGCGGGATTTCACCGTGCCCAGCGACACGTTCGTGACCTCTGCGATCTCTTCGTAACTCATCCCCTCTATATCTGACAGGATCAGCACTACCCGCTGGTCGGCGGGGAGCCCGCCCAAACCGTATTGAATCACCTGGCCCAGTTCCTGGCGCAGGGTGAACTCTTCAGGGCTTTCCGATTCGTCGCGGAGGTTGGCGTCGTGCTCCGGCTCCACGAGCATGTCGTCCAGGGACTCGGTGGGGCGGCGCTGTTTGACGCGCAGTTGGTCGTAGCAGGCGTTGGTGACGATGCGCAGGAGCCAGGCCTTGAACGAACCGCCTCGGAATCGCTCGATGGCGCGGTAGGCGGATACGAAGGCGTCCTGGGTGGCATCGGCGGCTGCGTCGGGGTCGCCCAGGATGCGATAGGCGAGGTTATACACGGTGCTTTGATATTTCAGCACCAGCTGGTTGAACGCTCGGATGTCGCCGCCCTGCGATTGGGCGATCAATTCGCGCTCGTCCATCGTTCTCACAATTCGGCCAGATTCGGAACCACAGATGAACTCTGATGAACTCAGATTCCTGCTTTTAAGCATCCGTGTCCATCTGTGTTTATCTGTGGTTTCTCCTTTCGCAAGCCGCGAGTTTGCGAATGACTTGACGAAATGTTCCTATTGCGCTATACTCTGACCCACACGGCTCCGTTCAATGGGCCTTTGTGCCGAAGTGGCGGAATGGCAGACGCGGCGGTCTCAAAAACCGTTGAGGGTCAATCCTCATGTGGGTTCGACTCCCACCTTCGGCACCACCCCAAAACATTATAGCAGATTTCGGCGGGAAATGACAACTGAGGCCTGGAACTCGGAGTTGAGCGGGGCAGTCCCCGCTATTTTTGAGCCTGTGAAGCCTCTCAGGCTTCCGAAGTCTCGGAGACTCCGGAAGCCTGAGGGAGCAGGGAGCGCGTGATGAGAGCGGCTGTCTGGCCGAAGCGATTGGCGGCTCTGGCGGCAGGTGTGGTCATCGGCCTGGCGCTCGGCGCAGCCCTGGGCTGGGTCGTCTGGCCGGTGCGATACTACAACACCGACCTGGTGGATTTGAAGGCGGATCACCAGGATGCATACATTCTCATGGTCAGCGAGCAGTGGGAGCGGACCCGCGACCTGAATCAGGCCCGCGCCGCATTGGCCCTTCTCACCGCGCTCGACCTGTCCCCGCGCATGGAGCAGGCGGCTCAGCGACTGGAGGCGGGCGGCAATCTCACCGCGGCCCGGCGGGTGCGCAAGTTGGCGGAGGCGTTGAAGCAGCCATGAAGCGTGTGACTTCATCCCGGCCTCGCCGAGGCGGTCTCATCCTGTGGGCGCTCCTGGGCGTTCTCGCGGGTCTGGGAATCGCGCTGTACCTCACATGGGTCATCTGGCCCGCAAAATATACCAACACGGACCCTTCGGACCTGCTCCCCGAGCGCAAGGCTCTGTGGGCCGAACTCGCCAGCGACGGCTATGCGCTGACGGGGAATCTGGAAGCGGCAAGGCAGCGGCTGGCGGCGTTGGGCATCCCCGACGCTGGGGTCTATGTGGCGCAGGTCGCCGAGGCCCGGCTTCAGGCGGGGGGCGCGAATCTGGAGCACATTCGGGCGATGGCGCGGCTTTCCGAGGCGCTGGGTGGAATCACGGCGCGGCTGCTGGTGTACATCGCTACGCCTGCTCCCACGTCCACCCCGACGCCCGAACCGACGCAGACCCCCACGGCAACGCCCACGGCCAGGCCATCGCCAACCGCGAACCGGCAGCCCACGTCCACCGCGACGCCGACCCAGCCGTCGGTCTCACAGGTCTTCCGTCTGAGCAGCAAGGAAAGCCGGTGCGCTGCGGGCAAAGGCCCGGATGTGATTGCTGTCTTCATTCAGGATGGCGGGGGGCGCGGGATGCCCGGCCTGCGGATTGAGGTGAGTTGGGCGGGAGGGTCTGAAGCATTCTACACCGGACTGAAGCCCTACGTGGATCCTGGTTTCGCCGACTTCGCCATGGAGCCGGATGTGGACTACGTGGTCACGGTCGGGGTGGAAGGCAGCGACATTGCCAAGGGAATTCGCTCCATCAAAGCGGAATGTCCGGAAATCACCGGGCCTTCTCATCATGAGTGGGTGCTCCACTTCAAGAGGACAAGACCCTGACGACAAACTGCGACGCATTTCGGAAGTGCGTCGCACGTACACGCAATCAAGAACAGGAGGTTCTGAGATGCCACTTGTCACGAGCAAGCAATTGTTGGAGCGTGCAGCCCAGGATCATTTTGCGGTCGGCGCGTTCAACGCAAATAACATGGAGCAGGTGCAGGCCATCGTGGAGGCCGCCAATGAAGAGCGCGCCCCCGTCATCCTGCAGGTCAGCCAGGGCGCGATCCGCTATGCGGGGTTGGACTTCGCGGCGGGGATGGTGAAGATTGCGGCGAGTCTGGCGAGCATCCCCGTGGTGCTTCACCTGGATCACGGCACGGACTACGAGCAGAATGTGCGCTGCCTGCATGCCGGATTCACATCTCTCATGTTTGACGGTTCCAAGTTGTCCTTTGAGCAGAATGTTGCGATCACCAAGAAGATCTCCGAAATCGCCCACATCGTCAACATTCCTGTGGAAGCGGAACTGGGACGGGTGGTGCAGTCCGGCGACAAACTGACCAAAGAGCAGGTGGAGGCTCTCATGACCGACCCGGACGAAGCAGCCGAGTTCCTCCGGCAGACCGGCTGTGATTCGCTGGCCGTCGCCGTTGGGTCTGTCCATGCCATGCTGAGCCGGGATGCCGAACTGGAGATTGACCGCATCCAGCGCATCTACGAGAAGGTGCGGATACCGCTTGTGCTCCACGGCTCTTCCGGCGTCCGCCACGAAAGCATCGTGGAGGCCATTGAACACGGCATCGCCAAGATCAACGTGGCGACGTATCTAAATGAGGCTTTCATAGAAGGTATCAAGGAAGGTTTCGCCAAGCACCCTGATTCCGTGGACCCACGCCATTCACTGGGCGTAGCCCGCGAGCGGGTGAAAGAGCGCGTGCGCGAGAAGATTCGGCTGTTCAAGTCTGCGGGGCGGATTTCGTCCAGCGGCGGGTTTGTGGACGCGCCCAAGCAGTTCCGGAGCGCGCACCTGGGCGGCATAGAAGAATAACCAGCCGCCGAGAACATTCAGGGGAAAAGAACCCGCGAAGGCGCCAAGACACGAAGGACTCAAGGATATCCCTTTTCTCTTGGTGTCTTTGTGTCTTCGTGGTTTCTTGTCCTCTCCGCGCTCTCTGCGTTGAAGTATTCATTTGCTTTTGGAGGATAGCATGAGGATAGGAGTTTTGACAGGCGGGGGCGACGTCCCCGGGCTGAATGCAGCCATCCGCGCAGTGGCCCGCCGCGCTTTCCAATTTGGCTGGGAAGTGGTGGGCGTCAAGAATGGCTGGCAGGGCATGGTAGAGGGGCTGTATGAGGAAATGACCCCCAAGTCGGTTTCTGGCATCCTGCACGTGGGAGGCACGATGCTCGGCACCTCCCGCACCAACCCGCTCAAGGACCCCAAGAAGATGGAAAAGGTCTTTGAGAACTTCAAGGCCATGAGGCTAGACGCCCTGGTCGCCATCGGCGGGGATGACACACTGGGCGTGGCCGCCGCCCTGACCGAGAAAGGTTTGCCCGCGGTGGGCGTGCCCAAAACGATGGACAATGATGTGGCCGAAACCGACTACTGCATTGGCTTTGACACGGCGGTGACTACCGTGGCCGACGCGCTGGACAAACTGCACACGACCGCGACGGCGCACCATCGCGTCATCGTGGTGGAAGTAATGGGCCGCGACGCGGGCTGGGTGGCCGTGGTTGGGGGGCTGGCCGGCGGCGCGGACTACATTCTGGCTCCTGAGGCAGCCGTCTCCATGGATGAACTGTGCGCGCATCTCACGAAGCGCCGGGATATGGGCAAGAACTTCGCCATCCTTGTCGTCTCCGAAGGCGCGAAAGTGACCGACCTGCCGGAAGAAGGGGAAGACCTGGGCGAGAAGGATGCTTTCGGGCATGTGCGGCTGGACCGCAGGAGCATGGGCGAGCGCGTGGCGAAGGAAATTGAGCGGCGCATCGGTTT
>Ga0315291_10004129_pt1 | contig 18588 bp, 16 predicted proteins | sample YL17G12_20_MG_FD_203070 | JGI IMG/M metagenome (GOLD analysis project Ga0315291, IMG submission 203070) | Sediment microbial communities from Yellowstone Lake, YNP, Wyoming, USA - YL17G12_20 | ecosystem: Environmental > Aquatic > Freshwater > Lake > Sediment | place: USA: Wyoming | collected...
CAGGGATGCGAAGCTAATATTTTAAATGATGGTTCGATTGATATTGGAGACGAGGCTCTTAAAAAATTAGATTATGCGATGGCCGGAATCCACTCTAATTTTAAGATGGAAAAAGAAAAGATGACCGAGAGAATCATTCGGGCGATGAAAAATCCTAATATTGATATTATTTCCCATCCCACAGGGAGAATTTTGAAGAGAAGGGATGAATATCAAATAGATTTCGATAAAATTTTAAAAGTTGCTAAAGAAACAGGAACAATTCTGGAAATCAATTCTTTTCCAGAAAGATTGGATTTAAACGCAGAGAATATCAGGCGGGCAAAAGAAGCTGGGGTTAAAATGATAATAGATACTGATTCCCACCATAAAGACCAATTAAGATTTATTGAATTTGGCATCGCCCAAGCCCGAAGAGGATGGGCCGAGAAAGAAGACATAATTAACTGCTGGCCCCTTGAAAAACTACTAAAATTTTTCAAATAATCAACACCCGAGGTTGATTATTTTTACTTAACCTCGGGTGTTAAAATAAATAAATGCCAATTGAAAAATCGGCCGGAGCTGTAATTTTTCGCCGAGAACCCCATAGCAGAACAAGTTCGCTACGGGGCAAGAATAATAAAATCTACTATTTATTACTTCATTATCCCTCTTCGGCTAAAGCACCGAAGGAGTATTGGGATTTGCCAAAGGGCCATATTGAAAAAGGAGAAAAAGAAATCGAGACCGTGAAAAGAGAGGTTGAAGAAGAAACGGGACTAAAAGATATTGAATTTGTCGAAGGGTTCAAGGAATGGATAAAATATTTTTTTAAATTTCAGGAAAAAAATATTTTTAAAATAGTCACTTTTTTATTAGCTGAGACGAAGACTAAAGAAGTGAAGGTCTCTTTTGAACACGTGGGATACGAATGGTTATCGTATAAAGAGGCTTTTGAGAAATTAACTTTCAAAAACGCCAAAGAAATTCTTAAAAAAGCAAACGATTACTTACTTAACACCCGAGGTTGATTAATCAACCTCGGGTGTTAATATCTTCCGATAAACAAGGCTGACGCACCTTAGGCAGATACGGATTTGTTGAGTATGCCATATACATACATTTTACTCGCTATGGTGCTTCCAAGCTATTGAACCATTACAGAGGGGGGGGTTGACAGTTTTCTGAAATAAAGTTATTGTTAAAAACCATAGGGGAGGTGAGAGAAATGGAACAAGGGCAGGGAAGTGACCAAAAACAGGCGATAAAAAAACTAATTCCAAGCTTAAGCGGAGAGTGTAGTCTTGATAAGGCCGAAGAAGGGGCAATTTGTGCTCAATGTAAAGAATCGCGACCAGCTGAGCAAATGGTTAAAGTCATTTTTGAGTTACGGTTTCCGGATAACGGTGAATGGATAATGGGTGTTTGGTGGGGGCATTTTTGTCTGTTTTGTATAAACAATTTTGGTGAAAAACCACCACCAAAAAAAACCGTTGAATATTGCTCTTTAAAACTTATACCACGCGCTCGTTAAACGGTGCCCTTAGAAATATTTTTTAGCTTCTAGGGCATTTTTTGTTATAATATATACATATGGCAGTAATAAGAAAGAAAACCTGGCCGAAATTTTTTGAACTTGTTAAAAAAGGCAAAAAAAATTTTGATTTAAGGATAGCTGATTTTAAGATTAGAGAAGGGGATACCCTGATTCTGGAAGAGTATGACCCGAAAAAGAAAAAATATACGGGCAGAAAGATTCACAAGAAAGTAAAATATGTTTTAAAAGTTAAACTCAACGATTTCGGCCAGGAGAAAGAAATTATTAAAAGGGGATTGTACGTAATCCAGTTTTAACATTGGGCGGTATTTTGCTTGACAAAGGCAAAAAATCGTATATCATTAAAGCATTGATGGGTGGGATGTTTTATCCCATCTCGCTGAATCTTGTTAATTTAGCAAATTTACAATTTTATTTGGAAAAACTTATTGGAGGTATTGAGAAAATGAAATACGAACGGAATGGAAATGGACAGGGTCTGTACGTTTCTACCGAAGAAGGAGAAACGCGAGAAGAAATGATAGTGGAAATTATTTTGGCGGCAATCGAAAACTCTTTCGCTGCCAAGAAACTCGAGATGCCCGAAGACATCACCAAAAAAACCGTCGCCAAGTATATTTCTACCTCGTACTGCCGAGAAGGAAATCCGGCAGTAAAACCATTCTACATCCGGGGAGTTGTTTGCCCGCTGTTTATAAAATACACGGACAGCCAAACAAAAATCCTGATCGCACCAGTGCACGGTCTTTGCCCAGGTGTACTTCAAGGAATTATGGAAAACATCACATGCAAACCAACTATCTTGGGGACGAATGATCTCGCTTGCGATTCTTCAGTCATTCCTATCGGACTACATTCTGAATTTTCACGCTAAACTTCTCGCTATCTTCCTGAAAATCCCTCCAAACATCATACATCATACAAACAAAAGAGCTTCCTTTCCTCAGGAAGCTCTTAACACTTTTCCGGACTAATTTCTACTCGACCCTTCTGGCGTATTCGCCGGTCTCGGTGTTTAATTCAATCACATCTCCTTGTTTAACGAACAAGGGGACATTTATTTTTGCCCCGCTGGCGATTTTTTGCTCCTTCCTCGGCCGTAGCCTCAAAAGGCGAAGCCTATGGGCGAGGCCTTCGCTCTTGTGAGCTACGGACGGACGCGGTAGAATAGAAAATTAATCACATGGATAAAATTGGAATTATCTTTTTATTCAGATAAGATTAAAATTAGGAAGTATCATCAAGGAATAATACGGAACCAATAGAAAAATTATTTTACTTAAAAAGGAAGGTATAATAATTAATTCCTATGGCAAAATTACATTCCGATTTACAAAACAAAGAATTTTGGTATAAAGATGTTACCTTAATTCCTAATCGTCTGCCTGATTTTGAAAGAGATGAGGTTGATTTAACCACTCATTTTACTAAAAGAATCATCCTGAAGGCGCCTTTCGTTTCTTCACCGATGGATACGGTTACCGAAGCCGAAATGGCGATTTTAATGGCTTTGATGGGCGGAATTGGGGTAATTCATTACAATTTTTTAACTATCGATGAACAAATCAAAGAGGTGGAAAAGGTCAAAAGATTTGAGGCAGGATTTGTTTTTAATCCCATTGTCTTATCTCCTCAGAACACTATAAAAGATATTTATGATGTCAATGATAAATACGGCTTTTTCAGTGTACTAATTACTGAAGACGGAACTTTAAATTCAAAATTGACGGGAATTGTTACCCATCGAGACGTCAGATATAGAAAAGATATGGAAACAAAACTAAAAGAAATAATGACGCCACGAGGAAAATTAATAGTGGCCAAAAAATCAGAAACAGTTGATAAAAACGATCTCTGGGCAGCTAATGAGACAATAAAGAAGAATAATCTCGATACTTTACCAATTGTTGATGCCGATGATAAAATCATTGCTTTAGTTGCTGATTCGGACCTGCAAAAAAACGAGCAATTCCCTTTGGCAACAAAAAATGAAAATAAACAATTAAAAGTATTTATTGCTGTTGAGTCAAGATTAGAGCTGGCTAAAGAAAGGATTAAAAAGGGATTCGAGGTTGGAATTGACGGGATTGTTATTGATGCCAGCGTTGTTTTCCGGGAGCAAATTGAAATTGCTAAATGGACGAAAGAAAATTTCCCAAATCTTGAAATAGTTTTAGGAAATGTCGATTCGGCTGAGATGGTTGAAAAAATAATGAAAGAAGGTTCACAATATTGTGATGCTCTTAGAGTGGGCATAGGCCCAGGAGCTGCCTGTATTACTCAACAAGAACTCGGCACTGGCCGGGCTCAGGCTTCAGCAGTTTGGGAATGCGCCGAGACTCTTAAACGATTAGAGCCACAGTATGGTTTTACTCCAATTATTGCTGATGGAGGAATAAAAATCCCTGACGAAACAAATCAAGATGTGGCAAAACCAGGCGATATTACTAAAGCCCTGGCTCTCGGCGCTCAAACAGTAATGATGGGGTCCTTGCTTGCTGGATTAGATGAGTCACCTGGTGAAAAAGAGTTTGACTACGAAGAAAACCGAATGGTTAAAAAATATCGAGGCATGGGGTCTTTAGAGGCGATGGAAAGAAGGTCGGCAGTAAGATATGCCGTAGATAAAACCAAAATAAGGATCGCCGAAGGAATAGTAACAAAAGTACCTTATCGTGGTTCTGGTTATGATTTTATTCCCAAACTAATTATTGGTATAAAACAGAGTTTGCAGAAACAAGGATTTAAAAACATTAAAGAACTCCAAGAAGAAGCCGACATTAGGCCTATTTAATTTTTACCGAGCACATAACGCTTTATGTGCTTCGGTTTACCATCACAATCAAATATGAAAGTAATGGTTATTGGTAGCGGGGGGAGGGAGGATGCTTTGGTTTGGAAGATTTCTCAGAGTCCTTTAGTCTCCCAAATTTTTTGTGCACCAGGGAATGCTGGAATTTCCATTCGTCCTAAGACAAAGTGTCTGCCAAGTTTAAAGGCAACTGACCTTCGGGCTTTAAGAGATTTTGCCCGAGAAAATAAAATTGATTTAACAGTAGTTGGCCCAGAAGCGCCTTTGGTAGCTGGAATTGTTGATGAATTCGAAAAAGAGAACTTAAAAATTTTTGGACCAAAAAAGGGAACAGCTCAACTTGAAGGGAGTAAGGTTTTTGCTAAAAATTTTCTAAAAAAATATAAAATTCCTACCCCTTCTTTTACGGTTTTCGGTATTAAGGAAATAGCGGAAGCTAAAAAATATGCTCAGGAAAATCTGCCTTGCGTGATTAAAGCCGATGGTTTAGCTAGTGGGAAGGGAGTCATTCCTTGTTTTAATGAAAACGAGGTTTTGGCAGCAATTGAAAAGATAATGATTAAAAAGGAATTTGGGGATTCAGGAAATCGGGTGGTAATTGAGGAGTTTTTGAAAGGAGAAGAAGCAACCTTTAAAGTTTTAACTGATGGGGAAAGAGCTATTCCTTTGCTTTCTACCCAAGATCACAAACCGGTTTTTGACGGAGACAAGGGTCCTAATTGCTATTCTGAAGATACAGAGACATTAACTAAGAACGGTTGGAAAAGATTTGATATGTTGACAGAGGGTGAAGAGGTAGCTGTTTTTGAACTTAATTCCAGAAAGATTTATTTTGAAAAACCTCGGAGAAGACATTGGATGAAATACAAAGGACCCATGGCCCAATTTAAACATAGAAATATAGATTTACTTGTGACGCCCAATCATAGGATGTTATTACAACAAAGATTTAGGAGAAAAAAAATTTATGTAAGAGAAGCAAGGAGATATAGAGCAGAAAACTATATTTTTCAGTCAGGAATATGGGAAGGAGAAAACAGAGAATTCTTTATCCTTCCTGAATATGATTATAAATTTAATAGAAAGTTTAAGGAATTGAAAATTAATTTTGTTGATTGGGTTAGATTTCTTGGTATTTATTTATCAGAAGGCAATGTTACAAAGGAGAAAACACAAAAAAGAGTTTATATCGCCCAAATGCAAAAATCAAAAAATTTCAATAGGATTAAAAAACTCATCAGTAAATTACCCCTTAAGTTTAGTTATGAACCTAAATATCATAAATTCAGAATTAACTCTACACAATTAGCAGTATATCTTAAAAGATTTGGAACTTCTCACGAAAAATATATTCCTGAATATATAAAAAATGCAAAAAGAGATATGATAATGGAGTTTCTTAAGGCTTTCAACCTTGGTGATGGAGATATACATTATGGGAGAATGAGATTCTGCAGTAGCTCAAAAAGGCTGATTGATGATATCCAAGAAATGATAATTAAATTGGATTGTTCAGGAATAATAACGACTGATAAAAGAAAAACCATGGTTAATCCATTGAATAAAAAAACCTACAGAGCAAATCCTATATATTCAATAGAGATGAAAAAAAGGAATAAAACATGTATTAGGAAAAATCATTTTAAGACGATGGATTACGACGGATATGTAGGATGTGTATCTGTATCAACAGGGTTTGTGGTGGTAAGAAGAAATAATAGAGTGGCAATTTCAGGGAATACTGGCGGAATGGGTGCTTATGCTCCAGCGCCAGTGATTACCCAAGAGATAGAAACAGAGGTAATGGAAACTATCATTAGTCCTACCCTCAAAGGAATGCGAAAAGAGGGAAAGTTATATAAAGGTGTTCTCTATGTTGGTTTAATGATTACTCCTCAGGGCCTAAAGGTGCTAGAATTTAATTGCCGGTTTGGCGATCCAGAATTACAACCCATTGTCCTTTTAATGAAAAGCGATATTCTTCCAATCTTGATGGCTATTTCCCAAGGCCAATTGACCAAAGAAAAAATTATCTGGGAAAAAGGGGCAGCAGTTTGCGTCGTAATGACTTCTGCTGGCTATCCTGGCGAATACCAGACCGAAAAAGAAATTCAGGGTCTGAGAGAAGTGGCTGAAATGGAAGATTTAGTAGTTTTCCATGCTGGCACCCGAGAAAAAAACGGAAAGATTCTTACTGCCGGAGGAAGAGTTCTCGGGATAACTGCCAGAGCGAGCGGAATACCAGAGGCGATTAAACTTGCCTATCGGGCGGTTTCCAAAATAACCTGGGATGGCGAACATCACCGAACTGACATTGGTCAAAAAGCATTAAAAAAATTATGCTAAAATTCACCAATCTTATTTCTGGTGGTGGCTCAACAAACTTGGCTATAGTTGAAGCTGAGAGGTCAGGTGGAAGATTATATGGATTGACAAAAACAATTGCCATTATCTCAAGCGACTCAAAGGCCAAGGGAATTGAAAGGGTGAAAGAGGCTGGATTTCCGGAAAAAGATATTTTTGTTGTCGAACCAAAAAAGGGCAATTTGGCAAAACAACTCTTAGAAATATTTGAGAGATACAAGCCTGATTATTACCATCAACTCGGCTGGATGCCTCTTACCCCCTTAGAGGTTATTAAAAATTACCAGGGACTTAATCAGCATTTGGGTCCTGGCGGAAAGTGGATGTATGGAGTGAGGAGAATCTGTGCTCACATGATTTTTTGCCAAAGAATTGGAGAATTAAGGCCAATACCAATTTTTTGCCAGCGGGTGGCACCGGAATATGATAAAGGCAATGTTATTTATTTGAGATATGAAGGGCTAAGAGTTAATGAGACGCCTGAAGAAGCAGCCGAAAGATTATTAGTTATTGAACATCAGGTTCAAATTGAAGGAAGGTTGCGTCTGGCAAGAGGAGCCTTCAAAGAAGAACCAGTTCCAAAAATAGCTAAAAATCCGGAAGAAGAAAAGATTCTTTTTGAAGCAATGAAAGAAGCCCGCAATAAATATCCGTCAGAATATTAAAAGGCAGGGATTCCATAAATTAATAAAAGAGCTTCAAGAAGAGGTCGATATTCGACCTTTGCCAGAATAAAAAATAATATAATAGAAATAGAGAATTTTAACCCAAAAGAAAAAAATGTGCGGCGTAGTTGGCATTTATGATGTTTCCCATAAAGAGAATGTGGCTTGGCTTCTTTATACTTGTCTTCTTGCTCTCCAGCATCGAGGGAAAGAAAGCGCTGGGATAGCTATTCATAACAAAAAAGGTTTAGAACAGCATGGCGGTATGGGAACAGTGGAGTGGGTATTTAAAGAAAAAGCCCTTCAGAAATTGGAAGGTTTCTGTGGGATTGCCCATAATCGCTATTCAACCACTGGTGGGAGTAAACTTGAAAATATCCAGCCTATTTTAGCTGAATTTAATGGAGAGCAATTTGCCATCGCTCACAATGGGAACCTAATTAATACTGAGGAACTAAGGGAAGAGTGTAAAGGTTACCCTTTCCATGGTGACACTGATACCGAGGTGATTGCTGCTTTGATTTCTCAATCTGGTTGCCAAGATTTTGAGGAAGCGGTTCGAAAAGTTTTGCCAAAACTAAAAGGAGCTTTCGCCTTGGTTTTTCTTTTTGAAGAAAAAGTGATTGGAGCAACTGATTCTCTAAAGATCCGACCTTTCTGCCTGGGTAAGAGAGGAGATTGCTATATTTTGGTTTCTGAAACCTGCGCCTTAGATATTATAGAGGCAAGTTTCGTTCGGGAAGTAAATCCCGGGGAGATGATAGTTTTAGATGAAAACGGAGCAAAAAGTATTCAATGGACAAAAGAGGCTGGCCTAAAAACTGAACGAAAAATTTGTATGTTTGAATATATTTATTTTGCTAACCCTGATAGTCGGCTGGAAGGAGTAACCGTCGGTCCGGCCAGAGAAAGAATGGGAGCGATTTGCGCTAAAGAGAATCCAGCCAATGCCCAGCTGGTGATTGCCGTACCTGATTCTGGCACTCCAGCTGCTCTCGGTTATTACCATCAAAGGTTAAAAGATAGTCTAACCAGCAACCCAAATAATAAAAACCTCCCTTGCTTTAGTTGTATTGGACTTCTCAGACGTCACTCAGTCGGTAGGACTTTTATTGAGCCAATAATAGAAAAAAGAGCAACCCTTCAAAGGATCAAATTCAATCCCATTCCGGAAATCGTCAGCGGGAAAGATTTAGAGGTGGTAGATGATTCAATCGTTAGAGCCAGTGTTGCGCCAAGAATAATAAAGCTATTGAGAGCAGCCGGTGCGGGTAAAATCCACTTCCGAGTTCCTTCTCCACCAGTGAGATTTCCTTGTTTCTTTGGGATTGACATTGCCACATTTGGCGAACTGATTGCCCATACTCATATCAGAGAAGAGATCGAAATCATCATTGGAGCAGACTCTTTATACTATATTAGTGGAGTAGAGGCAGTAGCCAGAGCAATTGGCAAGCCCTTGGACCAATTTTGCCACGCTTGCATGAGTGGCAAATATCCAATGGAAGTTAATTTGGAACCCCCTTCTAGGCAGAATGGTTTATTCTAAACTCTATTCTTGACGATTTTTAGATTAATTTTTAAGTCTTGATTTTTTCTACTATCTTTTCAAAAATTTGAGGGTGGTTTTGGGCTAAATCGGATAAAATTTTTCTATCGAGTTCGATTTTATTTTTCTTTAAGCTATTGATAAATCGACTATAGGAAATTCCTGTTTCTCGACAGGCGGCATTAATTTGGATTTGCCAAAGTTTCCGAAATTCTCTTTTTTTAGTTTTTCTGTCTCGATAGGCATACTCCCAGGCGTGATAAAGGGCTTCTTTTGCCGCCCGATACTTTGCCTTTCTTCCCCAGCGAAAACCCTTAGCATATTTTAACAAATGCCCTCTTCTTTTTTGAGAAAATTTTCCACCCTTAACTCGTACCATAATTAATGAATTAGTTTTTTGATTTTTTTGGCTTCAGCCTTTGAAACCTTAACCCACTTTCGACTTTTCCTAATTTTTTTCCCCGATTTTTTTGCCCGATAATGGTCAAGACCGGTCGGTCTTCTTAAAACCTTACCTCTTTTTGTAATTTTAAAACGTTTTAGAATTGATTTTCGTGTCTTCACCCCGTTAGAAGTCTACTGTTATATGGCACATAGCCAATTTCCAACAGACCTTTGTTATTAGTTGTGCCCCGTTAGCCCTTCGCATAAAAATTTTCTTTGAAAAATTTTTATGCCCAGGACTTCTAACGGGGTTCATGCTTTTGAAACAATCATTGTAAGACCTCTTGATTCTTTCTTTAATTCTCCCTCAACTTTTATTGGCATGCGCTTTTCTAAAATTTCCAAAAACTGGTTAATTTTTCCCTTAGCAAAATCTTGGAGTCCTTTCTCCCTTCCTCTCAATGGAAGTTCTACTCTAACTCTGTCCCCCTTTTTCAAAAATTTTTCTGCTAAATTCACTCTAGTTTCTAAATCGTGAAGAGAGATATTGAATCCCAATCTTATTCCCTTAAGCTCGCCAGTCCTTTTTATTTTAGCCGCTTTCTCTCTTTTGTGAAGGGAATAGAGATATTTTCCATAATCCATTATCTTACAAACTGCAGGCGTTGCCTTTTCGGTAACCTGAATCAAATCTAAATTGCGCTCCCGAGCTGTCCGGAGCGCTTCTTCTAAATTTATAATTCCCAACTGCTTCCCAGTTTCATCGATGATTCTGACTTGCGGAGCCCTTATTTGATTGTTGACTAATGGTCTTTTTAGCAAAATTTAGTGGAGATGGTGGGTTTTGCTCCCACGTCTGAAAGTCTTTTTAAACTAATTCTACGGGCATATTCTGTTTTAATTTTGAAATACTAGACCAAACGGACAAAATCTAGTACCACTTATTTGTCTCTTTTTTTCGATAGTTTTCGAGACAAAAGAACTATCTATCTCGATGTTATGACACCCTGTTTTACCTATCGAGAATCAGTAAAGAGGATGCTGCTTTTAGGCGTAAACCAAAGCAGGTCTTTGAAATAAGTTAGCACTTATTCTTTGCTAGAAGTTTAATGAGTTTCTAGCACACTCATCCCGCATAGTTTAGAAAGGTCTTTCATCAATTCTTTTTTAGACATCCCCGAAATTATCCCCTTATTTTTAATTCTCGTTTTATTTCTCTTTCTACCTCCCGTTTTTTAATTAACTCTCTTTTATCAAATTTTTTCTTTCCTTTAACTATTCCAAATTCCAGTTTTATCTTTCCCTTTTTAGTATATACCTTTAAGGGCACTAAAGTCAAGCCCTTTTGCTTGGTTTTACCAGTCAAATATTTAATTTCCGCCTTTTTCAGAAGAAGTTTTCGCGAGCGCTCCGGATTGTAATCCAGAGGCGCATTTTTTGGCTGATAAGGAGAAATTTTTGCCCCGACCCAAAATGCCTCTTCAGGGGCCCGCTTGCGGGAGGGTGGTGGGTGGGTTGTAGTCTTTAAAACAACATAACTTCCGGCTAAATTCACCCCTCGAGTTTTTATTGATTTCACTTCTTGGCCAATCAAAGAAATCCCCGCCTCAAATTTCTCGAGAATTTTGTAATTAAAATATGCCTTTTTATTTTCCGCTAGAATCTTCATCCCTTTTATTTTAGCAGAAAATAAGATAAACTTAAATTAATGATTAGAGAGGAAATTAAAAATTTAATAGAGAAATCGATAAAAGAACTTCAAAAAGAGAAGGTTTTTCCTAAATTCGATATTCCTGAAATTATAGTTGAAAAGCCAGAGGAAAAAACTCACGGCGATTACGCGACAAATATAGCGCTGGTTATTGGTAAGACATTAAAGCAAAACCCTATAGAAATTGCAGAAAAACTAAAATACAAGATACAAGATACTAAATACAAAATACTAGAAAAAGTTGAAGTAGCAAAACCGGGGTTTATTAATTTTTGGATTGATAATAAATATCTTGAAAAATTATTTACTGATGTTATTAAGAAAGGCTTGAAAGAATTTCAAAAAAAGCCAGAAAAACGAGAGACGATTGTCATTGAATATTCTTCCCCCAATATTGCTAAACCTTTAGGCATTCACCATCTTCGTTCAACTATCATTGGTCAGACGTTGGTTAACATTTTACGATTTATCGGACATAGAGTAATTTCTTTGAGTTTTCCGGGCGACTGGGGAACTCAATTCGGTCTTCTAATCGCTGCTTATAAATGTTGGGGCGATAAGAAAAAATTAAAGGAAAACCCCATCTCCGAAATGCTTAGTCTTTATGTTCGTTTTTCGCAGGCAGCCAAGGAAGACCCCCGGCTTATTGAAGAGGGGAGAAAGGAATTTAAAAAACTGGAAGAGGGCGATCCTGAAAACCAAAAACTCTGGAAGTGGTTTTTAGAAGAATCATTGCGGGATTTTAATCGTGTTTATAAAATCCTTGATGTTAAAATTGAAAATACGATTGGCGAGAGTTTTTATGAACCAGAACTCAAATCGTTGGTTAAAGATGCTTTAAAACGAGGCATCGCAGAATGTGGGAAAGATGGTTCAATCGTAATTCAGATTCCGGGCAGTTCCACGCCCGAAATTATCCAGAAATCCGATGGGGCGACAATTTATACTACGCGAGAATTAGCAGCCATTCGTCATCGTATTAAAAAATGGCATGCGACAAAGCTCCTTTACGTCGTCGCCAATCAACAGACATTTCATCTTAGTCAAGTTTTTGGCGCTGCTCAGCGACTTGGTATTGCCAAATTAGAACAATTGGTTCATGTAAAATTTGGTATGATGTTAGCTCCCGGCGGGAAAAAATTTGCTACTCGCGAAGGTCGTCTTATCCCGATGGAAGAGGTATTAAAAGAGGCGGTTTTGCGGGCTAAAAAAATTGTTGATAAATTAAATCCGTCTTTACCTGAAAAAGTGAAAGAAAATATCGCGAAAGAGGTGGGTATTGGAGCGGTGAAATTCTTTGACCTTTCTCATAATCGGATATCTGACATTATTTTTGAGTGGGACAAGATGTTAAACCTTAAAGGTTTTTCCGTTCCTTATATTCAATACACCTATGCTCGTCTTTCCAGTATACTGAGAAAGGCTAAATTTAAGAAAAAAAATTTCCCTACAATTGTTACCCATCCCTTAGAGAGAGAAATTATCTTAATAATTCTTCGCTTTGATGAAGTACTACAAGACATTGATAAAAATTATTTCCCGAATCAACTGGCTGAATATCTTTATGGGCTAAGTAACACTTTAAATATCTTCTATGAGACTCTCCCTATTCTTAAAGCCGAGAGCGGTTTTCGCCAGAGTCGTTTAAATATTGCTTTTGGCGCGAAAGAAATTTTAAAAACCGGACTAAAACTTTTAGGCATTTCCGTCCCGGAAAAAATGTAACGGCGAAGAGGAGTTATCCTCTTCTTCACCTACCCGAATCGCAATGAAGGGTGAAGAAGAGATTTATCTCTTCGAGTCGTTTCCATAGTCGAAAGAGGATGAAATCCTCTTTCTCACCTTCGCTTCTTTCAGAAGCTCGGTAATGGAAACTCAGTCTATGAAAAATCACTATTTTATTTTGCGACACGGAGAAACTCCGGGAAATAAAAAAAACATTGTGTTTTGTTGGCCGGAGAAATTTTATAATCCTTTAACCGAAAAAGGTAGAAAGCAAATTGAAAAAGCAGCCAAGGAATTAAAAAAAAGGAAAGTCGATGAGCTTCGCTCATCTCCACGCTGCGCTGACGCTTGCGTAATTGATTTAATTTTTTCTTCGGACTTATTAAGGACAAAACAAACCGCCGGAATTATTGCCAAAGAACTGAAAATAAAGCCAAAATTTGACAAGCGACTGAGAGAGGTTAACATCGGTGTTTTAAACGGAAAACCGATAGATGAAATCGGAAGGTTTTGGGATAAAGAAAAAAAACTGTCACCCTTAGAATATTATAAAAAAAGATTTAAAATTGCTCCTCCTCGAGGAGAGAACTATGTTGACATAGAAAAACGGATGGGTGCTTTTATAAAAGATATAGACGAAAAATATAAATTGAGAAATATTTTGATTATTAGCCACAAGCGTCCTTTGACTTTGCTCGAAAAAGTAATCTATGGTTATGATTTTAAAAAATTTGTAAAAATTATCATGGAAAATAAAGAAATTAAAATGGGGGAAGTGCGAAAATTAAAAGCGGAATAAAACTATGGAACTCAATTTTCCTCAAATTGAAACAAAAATATTAAAATTCTGGAAGGAAAATAAAATTTTTGAGAAAACCCTGGAAAAAACAAAAAACAAGCCCAAATTTGTTTTTTATGAAGGACCTCCCTTTGCCAATGGTTTGCCGGGAATTCACCACCTTTTAGCCAGGGCTTTTAAAGATATAATTTTGCGCTATAAAACAATGCGGGGATTTTTTGTTGAAAGAAGGGCTGGTTGGGATACACACGGTTTACCTACCGAGATGTCGGCCGAGAAAAAGCTGAAGATAAACAGCAAGAAAGAGATAGAAAAAGATATAGGAGGATTTATTGAAGAATGCAAGAACAATGTCTTTATTTATAAGAAAGAATGGGAAGAGTTCACGGAAAGAATCGGCTATTGGCTTGATTTAAAAAATCCGTATATCACTTGCAGCAATGAATACATAGAAAGTCTCTGGTGGATTTTGAAGCAGATTTGGGATAAGGGGCTTTTGTACCAGGATTACAAGGTTGTTCCATATTGCCCGAGGTGCGGCACTTCTCTTTCTTCGCACGAGGTTGCCCAGGGATACAAGACGGTAGAAGAAAATTCGGTTTACGTGAAGTTTCCCGTAAAAGGGGAAAAGAACACGTATTTTTTGATTTGGACGACAACGCCTTGGACATTGCCGGGAAACACGGCAATAGCTGTTAATCCGGAACTTTCTTATTTGAAGGTTAAAGTTGATAAAGAATATTTTTATTTAGCCAAGGAAAAATTATCAGTAATGGACAACAACTATGAAGAGATTTCCCAAGAACTTAAAGGTAAGGATTTACTTGGAAAAGAATATGAGCCGATTTTTAATTTTATAAAGCAGGATAAAAAAGCCCATTACTTGGTTGCCGGAGATTTTGTTTCAACCGAGGAAGGAACGGGTCTGGTTCATATAGCGCCGGCCTTCGGAGAAGACGATATGAATGTTGGCCAGACGAATAATCTGCCGATAATTTTAAACGTTGATGAGGAAGGAAAGTTCAAAAAAGAAGTTAAACCTTGGCAAGGAATGTTTGTTAAAGATGCCGACCCTTTGATAATAGAGGACTTAAAAAAGAGAAACCTGCTTTTTAATGAAGAATTATACGAACACGAATATCCTTTCTGTTGGCGCTGCGATTCGCCCCTGCTTTATTATGCTAAAGAATCATGGTTTATTAAGAGCACCGCAATAAAAGAAGAACTAATTAAAAATAATAAAAAAATAAATTGGATACCTGATTATTTAAAAGAAGGTCGTTTCGGTGAGTGGCTGAACGAGATTAAAGATTGGAATTTATCCCGAGAGAGATACTGGGGAACACCTTTGCCGATTTGGGAATGTCAAAAATGCAAAAAAAGAATCTGTATTGGCAGCATTCAGGAATTAAAAGAAAGAGCCAAAACTCCCCCGGACTTAAAAGATTTGCATCGTCCCCAGATTGATGAAGTTATTCTTGAATGCGATTGCGGAGGAGAGATGAGGAGAGTAAAAGAAGTAATTGATTGTTGGTTTGATTCTGGTGCAATGCCTTTTGCCCAGAGCCATTATCCTTTTGAAAATAAAGATTTTATTGATAAAAACGAATTCTTTCCGGCAGATTTTATTTGTGAAGCGGTTGACCAGACAAGAGGTTGGTTTTATACCCTATTGGTGGTTTCAACGCTCCTCGGTTTCAATGCTCCCTATAAAAACGTTGTTTCCACCGGCTTGGTTTTGGATGGAAAAGGCCAGAAAATGTCCAAATCTAAAGGTAATGTTGTCGTTCCGTCGGATATTATTGATAAGTACGGAGCCGATGTCGCCAGATTTTATTTTTACACCGTAAATTCTGTCGGCGACCCGAAAAAATTTAATTTCAAGGATGTCCAAACGCTTTATAGGAGATTTTTTGGCACTTTAATCAACAGCCGGAAATTTTTTGATATTTATGCCGGACAAGGATTTAAACCGGAAAAAGAATTTAAAACAAATAATCTGCTTGATAAATGGATTCTTTCTTCTTTGGAAAGTTTGAATTTAAAAACAATAGAAAAACTGGACAATTACGACATAGTAGGGACGGCCAGATTGTTTGAAGAATTCATTGATGATTTATCCAACTGGTACATTCGGCGCTCCAGAAAAAGATTACAAAAGCCGGAAAATAAAAAAGAAAAAGAAGAGGCGTCGCAAACACTATATTGCGTTCTTTTGAAATTATCCCTTCTTTTGGCGCCATTTATTCCTTTTAGCGCCGAATCAATGTACCGAGATTTAAAGGGAAAAGAGGAGTCAGTTCATTTAAACAGATATCCTTCATCCGAAAAAGATTTAATTGACGAAGAATTGGAAGAAAAAATGGCAAAGGTAAGAGAGGTTATAGCTTTAGCTTTAGCAGAAAGGGCAAAACTTGGGATAAAAGTTAGACAACCCTTAGCTGAATTACAGATTACTGATTACGGATTAAAAGGAGAAAAAGAATTGCTGGAGTTAATCAAAAATGAGGTTAATATAAAACAAATTACCTTCGGTAAAACCTTAAAGTTAGATGCCAAAATTACACCGAAACTAAAAGAAGAAGGGATAATCAGAGAAATTGTTCGCAACATTCAAGAAATGAGGAAAAAAGCTGGTTTGAAGCCAAAAGATAAGATTTTAGTAAGATATTCAGGAACACCTGATTTAAATAAGGTTTTAATCAAAAATAAAAAATTTGTTTTGCAAGAAGCTAAAATTAAAGATTTAATCTTTGGAAAAGAAACAAAAGAAATTTTCGACTTAGAAAAAGAAACAAAGGTCGGTCAAGAAAAATTGTATTTAGCAATTAAAAAAATTTAAAGATGCAACCTCAAAAACCTTCAAAACCAGTTCCCGTTCCGAAAGGACCTTTTGAGAAAAGAGGAGGAATTCCGAGAGGAAAGTTTAAAGAATTTTTTAAGAAGGGTCCTTGTTCGATTCCTTGGAGTAGAAATGTAAAGTTTAGTCAGCGAGGGGTAATAGGAGAAAAAATGTTAAAAGAAAGATTCCCTTCTTACTATGGTTCCGATCTCTCCGGGAGTGAAATACAAAGAGAAATCACAAAATTAAAATATGCTTTCCCGAAGGCGAAAACTAGGGCTGAACAAGATTCAATTAGACAAGATATAGTTCGCTTAGAGGAAACGAAAAAAAGAGCAGGTTTGTAAATACTAAAATAAATATTTTAGAAATGTTCGTTCATTATCGAACCACAGGTTTAATTTTTAAAAAAGATGATCGAGGTGAAACAGACCAGCTCTTTACAGTCTATACAAAAGATTTCGGGAAATTAGAGATTTTAGGAAAGGCAATAAGAAAAATCTCCTCAAAATTAAGGTCGGGAGCAGAACTCTTTTATTTATCAGAAATCGAATTTATTCAGGGGAAGACTCAAAAAACCTTAACCGACGCTATTTTAATTGAGAAATTTAAGAATTTGAGAGAAGATTTAAAAACGCTGTCTGTCGCCTATAAAATTTCCGAAATCTTAGATAATCTAATAAAAGGTCAAGAACCCGACGAGAAAATCTGGCAACTTCTCTTGGAAACCTTCGAAAGATTAAATAACTATACCCTATACCCTAAAACCTATACCCTAATTTATTACTATTTTCTCTGGAATCTTCTTTCCATTTTAGGTTATCAGCCCGAACTTTATAATTGCGTCATTTGCCAAAAAAATCTGAGCACATATTTCGCAGAAAAATATGGGCTCGACCGAGCACAAATGATTTTGTGCTCTGGATTATTACCAGAGAAACTTTATCTCAATCCAAAAGAAGGCGGGTTAATTTGTCAAAACTGTTTTAAAAAAGTAAACCCCGTTAGAAAGCTCAAACTTTCTAACGGGGTAAAATTAGGTATAATAGAGATTAAACCAGAGGTAGTGAAGATTTTAAGAATTATTCTTAAAAAAAACTGGTTGACTCTTTCTAAATTAAAAATTGAAAAAGATTTTTTAAAAGAATTAGTTTCTATTTCTAAAAATTATCTTTCTTTCATATGCGAAGAAAATTCATCATCTTCTTAATTTTTTTAGCTGCTCTGATGGGTATAGTAGGTTTCTATCAATGGCAGAGAAATCTTTATTCAAAGGAAGTTTTAAAATTGGAAATTTTAGGTCCAACCGAGGTCAATTTTGCTCAGGAAGTGGAGTATATTGTCAAATATAAAAACAATGGGAATTTCCGTTTGGAAAATCCAGAACTTATTTTTGAGCCGCCAGAAACCTCTATCCGAGATGAAAAAATTTTTGGCCGGCAGATTTTGGGAAAAGAACAATTAGGAGAGGCGATTTATCCTGGCGAAGAAAAAACTTTCCCTTTTAAAATGAAAATATTTGGCAAGGAAGGCGAGACAAAAATCGCCAAGGCCTCTTTAACCTATCAGCCAAAAAATTTAAAAGCAAAATACGAGTCATCAACCACTTTCACCACCACTATTAAATCCGTTCCTCTCACTTTTGAACTTGATTTACCCATCAAGATTGATTCGGGAAAGGATTTTAGACTGAGGATAAATTATTTCTCGAACGTAGATGAGCTTCTCACTGATTTAAGAATTCAGATGGATTATCCTTCTGGTTTTGAATTCGTTGAATCTTCGCCAAAGTCCATCGAAAAAAAAGAATGGGAAATCCCGGTTTTAAATAGGTCTCAAGGAGGGAGAATTGAAGTTTCAGGTCGTCTTTCGGGAGAAGTTGGCGAGGCAAGAGTTTTTCGGGCGAAACTGGGGGTTTGGAAAGAGGGGGAATTTATTTTATTGAAAGAGACAGAGAAAGGAGTAGAAATTATAAAGCCATCAATTTACCTGCGTCAGGAAATTAATGGAAATCCAAGATATGTTGCTCTGCCTGGCGGTTGGCTTCATTATGAAATTTATTTTAAAAACATTGGAGACGATGACCTAAATAATTTATTTATGGTCTGCAAACTTACAGGTGAGGCGTTTGATTTCCAGACGATAAAATCGGATTTGGGGCAATCTGAGCCCGGGGATAATTCAGTTATTGTTGATT
>Ga0315291_10004133_pt1 | contig 18571 bp, 18 predicted proteins | sample YL17G12_20_MG_FD_203070 | JGI IMG/M metagenome (GOLD analysis project Ga0315291, IMG submission 203070) | Sediment microbial communities from Yellowstone Lake, YNP, Wyoming, USA - YL17G12_20 | ecosystem: Environmental > Aquatic > Freshwater > Lake > Sediment | place: USA: Wyoming | collected...
CCATTGAGATTCCACTTGCCGTGCGACCCAAACTGCCTGCGCTGGCGTCACCTGTCATTACCCTTGGAATAAGGCTAAAATCATCTGCGAATGAATACGCCTTTTCAATCACACCGAGTATCGTTCCGGCATTGGATTGCGGCTGGAAGAACTCAATCGCCTTGGTATTAGACCCCACTTGGCTCTCATTGAACTGCCAAATTTTGTAGGGGTGAATCTTTGTCAGGTCTTCATTAGCCGGTAGACGATCAACGTTAATCCCGACTTGAGGCCCAGAACTCATCGCCATGTCGTTAACCATAGCGCGTACACCAGCATTTGCAATTCCTTGCATATCGGCCAGCAAGTCTGGTAGTGCGTTACCCCAGTATGATCCTGGCAGTTCTTCGTAGCTCGCCTTGAATATGTTTCTACGCTTGAGCGGGTCATAGTTCAACTGCGCCTTGATAACCCAGCGGCCAATCAGCCACACACAGGCTTCGTAGTCCGCATCGGGGTCAGTCACCTCGCGAATGTCCATACCCCACTCGACTAGCTGGCGTCCTTGCACAGGGCCACTGTAACTGATCGCGTCGATCAGGATGTTAGTTGACTGCCCTTGTCGGGTTTGCTCACCATTAATCGAGGAGCGCGTATCAAGATCAGATTGTGCAGTCCAGTCTGTCAAACCGCCACGACCGTACTCGTCAAGCACCATGCGTATTGCGTCTTCGCTGAATCCCTCAACTCCGATCAGGTCGTACAGCTCACCGCGAGACAAGGATACAAGCTCAATGAAGTAACCATCTTGAGGCGATGTTGACCCTGGAGACGGGAAGCACCTGAAGGGGTCCATACGTTCAAACTCAGGAATCACCTTATCGGCAACTTGCGGTGCCCATCTGCCTGTCTCGTTGCCCCACTCCATCACAGGCCGTTTGCGGAATACAGGTGCCTTAAAGTGAGCCGATGGAAATGTAACTACATCATCGAGAAACTCGCCCATAGCCTCGACCCAACCACCTTGCAACATCTGGTCATACATCGCACGCTCCATGTTAGCAGACGTGTCTCTGGCTTGTTCTTGCAGGCGTTGTTGCTCTGCCTCAGTGAGTTGTTTCATTCTTTCGGCGGTCTTGGCCGGGTCTACCGGCATACCTGACTGAGCGAACAGAGTTACAAACTCAGCGGCTACCTGTGCCTTGATGTTCGACATTGTTTCTTCTGGCATTTCTGGCTTGGGTGTGGGTGCAAGTGTCCAAGGCTTTTCTGTCTGTCCAATGAAAACGTCGCGCAGCCACGCTTTTGCCGTGGCGATCTTGTTTGCTGTAATCCGAGCATACTCCTCAGAGCCACCAAACTCACGAATCTCTGCCAGAACAGCAGGATCATACTGACCGGCGCGTACACGCTGCGCGGATAGAAGTCTTGGCGTAACGAAGTCTTTTGCACGTTTTGCGTCTTGCCAACAAGTCTGCACATGGGCTGCAAGCCCCAGCATCACTGGCTGGTTGTTGGCCGCAATCGCACTGTCTCGCGTAGCCTGCTCCGCAGCATGGGCATCCAACTGCGCATTTGACTTAAACCTGCTTGTGTCGATTGCTCCTGCCATTTAATGCCCCTTAAAGTTGTGATGCCACGGTCGTTACTGACCCGACAATCGTATTCTGCGCTCCGCGAGCTGCTGAAGCTACGGCACCCATTTCATGCGCGGCTTGTATGGCGGCATTGACGCGCAGTTCACGAGAGGTGTTAGCTGATCCGATGTCCAGTTTCTGCATCTCGACGTTAATTCCAGCGTTTGTCTTCTGCGCGTCTAGGCTCAAGCCAGCAATTGCTACCTGCGCACGTGCGTAATCCGCACTCGATGCCCACAGGGTCTTGTGCATTTCAGCCTTGGCCTTGGCAATTTCTGCTGCCGCAGTAGGAAGTACCATCCATGCACGCATGTAGTTAGCCAACGCGTCAGCGAGGCCTATACGGAGTTTGGTCATCTCTTGGATAGCCAGTTTTGTCATCTCGATAGACAATTCAACCTGTTTGATCGCAATATCCCGAGACATTGTTGATATTTTGTTGGACGCATTTTGCTGTATGGTCAACAGTCCGTCATAGAGAATACCTGCTGGAAGAGAAAACCCCCTGGAAGAGAAATGGCTAACAGCCTCTTCGGACAGTTTTACAGCCTCCTCGTCTTCTCGGGCACGAGCACGGTCGTAGATCGCCCGCTCGATAAGCGCAGGAATCCCCTCGTAGCCGTTATCCACTACGTTTAACAGCCATGTATTCTCGGATGTCTGTATCGCTGGGTCGAGCATGGGAAAATGAGTATTCATCCAGTCCGTCATCAGGCCGCGAACCCATACCTCCATGTCGTTCCATGTCGTGTCAAAATCAGTCGAAAACTCTGACGCGAGCAAAACGTTCGGGTTGTATTCTGGAGGGACTACGACTGGAGCGACTACCGTTATCGCTGGGCCAGGTACTGTATACCCATTGGCAACTACCTGCGCGGCATCCGTATATACAATAGCCTTGTCCGTCGCGGCGTCTGCTGCGGCTTCTGCTTGTGCTATTTGGGTGTCTACACTTGTGGTCATGCTAGTTCTCCACGACTCTTCGGGTTAATGCCACTGGGTATAGTGTAACAGACTCCAAGAATATATCCGACCCGGCTACGTTTGTTATCTCGAAATCCCAATATCTCGATGCTACACCCTTGCCCAGCATCAGTCTACCTGTGTGCGTCGAGGTCTGGGTTGTCGGTGAAAGCGTGTATATGTTAGTGCTTCCATTCGCCGTGACTTTCAGAATGACGGAGCCATCGGTCTTCACCCCGATATACGCAGTGTCAACCCGCTTCATCACATCGGAACTCATTACTTTTGGAATCTCGAAATCTTCAGTACCAAGTTTTATGGACACTGCGATCTGCGTGCCAGCGTCAGTATTTCCAGCAAGTTCAAATATACCGTCATCGCCAGCCCCATAGTACTTGGAGCCTATTTTAGCGAACGAGTTGAAGTTGAAGTTTCTGTAAGTCGATACCGAGCCGGTATTCAGGTTCGTCACATACGCGGTAAGCGACGCGTTCGACTTGATTATGTCTGTAAGCTGAAGCGCTTCTGTTAGAGATACGCCGTAAATCACGTTGAACACATAGGTGTCGGCCAGAGACAGTGACTCGTTAAGCGTATAGCTCAGTGACTTTCCATCTGTTTCTGTCCCGGCTACTCCGAGTATTTCTGCCAAGGTCACACCATAGATGACATTGACTGGCGCAGCATCTGAAAGACTGAGGCTTTCTGATAGAGATAAGTGAACTTCCAGCGCAAACGAATACTTGCCACTTGCATAAGTATATGACGTCACATAGGTATTTATTGCGTATGACCCTGCTGGGAACGCCTGTAGCGGTTGACCTGTTGCTGTCCTATAAAACCCAATCGCGCCTGTAGTCTGCCCCGGCATGCTCAACCACTGACGTACTGCCTTTTCTTGATTGACACTCTCTCCAGTGCTGATAGGCGCAGCTGAAGTTCGCTGACCCCATACCAGTGTGTGAATAGACTGTGTGCCGAAATGGAGCATTACATAGTTACCGTTGTCACTGAACCGATCAGAGTCGGGGTCGTCGCTGCGTTAGCCAAGAATATCCACTGCAAGCAAGCTGTCTTGTCTGTTGCGACGTTGAGCTTAGGAAGCTTCGGCGTCTGGATAACCAAGTCCCTGCCAGTCATATACATGGCAGTCACACATGGGATTGTCACCAGCGGTTTGCATACGACCACCGCGATGTTCAGTGCAGCCGCTGTAGTTAGCGAGATTGACTCAATAGACTTGATTCCGTTATCCGCCCCCTGTAGGGCTAAATACGGGCCAGAAGAACCAAAGGCTCTATGCGCAGCTGCGGCTATCGTAGCGCCAGATGATATGTGACCGGCTGTTGCAGCAGGGTTTGTGTAATTGAGTGCGACAACCGCTGTAGCAGTAGGCACGCTGGTGAGTGACTCTACGAAGGCCATCACTCCTACACCATCTGTATACCGCGCCCACCCGCCACCAGGCATAGTAATAGTGCATGTTCCGCCGGAAGCTGTTGTCAGCGCACCAGTATCCGCAATTCGGTCTACCAGCATCAAAGTCCCGAGCACAGATGTCGTAGGCATGGCCTCGACGCCGGTTATGTAAGGGTTCGTCGCTGACGCTGTTGTAGGAGATACAATAGATATTGCGCCTACGGTAGTACTGTCACACGTTACCATTGTTGCTGCCGTAGAACCGCCTGCACCCGCCCATGCTCCTGCCGTTGGAATGCCGGTATACGCCCATGACGTATGAAACGCACCAGCCACCTGCGCTGCGGGAGCTACCTTCGAGAACAGTACATCTTGCCCCGCCCCTGCCCCAAGTGCAGCGATGATTGAATCGTAACTTGTTGGTGCCGTCATGGTATGTCTCCTACGTGAGCGCTGTTACGCGCAGTTTGAAAGTGTTGTTTGTAACGCCGTCTACTGTCAGTGCCGGCGTTACCCGTTTTATCCAGAATCCCCAATAGTCTGTCGTCAGCAGATCGCCCATCGCAACGTCAACGCCTACGGCACTATATGTGTGGGCCGATGCTGCTGCTTGCAGCTCAGTCGTATTTTTCGTCGCGATAACTGCTACGCTCAACGTGTCTAGTCCGGGCGTATCAACCTGAACCTGTATATTGACTGCCTTTATCGTTGTAGCGCCCACGTTGTTTAAGTAGTACAGGAAGTACTCGGTTGCCCCCGTATACGCCGTGTCCTTGGCGACAGCGGGCAGAAATAGTGCTGTTTGGTCAGCGATCGCTACCGCTGTCGAGTAGTTCGTGCCGCTCGAAAGAGACGCTGAAACCACAGTGATAATTACGTAGCCGTTGGTTACGCCGGCACCGCGGATAAGGTAGGTTCCGTTGGCGTTGATCGTTACTGCAGTTCCCGGCACGGAATTGCCTGGCGGTGTCCATGTAATCGTTTTGCCGACGTAAGAATACGCAAGTGTTCCAGTGCCGAGGGCGTTTCCCGCAGCGTTGGTGACTGTAACGCCTGGTATGGCTGACGTAACTGTAGCCGATTGAAACAGAATAGCAGTGCTTGATCGCACGCCTCCCGTAGATGCGGCTGGGTCGGTGTTTGCAGCGCCACCGGAAAGGTTAACAGTTAGACTCTCGATTCCCATCACACTACTCCAATCCAGCCAAAAAGTTTATTTTTTACATCATACGTGGTAGCACCGACTTTCGCAACTAGCAGACTCCCTATGTCCACGCTGTGCTTGATGCAGTTGGCTGGGTCGAATGCGGCCTGACTAAATATATACGCGAGTGTGTAGTCCGCATTTGGAGTTGGCACGGATAATCTATAAGTGTTAGCGCCTATGGAAATTTGGGTTGGTGCTGAATTCGAGTATAAAGTCAGTGTTGCCGTACCGGGTACTACGCCAGATGTGTTGTTATTGTATGCGCTAACCGGTATTCCGGCTGTAGATGCGTCAGTATAAGCTGTTACAGTACCACACCCACTCGGATTGGGCGTCGGAGTCTGGGCGATATACCTACTCGTTGGTGTGACTGGGTCGCTGAATCCCTGTATGGCCTGCACCTTACTAACCAGCGCTCCAGTAGCGGTGTTATACATTTTTGTTCTAGGTAAATCTAGGTCATGATCCCCTGAAATACTCACATTAGTACACGTAGAGTTGTATATTGTGTTGTAGACAGGTCCTTTTATAGAGGTGATAATCCCTTGTATGGCATCACTCCCAGAAGCCCTGCTATACGCAAAAACCATCCCATCATCGGATGTATATTGAAACATGTTGCCATACGTGATGTGGCTGGTATTAGTCCATGATTCTTCTGCTATTGTCTCGTATACCAGTGCGCACTCTCGATCATAGACCGATAGAGTAAGGGAGGCTGTCATGTTGCTTCCCCCTCTAGTTTCTACAATATCATTTTTTGTTATGGTGTACGCATCAGTGCTGGATTGCCCTGTAACACACCCGCTTATACTTGCGTATGTTCCCCCAATCACGGTTGTTAACCCGACAATTGTAGTGTATGGCAGCACTGCCGGAGCTGCAGGGTTAAAGCCAACATACATGGAGTAACCCCATGCTTCAAATCTAGCAAAAAAAGTCCCTATGAATTGGGCTAATTTTCCTCCAACTACATACTCAGAGTGAGCGTTGCTAATAGACGACCGTGATTTCATACTCGCCGATCCTGCAACTGAAAACCCATAACTCCGAGTGAACCCAATAGACTTCGTTCCTGTCCATCCTTGCGCTATTAGTGCAGAGCTGTCTCCAGTGCTGCGGCTTGTTTCGGCACCGGTATTTGTGCTCCAGCTACTACAACTGACAGAAGTTGTTCCTGGGTCAGCTCTGGTTTCTGACCCTGCTTGTGTCTCTATGTAAGAATATGTGCATAACTGTCGGCCCTTTCCTGGGGAGTAGTACACATATATTGGAATATTATCAGCCCTATAGTTGATGGGTCCGGGATCTCCTAAGTATTGAAATCCGAAGTCCGCTGTTATATTTATAACACCGCCTGCCCCATCGCTCGTGACCTTATTAAATAGTGCATGACCTGTCACAGTTGACATAAAGGCGGGGTAGAAAAGAATTTTCGGATCAGTCTGGGAGCATATTGCTGTAGATGGTATCCCGGTCCCGCTAAACCCGAATGAGAGCGTAAGCAGCGACACAGATACACGGTCTGTGCTTCCCGAGTACATAGTGCTAGTATATACGATGGAGGCTTCCGGTACATCATAGCTGAACGACCAGCCTATCTCTCTATCCCATGATCCACCCAGCCCCGAAGGAATGTCTCCGATCTTCACCCTACTTGCCACATCTGCGGAACGCAGCACCACAACATCTGTGTCGACTCCGTTCACTTTCTCTGTATGCGCACAGTATTCGGCAGGTACATGATACACCGCGTCACCTGTTATCTGGATGAAGTGGTGCAGTTTTCCATTTTTTATGCACCCCCACGAGTCTCCGAACTGGTAGTTTACGGGGGTGGCCGCAGGCTTCGGTATAGGCGTTGTCGTAGGTGCGAGACCTCTCCACGCAGATGTCGCAAGTGTCACCTGCACAACCTGTCGCATCAACCCTGTAAACCTCGACGGATGCAGCCGCTGGTACGTTTCTTTGAACAGGGAGTAGTCTACTGTCGCCGTAGGCGGATCAATCGGGTCTCCGTACAGCGAAACGGAATCAACTGTAGTCGCTTCGACTGGGAGTTTTGTTGTTAGTCTTGGCTCGCTTGTGTCCTGGGGAAGCAAGTACCACTTCCCCAGTTCTTTTTGGTACACGTCTATCGTCCCGTCCACAGTGTAAAGGTCGCCGTCTACACCTTGCGTAATCGTCGGCACGGCATCACCGCTGAGTCCGTCTACCAGCCGAGCAGTTGCCGATATGGGTCTTACGCCATACATCAGTTTCGCGGTAGGGACGGGGGCACTGGGCGACCTTGGTAGCCGGTACTCTTTTGCCAGTTGATTATCTATGAGGTATTTCGGAGTGTGTCCTGGCGGTCTTACTTTATCCCTGAACGTGTCGAGTAGCCCACTAAACGTGACAATAGGGCATTTCGCTGCCTTTATGTACACTCGGTCGCCCGCGTACTGGTCAAGGTGAATGCGAATCTCGGCTTTGCCGATATAGAACGTCTTGGTTATTGACGTGTGACCTAACTTGCGTACAACTTTGAGGAAGTACGTAGCTACTGGAAGGTATTCAGTCGCCCCCTCCAGCCCGTCTACGATTATGTATTTCGCATTAGACACTTGTTGCAGTAAGTGTGAATGTCACTACCAACTGATCACCAGAAACAAGACTTTTCGATACGGTCAGTTTCAGCGAGGACAGCAATGTACCGGTCACGTCGGCCTTGGGTGATGTAGACACTACAAAGGCATTTGTCACAACTACTGCAGCATTGGCTGTGAACGTCGCTTTAGACGCTGTATTTGTAAGTATCCCGAGCGTAGATGCTGGAAGAACCAAGGCCGGTCTTGTAGCTTCAGCATACAGGATTGACTCGTTTGCTCTACCAGCGCCGACAATGTTAGCGCCTGTGTCTGTCGAGGCTACTGTGTAGTTTCCAGTGCCAATGGCGACGTGCCATGTATTGATCTTTGCTGTTGCTGCGTTAGCCAGCACGTTCATGATGAAGTTAAGACCCTCAAGCGGGATTAGATTATGATCGTCCCATGTGTCAATGACCTCGCCGTTGCGGACATGCTCAAAGTGGTAATTGCCTGTAAACCCTGCTGCCGATTCTACGATCATGATTTTATACTCCTGTGTGTTCGAGCGTGTTAGCCACGTCGGTGTGCGCTACGTTAATAATTTGTCGTACCCCATTCTGTTCCCTGACGAGCGTAGCGCCCTCAGTCATCTCACTTGGAACGAACAGCTTCTCTGCTGGTATCGTCGGCTTGCCGTCAACTACAATGACCTGCCCCTTTGGGCTGAACCAAGCTACATCCTCTGAGTTTGGAAGATACACACCTGTTCCAAATACGCCTCCGAATGGGTATATATGTCGCTGTACTACCTCGGATGTTCCGGGATTCTCCATCAAATAAGTCTTATCAGCGCATACATACAGACCCGCAGGTGTTGCCAGCATAACATCTACGTCCACCGAATACATATAGAAGTTCTTGCGGATCGCGCACTGGCCGTAGCGCATAGGCTCTGAATGATAGATCATGTTGCCTACAGCCACGTACAGAATGCCGTTCAGGTACGCCAGTATCCGTCCAGCTGGCATGGGCTGGGTATCTTGAGTCCGCAATGCAACCGTCTGAGGCGGCATATTAGCGAGTGTGTATGTTGTCGTCGCTACAGGTAGCGTAGCGATCTTGTAAAACACGTCTCCGTTTGTAGGGGTGATATAGATACACCGATAGGTTATCGACGCATTCTGGGCCGGAGGCATCCCTGTTATGGCTATCCCGCTGGTCGCTGTCAGCGTTATAGGTTCCCCATTCATGGCACCGCTTTCCTCTCCAGCGGCATTTTTGAACGTTGTGGATACTTGATACCTTCCAGCGGGGAGAGCGCCAACTGTTTGCGCCATTACAGCGACACGCGCAGGTGTCTCTAATCCGAGAGGGTGATTTACATCGTTTACGATCCGCCCAGAAACGTACCCATTAGACCAGAACACTTCCCCGTTTATCTGCAGGAATGCGACCTTCGCTCCATCTGCCAAGCCGGTTACAATGGAAGTGCTTACTAACTTATCTGTAATTGAGTACAGCGTGGTCCCGGCGACATAATAGCTTTTTGACAGGTTCTCGTTATCCCATAGACTGTGCGTAGCTGTCGCGACCACGGCACTCGTGGACCCTTTACGCATACGGAGTTTCCCAGAATCGAGAACGTCAACGTTTACGGCATCCCTGAGCGCTCCGTCAGGAAGCTCGTGCGGGTAGTGGATGTTGTCCATCCCTTTCGGCCAACCTGCTATTATCAGCGGAACACCCATATCCTACCTCACGTTTTTACCTACTATCTGCAGGCAATTGTACTACAGTAACCTTATTTCTGCTTCTCGTCGTAAAGCAAGACCTTTGAGTACTACACCTCCACCTTTCACCCACTTGCGAAGCTCATTCGGTGCAGTGTCCCAGCGCCCCTCGTTTATTCTCTTCCTGAGCGTACTATGCTTCAGCGCGGACCCTCCAAGGTTATATGTGAAATCAAGAATCGCCGCGAGTCTTTCTTGGGTATCTATATTTGGACACAGTACTCGTACCTGCGGAAGATAGATTTTCCTGAGTTGCCCTACAAGAAGCTCGGTTGCACGATCTAATGTTATTGATTCGTCTGTTAAACTTACCCGTGTACCGTTTTCGTAGTACGTGCTCCCAAACCCAATCGTAGCGATACCTGCAGGGCATAAATACGGGCTTGCCCGAAATCCCTCCCATCTTTTGCAGAGGTCTGCAGCAAGCTCTACGGCAGAAACAGTGCTCATTTCCCACGCTTCATCAGGTTGCGCTCTGCAAGGTAGATACCGAGAGCAGCACTACATATAGAAATCGTATTCTCAGAGAGATTAACCAGCGCGAACTCCCCGAGCGTCATCATTATTACAGACCACGTAGCTACACCCGGGCGAATTACAGCGTTCCACGCATCTACGAAAGCGATCCCAACTGTCTTAGTCGTACCCTTGATTGCCTCTACCCACCCTTCTGCTTCTGTCCGAGCTATATCAGCGTCAGCTTGTACCTGAATAACCTTCACGCCGATTTCAGCTTGCACCTTAATCGCTTCCAAGTTACGCGCGTGTTGTGCTGCGTCAAGCTCTCCCTGCAGATGCATTCTCTCAACTTCATGCTCATGATCTTGTTTCTTCGTCCAGTGTGCCGATAGCTCGCCCCATACCATTCTGAATGCCGAACCACCTAAAAATGAAAGTAACGCACTCATACAAACCCCCTATTGTTGATTTACACTGCACTGGATATGGGGAGCACATCCACCCGCTTGTATGCTGACTATCTCGTGTTCTACTTTCCGAACACGCTCCCATAAGGTGTCAAAGTCGTCAATCGAGGCTCGTATCGCCACATTCTCTTGCTTGAGTAATCCAACATCCCCGCTCAGGTCCTTGTCAATTTTCTTCATCGTATCATTCAGTGTTCCGAACTGTATTGACAGGTTATCAAACTGCTTAATAAGTCTATCCAAGAAGTAAACAACACATGCTAAGAGTGAGGTGAATACAAATCCTATCACCGCGAGAATCGTTGTACTTGAAAGGATTTCTGACATGGTTGGCCTTCAGTCGGTTAGTTTTCAGGACTATACAGCATTTTTAATACTTTGGCATCCAGGATGGTGCTGGCGGTTGTTAAATGCGGATCTGTCATCACCGCTCCCTTCACTTCACAAATGTATAAAGCCGAATTGGCGTAAAAACAAACGATACTTCCTGATGAATAATCTTAGTCTCAACACTTGACCTCAACATCCAACCAAACTCACTATGAATACAAGTTGAACCTAGTGGAATGATGATGTACAGGTGGAAGTATTTATCACTGGTGACAAGAAGTACTCCACCTATTCCAGCGTGATTTTCGTTCCCTTCATTGACCCACTTACCGCAGACTTTGTACTTGGTATCAGTAGATTGACTTCCACCAAGCACCATATCGAACCCTTGAGCTGGATTACGAACCAACCACTTTACGGTACGGACATAAACAGAATCATTAGGAGTCTCGACCAGTCGGTATGACTCATCTCCCCAACAAGGATTGTCTGGCGTTTGAAACCATTTCAACAGATAAGGGAGGTCACCATTCTTGTCCACAAACAAAGCAATGATTGGAGAAAAGACAATTGCAATAATCGTCATCCCCAATGCGGAAATTGCGTAGAACGGATAGAGGATAAGGTTCTTAATCATATTTTTGTGTACGTGGCGATGGTCTCTGAGCGACTTCAATATCTTCCCCGGCCGCTTTATCGCCTTCGTAGTATTTCCCATTTCCGATATAGAACCCCATGATCACCACCCCCTCGACGCAACAAGTCGTCCATAGCCAGACGCGATAGGAATGTCGGCCGCATAATTTGTGTTAGTCGATACCGAAACAGACGAATATTCGGTCTTCATCTTTACCGTATTCCTGTCGGTTTGTTCGATAAGGCACCCGTGGCCACGGACGCCATCGCTGTCAGGGTTCCACGCGGCCTTAAAGGCAGGCAAACCGTTTGCGTTTTTAGAGACAAAGCCATCGACGGAATTTGCCACTACGCCGAGATTTGCCGATTTTGAGTATGTGGTCGTGGTCGCAATCGCGAACCAGCCGGAATCGTATCTGCCCATCAGCGCATACCACACGAGCGCCGTAACCACTCCACCTGCCACCGTCACTTCGCCCACAAATACATCGTATGCCTGGGCGGCGGTCGCTCCGTTTCCAACCTTCATTGTCATTTCCTGGACATTGAAGGTGCGCTGCCCGTTCGTGGTGGAATAAGCGCCACCCCACTGATACACAGGGGCAAGCGCGGTGGCGAACGGTGTGCATGTGCCATCTGCATTGATGGTCAAGCCAAGATACATCGTGCCATTGGTCGATAGCCCGGTCCAAGAAGGATTAGTGATTGACCCTCTACGGTTCACCATACCATTAGCGGAATTTAGATATAGCGTAGTCGCAGTTGTTACAGTAGTTGAACCAGTTGACCCACCGAATGCAGCGAATCCACTAGAATCTACTGTACCTAGTTCAACAGTTTGTCTGGTAGTTATTGGGGTAGTTGTCAGACCTTGTTTATTAAAAACTAGGGATTGAACACCACCTATTGATAATGATCCTTGTGAACCATCGTCTGTGAATGAGAGTGACATATTAGGAAACCCTTGTTATGGTGAAGTTTACTGGTGGTGTATTTGTACCAGCAGTCAATGAAACCTGGTTATGTGCCATTACAATAGAGCCTGATGGAAGATAACCAGTCCACGAAGCTATGCCCATGTAACTAACACCTCCGGTGGATACTGTAGATAGTATTTTAGATGCTGCTAAACTTTGCACAGACGTTGTTAAATCTGTCCCCGTAGCATTAAGCGACAATCCCATGCTCGCTGCCGTATTAAACTGGTTGGTATAGGTAATTGCATAAACCCCATTAGTATTAACTGTAAACGTATCCCCGTTAGCTGCACTTGCTGCATAGGTAATATCAGTACCTTGGTTAGTTACTTGAGTTGTGAATCTCCATATTGCAGTATTAGTTGTACCAAATCCATTAGAGCCTGTAAGTCTAACCATACTCTGCACAGCAGTTACTTTTGGTACACTGGCTAATGTAAGAACCCCACTCGCATCAATCGTCAACACATCCCCACCACTACCATCACTCTTACGTGCGAGAGTTGCTGTACCATCTGCATTAGATCGTAGTTGAAAATTATTCGTATCGGTATTTGATTTACCGATTGTTATTGCGTCTGTTTTTAATCCTGAGATGACTGGCATTATGCGTATCCCTCGTACATTATGTTGACTGAACCAGCATCGAAGGTGTCAGTGCCGTTGATTGTGGTTAGACGAATACGGTCTAATGCACCCGCAAGAGTTACTTTTCCACCGGATGTATGAGCATTGTTAGCAACATCTGATCCTAAGATTGAAGACTCAATAACGGTCGTGACATTTATTGGCGTCAGCACAACATGACCTGAGTATTGTCCAGTTGAGGAGTTCAACCCCGCCAAAATAAACCCAATTGTGGTTGTCGCTACGTTAATGTTGTTTGACCATGCGTTTGACAAATATCCAGATGCCGTAATACTCCCCGCGCCAACCTGTACCATCAGTAATGATGAACCATTCGTACTAACCCCATTAAGCATTACCGTAATTCTTTTAACCCAACTTGGTATGCCAGTGAAGTCAATTGAAGTACCAGAAGTTGTTGCTTGTGCTGTACCAAGTACCATCTGGTACACAGGATAATTGCCGCCCGTACCCCCACTAGCTTGAGCCAATGGTGTGCCTAAGTCTGCACCACCTAATACTGAATTGCCTGTTCCTTTTATTTGTGCGCTCATTAACCAATACTCCAAGTTGCTCCGCTAGGGATAGTAATTGTTACACCAGTAGCGAGTACCATCGCTCCAGCACTCGTAGCATTCTTTAACTTCCCACATGAATGAGTGCCACTCTGAGTACCAGTAGTGTTAATAGCTGCACCACCCTGAGTTAAACTTAGTTGGAAAGCATTAGCAGTTAATCCCGTGGCGATAACCCAGTATCCTGTGTCTACTAAAAGTCCAGTAGGTAAAGCTCCCGTAGTTTCAAAGAATACTTGTGATTCAGCGATAAAGCCGTGACCTGTTAGAGTAACTACACCAGGAGTCGCAATGGTTACGGTAGCACCTGAAATTAGACTAGCTTGCCCTATTGTGTATGAAGTTGTGATGGTCGCATCGTTCTCGTAGAAGGCTGCGTCAGTAGAACCCCCAGTAGTTCCACCGGCTGCTGGTGTCTGCCAAGTTGCGGTCGTTGCGCTTGTTGCTGTAGGTACTTGGCCTACTGTTGGAGTTCCTGTGGGTACCAAAGCAGCTTGTACCGCAGCAAGATGAAAGTTATCATTAGGCAGTGCGCTTGTTGTTTGTATTCCAGCTAACCCATTGTGTGTCGTTGCCAGTGAAGGACTAAATGCTTGAGTGAAAGCTGAATATACGTTATTAAATACAGTATTGCTTTTCTCATAAACAACAAAACCAACCAGCGACCCGAAACCATCTATCAGGGTAGGCACTGAAGTTGGGGGTGTGGCCACTCTTGCATCAGCAATATTAGCATATTCAACTTGCCCCATAACTACATGTAATTCACTTGGGGAATTATTAACAAGATACACCCATGACACGCCAAACTTGTTATTCCCAAGAGTGACTGTCCCTGAGGCAATATTGTTATACAGCGTAGAACTTATTACTTTTGAGTTAGCTGTTTCTGTCCAAGTTGCACCAGCCAGAGTCCACAATGTAAATACATTAACATTAGCCGTTCCTGCTACGCTGGTATCAAAGGCATCATGGGTTATCTCTTGAAGCATGAAGAAGAAAGAGCCAGCGGTAAGGCTTAAAGTCAGTCCACTAGGTGAGCCTAATACAGACCCACCACCTGTATGCAGGAAGCGTGAGAATTTAAGGAATAGCTGTCTTATCTTCCTGTTGCTATCAACATTCTGCTCTCTAGCATCTACATAATGCAGAACATTACCAGCCCTGTGTACCATGTATGCAATGCACTTATTCATGCAATTGAATGAAGTAATTACTGTGCTTATTGCAAAGACTGGAGCGCCTGCGTTGTAGTCAAGATACACGTAGTTTGTTGCGTTATCTGTTAGTGCGATATTTAACTGCGGCGACAGGTTAACCCCGAATAACGTTGTGTGCCCGTCCGCTGTTGCCCGTATAACTGCTACACCTGTACCAATTGATATAGTTCCATTTCCGTTATTGGTAAGGATACACCCATCGACAACCCCAGCAGACCATTCATGGTCCATAAGGGATTGCAGTGTGTACACATGCGCGGGCGTGCCAATAAAATTAGACGCAGGATACTTTATACGATCAAAGTCATGCTCATGAAGCGTTGTTAATCCACCGTCTGTCAAATCAGTAGCGTCTATTGCAGTAAGGTGTGTGTGATTGGCTGTATTCAGGTTGCTCAGGAGCGTGTGATCTGTCACACCAGAAACCGGAGTCTGCCATGTTGATGTAGTCGAGGACGTTGCCACAGGCACCTGCCCGGTTAGGGGCACCCCTGATGGTATAAGGCTTGCGCTTGCCGCAGTCAAGTGCGTGTAATTGGCCGTGTTCAGGTTGCTCAGGAGTGTATGGTCTGTTATCCCGCCTAGTGGCTTTTCTGCCCCGAGGTCATCTTTCGAGTAAACTAAACCATCAGTTTTCGCGTATAGCGTTACGTCTCCTGTTGCTGGTGTAGCCGCTGCCGCGCCTTTTGGTAAGATTATCTGTCCCATTATCCGATCACCATTAGGTTGCCATTTACTGTCAGGTCGCTAAGCACCTTCAAGTATGAAATTATTGGGTAGCTTGTGTCTGTCGCAATCACTGTTGGGACTGATATTACGTTGTTTAGAATCGCCATCCCTCCACCCCCGCCACCAGAAGGCCCTTGTATGCCTTCTGTAATAATTACAGGCACCATATATGACGTGTCCAGTATCGTGCTATCTGGTGATACTGTCACTGTAAATGTAGCCTCACCTGTCTGGGCTATAGTCGTAGTTTCCCCAGAGACTTCGACAAGCTCTCGTGTTACTACTTCTATCAGTACAATATCTGTCATATCACACCCACGTAGACCCATTCCAGCGCTTCAAAGTTTTCTGCGACCATGATACACCAGTCCATGTCTTTAGTATACCATACTGCCATGCGCTCCCTGCCCAGTACTGAATCGCTGTAACCGGCGCTCTTACGAGCGTAGCCCCAAATATATGGTTTGCATTGTTTACCCGCTCCGTCGATAGGGTTATATTGCCTGTGACTGCGCCTGCGTAAAAGTTACCGGCGTTGTTATATCTGCTCGCTTCTAGTGTTACTAAACTGCTGATTATTCCGGTAAATATCTGATTATTATTCGTAAATAGACTAGCGGTAAGCGCCTGCACTCCACCGGACTGGTCTATACTCGCTGCATGGAACGTACTTGCATTGTTAAACCTGTCAACAATAAGATTAATCTCGCGTGTCAGCGAGTGTGCATAGATAGTATTTGTATTATCAACACGCGCAGCCGTCAGCTCAGCGATGGTATTTATTATGTGCGTGTAGACCGTATTTGAATTATCCGCCCGTACAGCAATAAGCCCGAGACTACTGGTACTCGTGTGTGCATTAAACGTACTGTTATTTACATATAGATCAACAGTAAGGGGTTGTAGTGCCCCTCCTGCTGCTAGGATCGCGGAATAAAATGTGTTTCCGTTAGAAAATAAGGTAGAAGCTAGGGAAATGCTCCCTGTAATCGAAGCCCCATAGAACGCACTACTATTCGTAAATAGCCCTGCGGTAAGTGTGATACTTTTATTCAGCGTATGCGCATTGAACGTATTCGCATTATCGAATCGTGTTGCTACTAACGTTATATTTCGTTCTAGCGTATGCGCATTGAACGTATTCGCATTATTGAATCGTGTTGCTACTAACGTTATATTTCGTTCTAGCGTATGCGCATTGAACGTATTCGCATTATCGAATCGTGTTGCTGCTAAGGTTTGGGTACTCGGCCCCCCAGCGGTTTGAAGGGCTAGTAGGAGTGACATTTAATTACTCGAAATAGTGGTCAATGCAAGCGGTTATGGCCAACGCACCAGTAGTCGTTACAGTTCCGACGTTGCGGCACGTTATTGCAAAATACTCACCTGGATTCACTACCAGAGGACTAGTGAACGGCATATAAATACCTACAGCACCAGTTCCTGCTGCGGCAGTAGCAACAAAGTCTAGGTTTCCCAAGGGGACTCGCCGTGGGGCTTTAGTTGTAGCTGTGACAAATGAACCTGTTTCAGCCGTAGCTAAGGAAAGTGACGTGTGCCCAAAGGCAGCACCCATGATTAGTGTCAATGGCCCGCCAGCAAGAACCACTTGGACGCTTGCGTCTATTCGAATACCTGTGACGACTAATGTTTTAGGCGGTATTACTGTCGAGCCTACTGGATTGAGATACGAGAATAAAATTCCATCTGTACCTGCTGTTAGAGTAGGAAGTACAAGTGCAACTCCGCCAAGCCCCACAAAGTTAGCTGCTGCTGTCGTATTAGTAAGAGCAGCGGCTGCTGTCAAGGTAGCATTAGAATAGTTGGCTAACGACCCCATCGTGTCGCCATCTTGCCCTTGATAGGCATCGCCTTGCATTGCCTTCTGTTGTGACCAAGGTTTATAAGTTCCTAGGTCGCATTGTGTTATATGAGCAGTGCCTATCCTTACAGTAGTGCCCCCTGTTACAGTCCCGCTATTCCTCATTGAGAAACAGACTGGAAGATTAAGTGTTAAATAAGGAACAGCGTTACCCGCAGGGACATTTAACTCAGCACCAAGAGCGTCTGCGCCAGAAGCATCTTGTATCCAAAATGATACTTCTCTCTGGGAAATAAGAATCTTATATTTCCCATTTGTGTTCGCAGGAACTGTGGCTAAAAATACACCTGTAACAGTTTCTGCGCCAGCATAACTAATTACGCCTTGTAGTCCGGCAGAAGTGAGTCGGAAGAAAATACCATCAGCGGGCGCAACACCGGCAGTACCTAAAAATAAACCAGTTTCAAATATCTGGTTTGCTGGAGGCATAGCAGAGATACTCCCAGTTATCTCAACATGAAGCTGGCCATCCCCCTGTAAAGTAAAGTGCTTCCATGACTGTAAATAAGCATAATTACCAGAAACAGTCGCCAAGGCAGGATTAACATTCAAGAACCCAGAACTTTGGGTCATGGTCATTGTAGTAAACGCATGTTTAAAATCACCTGTATTCTGCGTTGTCGCGGTGAAGTTATATAATGCAGAAGTAGTATCAAGGCCGACTGAAAGACGATAATCCTCACTTACAAAGGGGGACTTTAAATATGCCTGCCCGGTAAAGGCACCAGCATCATTTTCAAAATATTGCTTTACCGCGCCAACGTTATTAGGTTGCGCTGTAGTGCCCCCTAATCGAGTAGTGACATGTGGAGTCGTAACTTGTAAGTTATAACCGGCATCTACGTTAGGACTACCCGCTGTATTTGACCCACCCTCAATTTTAATCCCTGCCATGTCTTACTCCTTTAATCACTCCACACGAAACGGCAAGCTACCGTTCCAGTGAGCTGTAATGTTGAAATAGCCTCCGCATCAAAAGCGTTTGCGTTCTTTGCTGTGGCATATGCCCCAAAGTTTAGAGCGCCTATTAAACGATGCTCTTGTGCGTTATGTGTGGCTGTTGAGTCAGTGCCGTCAATGTAAATCTCAAGTTTGCTGGTAGAA
>Ga0315291_10004139_pt1 | contig 18562 bp, 22 predicted proteins | sample YL17G12_20_MG_FD_203070 | JGI IMG/M metagenome (GOLD analysis project Ga0315291, IMG submission 203070) | Sediment microbial communities from Yellowstone Lake, YNP, Wyoming, USA - YL17G12_20 | ecosystem: Environmental > Aquatic > Freshwater > Lake > Sediment | place: USA: Wyoming | collected...
GCCCGCTGAACCAGCACGGCCAGTTCGGCATCTACAAGGTCGGGACGCTGATGAACAAGTGGATCGTGTACGAGGACCCGTTCTTCGCGCGCGACCAGATGCTCATCGGCCTCAAGGGCAGCAGCTTCCTCGACGCTGGGTACGTGTGGGCTCCGTACATCCCGCTTCAGGTCACCCCGACGTTCCTCGACCCGAACGACTTCTCGTTCCGGAAGGGAATGCGCACTCGCTACGCGAAGAAGCTTCTGCGCGCCGAGTTCTACGGCCAGATGAAGGTCACCAACCTGTAATCCGGCTGGGCTGACAGCTCTGAAAAGCACTCGACCCGTCAGCCGCTTTGGTTGGCGGGTCGAACTGCTTGAAGCCCTTTCCCCGAGGATACCGTGAACCCGAAGACCAACGCTGTGCTGGAAAACGTGATTCGAGTTCTGAAGCGTCACGCGCTGTTCGAGGGCGCGGGTCACGTCAAGATTCACGACGACGGCTCGGGCTTCTATGTGTACCCGCCGAATCCGATCGACGGTCAGGTGTACGACTCGTATCTGGTTGGGGACAACAACGGAATGACCGTTCAGAAGCTGGCGAAGGCTGCCCTTCTTCAGCTTCGCGCGTCAGGCAAGCAGCTCAGCTCTTCCGAGGTTCAGGACTACGTGGACGACTACGTGATGAAGAACGGCGGCAAGCGCGCCCGGAAGGTTCGCTGGAACAGCAAGTCGTACCCGGACTGAAGTGGTACAAGCGGAAACTCGGACGGAGGCATTCATGGGACGTGCGGCTGATGTGGAGCATGAGTTGGAAGCCATCGGAGCCATAGGTGCGACGGTGGTCTTGTTTCGGCCCGAGCCCTTGAAGATGGTCCCGCCGCCTCCCGGCGCGACGCTCGATGAGCAGCTCGCAGCTCAGCAGATGCGCTTCGACGAAGAACGCCAGCAGTGGTTGGTGCTGGTCGAACTCGCGGCTGCCAAGGTGGAGGCCCTCGCGAACGAGGTGGTGGAGCTTCGCGGCATGTTTCGGCAAATGACCGAAGCCGCTCACAAGGAGTCACATGCGACGATTCAAGAAGAAGCCTGAGCTGACGTTCGTTCTCATTCCCGGTGTGGGGCTGGTGAAGGGCGAGGAGATTCTCGCAGGCGACAAGTACGCGAGGTTCTGTCCCTCGTTGCTTGTTGAGCTTCCTGCGGAGACCGCGCCCATGCCTGTGCTCGCTCCGGCGAGTGCGCCCGTGACGACCGATGCTGAGGTGGTCGCTGCTGTTCAGGCCCACGAGGAAACCGCTTCAGCTCCTTTGGTTCCTGTCGCGGCGGCAGAAGTTGTCGCTCCTGTCGATGTTTCGGCCTCCGTGGAGACTGAAATCTCGAAGCCTGCGCCCGCCCCGAAGCCCTCTGCGCCCGCCCCGAAGCCCACCACGGGGAAGAAGCCGCCCGGCAAGAAGTGACGTAAGATCGAGCTGAAGGAGCGCCCTGATGTCGTATCAGTCGTTCGTCCTCAAAGACGAAGCCGAGCTTCAGCAGTGGCTGCTTCGGCGGCTCGGGGCTCCCTTGCTCAAAGTGGAGCTGACGGCTGACCACCTGCACGACAACATCGAGGACGCGAAGCGTTGGTTCGCCGCGAAGAAGGGGTGGCGTCGGTTCTTCACGATGAACACCATCGCAGGAAAGGGTTCGTATCCTCTGCCGCTCGATTGCGATGTGGTCGTGGACGTGGCGTTCTCGTACAACCCCACAGACCTCGCGTTCCTTGCGTTGCCGTACTGGGTGCCCGGAGAGAACGGTCAAATTCCGTACTCCGTATTCAACGTCGCGGGGCACTCTGGCGGCATGTATTCGAGCTACGTGCAGACGCTCCAGTACATCGAGACCGCAAAGAAGGTGCTGAGCGCAGAGCAGGATTGGCGGCAGGAAGGTCACGACCTTCTCATCTATCCGCAGCCGAATCGCAGCGCGGTCGTCATCGTCGAGTACACGAGCCACACGGTGGTCGTGAACGACATGACGGAGCGCGACCATGAGATCCTCAAGCGCTACGCACTTGCGCTGGCGAAGAAAGACCTCGGGCGCATCCGCTCCAAGTTCGACTCCTACCCGACAGCGCAGGGCACGGTGACGATGGACGGAGCTGCGTTGCTGGAGGAAGCCAGCGCTGAAATCGAGAAGCTCACCGAGGAGATTGCCGACAGCGCGATGCCGATGGGGTTCCTCGTCGGGTAGTTCGGGGACCGTGTGGTCCTATGGAGGTGAGCGATGGCCAGTTCGAGTTCCAGAAAGCCCGTCGTCCTCCTCCCGTACCCGACGTTGCGGAAGGTTGGTCCCTACGAGTTTCCCACGCTCCAGATGCCGGAGTGCGAGCACGACCTCTTCGACTCCATCGCGCAGGAGCACGTCAACATTCTCGGCACGGACATCGACTTCTGGACGCACGAAGTGAGCAAGGGCACGCGAGATCCTCTGTACGACGAGCCCATCGGGCGCGTGTACGTGGGGCCGTTCCGGGTGAAGGGCTACGTTTCGTGGCCTGACAGCGTTCCCGAGGCTCGACAGGAAGGTGGTCGGACAAGTTTCGGAGCGGAGGTCTGGATCGCCCGCAAGTCCATCGAGGACATTCGCGCGCCCCAGCCGAACGAATCCGACGTGCTGAGGATCTGGAACACGCCCTTCTTCAATGAGTGGGCTGTGGACAACGTCCCTTCTGGGCAACCGAACACGGGGTACTTTTTCGACATCATCGATGTGGACGACGACGGCCACCTCTTCGATTCCCCGACCTTTGTGGGCTTCAAACTTTCGATCAAACGTCGTACAGAGTTCACGCCTGAACGCCGCATCACCAACACTTAACCGGAGAACCCAAATGAGCGAGCTGCGGAAGCGAATGGAAGCGCTGGTGACTGGACCCGATGCGCGGCAAGAGGCTGCTGACGAGGCTTCGGATGGGGACCTCCCTCTCGCGAACCTCAAGCCCCTCATCCAGCAGCTTCTGCTCGGAATGCAGGCGATCGGACTGGACTCCAGCAACGACGACGACGTGGAGTCGTACCTGAAGATGCTGAAGATGGTGGCGACCACCAAGAAGGCGATGTTCATGACCGCGATGAAGCAGTTCAGCGGTTCGAGGGCGACGCGCGCCGTGAAGGCCGCGAAGATGTCGCTCTGAGCGATGCCGCTGAGTCCTGACCTCGCAGAAGCGGCGGTTCGTAGCGGCCTTTCGGCCGTTTGCGCTACCTGTTCGCGCTACTGGGAGGGTCGGGACAGAGGTCTTCCTGAACCTCGTTGTACGGCCAAGGCGAAGTGCGGTTCTCCTCTCGCGGGCGATGACTTTCACGAGTACAGCGGCCCCATCACGGAGTTCGACAAGCAGTGCTTTGTGTGTGCCGGGCAGTCGAGGTACGGAATCACCGTGCGCGGGCGCGCGCGCGTCATCGGAGTTTGTCTCGCGCACGCCAAGCTGCTTTCTGACTTGCACCCTGTTGAGGTGGTCGCTCCAGAGCTGTTCCTCCGGAGCGCTTCCGGAGCGTTGTTCACTTCCGAGCAGCTTCGTCCGAAAGTGCAGCGAACGCTGAGTCAGGCGATTGCTGAGGTGGAGCGCTACTACGATTCGAAAGCGAAGCAATGAAGCGCGCGACCAATGTCGGAAAGCAGGGTCGCAGGCTTGCGCAGCCGAAGCAGGGTTCGCCGCTGTGGGTGACGTACGACAAGCTCGCTGTTGAGAATCTTCAGATCGTTGATGAGTGGGGCGTGCGCGGGCGCGCCTTGGTACGGATGGCCCCCTACCTCGCCACGGAAGCGACCTACCGCAACCTCATGGGGCTTATTCCCACCGCAGTCGCGTGGAACTCCTATCGTCGTGCGTTTCGCACAGCGACCGTCGGGTCGCCACGTCTCGCGACCTACGCGGTGTACGTTCGTCCCACAGTGGGGAAAGATGTCGAAATCGACGGGAAGAAAGAGGCGCTCTACATTCGGCCTCGTCGTTCTCGGCTCCGTCCCATTTCGAAGGCGATCGAGACGCTGGCAAAGTTCAGTCCGTGGACCCTATCCACGCTTCCGTATTCTCCGAAGCGAAACGAAGCGGTGACGGTGACTCGGCGCGCGTCTCCACGCGAGATAAAGAGCATCGAGGAACAGCGCAAGAAAGATCAGCCTGTCTGGCGGCGGGAGTTGGAGCAGGCTGGGGTTCGTGTCGATGCCCGAGCAGGTAGCCTGACGAAGGTGGACACGAAGGTTGTCAGCGACGTTGGTTTCGCCGGGCTTCGGTTGGAGTTTGGGTACGGAGGCACCAAGCGAGTTCCGCACTGGCGACCTTCGATTCGGATCGCGATTCAGAGCGTGATGCGGCGGCTTCAGCAGGACAAGCGCTTTTCTGGGCTACTGACCGCGAAGGGGTCTTCGTGGAAGAAGTGGCCTCCCACGCTGGCTGGGAGACTTTCTCCCTCTGACCTGAAAAGATTCGCGAAGTTTCAGCACCGGGTCGCATCTCGGCTATAAGGTTTTTCTGGAGGAGATCGCATGAACGCTCAGATGAACGGTCTACTGGAACAGATGACTCGGCTCCTCTCTGAGGACGGCGAGGACGACGAGGGCGGCGACGACGTGATGGACGTTTTCGACCTGTACCTGTCGGGCATTCTCGAACCGCTCATCGAGCAGTACGAGACCGACGAAGAGGAGGCGCTGGCGTTCGTTTTCTCTGTGGCTGACGAGATGATCGAAGCTGGTACGCTTCCCCCGATTCCGGAAGAAGCCGATGATGAGGCTCTCAGTGCGTGGGTTGGGGCCGCAAAGACTGCCGGTCTTTCGGCCGCCGTGATGAAGTCGGCAGAGGAGTCGTCGGAGTCGGCGGATGAAGATGAGGACGAATCGGAGTAACTCTGGAGAACGATGACGGCTACGGGTGACGCTGCCCTTCGCGCGAAGCGAGCGGGTGGAGAAAGAACAGGTATCGTCACTCTTCGCGATTTTGATCGCGGAGTTGTGGAGACCATGCGCGCCACGGTCATCGAGTCCAACTACTTCGTTCAGATTCCCGGAGTGGCTCCAGCTCCCGGTCAGCCCGGCATCCCCGTCACGTTCGCCTACCCGGAGGACGCTTACGAACGGTGGAAGCTGCCGTGCATCGTCGTCAGCCGTGATGACATCGCTCCCGCCATGCAGCGTTGGCATCCCGGAGCGATGCAGTACAACGCTCCAGCTTACGGCGCGCGTGAGGTAACGATCGGCGGTCAGAAGGGCTTCACCGGAATGGAGACGATGGCGCAAGCCATTCCTCTCGACATCAGCTACACCATCAGTCTGATGACCACAGCACGCGGAGCACCGGGAAGCAGAGCGGGCGCTGGCGCGATGCTCGACTACGTTTTTCGCATCTACCCGCCCTACTGTGCGGTCTACGTGAAGGACAGTCTCGGAGATCAACGGACGTACTCGGCGTACATGGACTCGCTTGGTATGCTCGACGACGTGGCGGATATTTCAGACCGCACGATTGCGTTTGCCGTAACACTTCGGGTTGAGGCAGAATGCGACCTCGCAGACCCGGAGATCCACTCGACCGCCACGGGACGTTCCGTGAAGATGCAGAGGCTTTGAACATGGGCGACTACTACAACACTACGCGCGGACCTCTGTCGGTGACTCTCAACGATGGATCTGCCGCGTCGGTGGTTCCGAAGAAGTGGTTCTACGTGACCCCGGCGAACGAAGGTTCGTCGAGCATCATGAAGCTCGTCGAGAAGGGCTTCCTCGTTCGGGCGAAGGTCGCCATCACGCCCGAGCCAGCCGCAGTGGTTGCGGCTTCGACTGCCGCCGTCGCGACAGCCGCAGCGGTTGCTTCAGAGAAGAGTGAAGCTCCTCCGGTCCCGGCAGCATCGGCACCGTCCAAGGGGTATGGCGGCAAGAATCGGTAACGGAGTCCACACGTCATTCGCAAGCCCCGGTCGTTTGACTGGAAGGAACTAGATCATGGCTGAGATTCTGTCGCCCGGTGTATTCGTCGAGGAAATTCCCTCCTCTGCCCAAGTGGTGGAAGGGGTGTCCACGTCGAACTTGGGCATCATCGGGTACACGAAGCGAGGCCCTGCCGACAAGGCGACCCTCGTCACGTCCTTCGAGCAGTTCACCCGGAAGTTCGGGGACCTCGTGAAGGAGAGTTTTCTTCCGATGTCCATCGCTGCGTTCTTCGCGAACGGCGGCAAGCGCGGCTACGTGGTTCGCGTGACTCCGGCGGATGCGGTCTCAGCCGACTGCAAGATTCAGTCGAAGACGACGGACCAGACCATCGAGACAGGAGACGGAATCCTCGTCACCTTCTCGAAGACCCTCGCGACCTCCCTGCTGAAGGACAACGCGGGCGCGTCTCCGCTGGTGCCCACCACGGTCTCGTTCCGCTGGCGCGCACTCGGGACGCCGGTCGTTTCGCAGCTCGCCAAGCTTCGCAACGGCACCACGAACAACCTGTTCATCGCCTTGCAGGCGGACTACGAGGGTCGTATCGCGACCGCCTCGTTGCCTGCGTTCGACGGTGGGCTGGACTCGGTCGTCCGTGGAACCGTCACCATCGAACAGACGGTCGCCGCAGGTGTTCCGGCCTCCCCGATTCTTGTCGCCTTCCCCGGTGCGACTCGCATCGAGACCGTGACGGTGGGAACCCTTCCGAACACCACGACCGCGACGTTCGACCACCAGACTGGATTCTTCTCCATCAAGAACACCGGCACCAACATTCCGCAGGCGTTGGATGTCGGCGCGCTCTTGGGGCCGAAGGTGTCGTTCACCCCGGCAACCGCGACCGTCACCATCACTGACAACGGGTTGGGAGCTTTCCCCGTCGGTGCGGGTCCGTACCTCACCGCTCCGGGCGCTATCAGCCTCACCGATGGCTCGTACAGCTTCACCACGATTGCCGGGTTCAAGCCGCACTTCGAGTCGCCTGTGCTGGCGACGTACAAGATCAACGCTTGGGACCTCAACCCCATCTCCAAGGGGAGCTGGGGCAACGACATGAAGGTGCAGGTCTCGGGCAACGTGGACTTCTTCAACGCGTTGACCGCCACCTACTCGCGGTTCAACCTCAACGTTCTGCTGCTGAACACCGCGACGCTCAGCTACGACGTGGCTGAGTCGTACGAGGAACTCGACTTCGCGAACCCCACTTCGGCGCAGTTTTTCGCCGACGTGGTGAACGAGCTTTCCGATCTCATCACTGTGACGGAGCCCGGAGCCGACGAAGCACCCGGCCAGTTGACTGGTGTCGAGCGCTGGAAGGTCATCGCGGGCGGCAACGAGCTGGTCACCAATCAGACCCTCACCAACGCCACTCTCTCCGACAATCCCGTCGCCCCTCGCTCCGTGGTTTTGACGTTCACGGACTCGACCGGCGTGGTCCGTACCGTCAAAGACAACGGCACCGGGAAGATGACGGGCGACATCGACGCCGATCCGGCCAACCCGAACTCCATCGTCTACACATCCGGCATCATCAACGTGAAGCTCGGCTACCTCGTCAAGGGCGGCACGCTGGTGCGTGTGACCTACCGGTCAGCCACCGAAGAGACGACCCACACCGAAAGCTTCGGCGACACCGCCAAGAGCTACACGGTCGGTGCCGACGGCACGTTCGACGACGTGAACTACGGCATCAACCAGTTCACCGCCATCTCGCTGAAGACTCCGAGCAAGGGTCTCTACGCGCTGAACAAGGTTGACCAGCTCATGCAGGTCGTCATTCCGGACTTCCCCGGCAACGTGACCGTGACTGGGCAGCTCATCGACTACGCGGAAGAGCGTTCGGGCCAGCCCGCAGGTGGCGACCGCTTCATCATCCTCACCGTGCCGATGGGCAGCGACCCGCAGGAGGCCGTGGACTGGTTCCGCCACGACTTCGGCCGCATGTCGATGTGGGCTGCGCTCTACTGGCCGTGGATCAAGGTCTCGGACCCGCTCTCCAACAACCGTCCCAAGCTCATGCCTCCGATGGGCCACATCGCGGGCGTGTACGCGCGCACGGACAACAACCGGAACGTCGGCAAGAGCCCCGGTGGTACGGTGGACGGCGCGCTGCGCTTCCTGCTCGGGCTGGAGTACGAGTCCACGCAAGGTGAGCGCGACCTCGTGTACCCGAACAAGATCAACCCGCTCGTCACCGGAGTTCAGACCGGCCTCGCCGTCTGGGGTGTGCGGACCATCTCGCCGACCAGCGAGTGGCGCTACATCAACGCCCGTCGCCTCTTCATGTTCTTGGAGAAGAGCATCTTCGAAGCGACCCACTGGATCGTCTTCGAGAACAACGGCCCCGGTCTCTGGACGCGCATCAAGGCCCAGATCGAAGGGTTCCTCAAGGCGCTCTTCAACGAGAACTACTTCGCAGGCAATTCACCCGCTCAGGCGTTCTTCGTCATCGTTGACGACAGCAACAACCCGCCCGAGAGCGTCAACAACGGACAGGTCATCATCGACATCGGCATCGCGCCGAACAAGCCTGCCGAGTTCGTCCGCTTCCGCTTCCAGCAGAAGACCTCGCAGTAGGCAGCACTCCGTTTCGGCGCTACACTTCCACCCTTCTGAGGAGCAAACAAAATGGCTACCATCGTCGTCACCAACATCGACACCGTTCCCGTGAACATCAACGACCTCTACACGACCATTCCGGTCGGTGGGTCGGTGACCACGGAGCGTTCCACTTCTCAGATTTCCTCGATGGCGGGGCTGCAACAGGCTGCCGCCGCCTCGCAGGTGACCGTCGCGGTCACGCTCTCGGCTGACGAGCTGGCTTCCGGGCTCGCGTCTGTCGGTGCCATCGAGGCTGCGGACGTGGCTCCGGTCGCTGCCACCGCTGTCGCCGCCGTCGAAGTCGAGTTCCGGAAGGCGTTCACCACGGTCTCGGCCACAGACATCCCGGTCTTCGCGGCCAACGCGCTGCCGTACAAGATGCGCATCGTCGATGCCTACCTGCTCATCTCGGGCGTGGTGCCGGGCTCGTCGCTCCAGATGTGGCCGCAGGCGGCGGGCGCTGGCACGGCCGTCACGGCTTCGGCGCTGACCTCGGTCGCAGGCAAGATCGCCATGCCCCTCACCGGCAACGCCTCGCAGGTGCTCACTCCGGGAGCGCTCATCGGTCTGTTCCTCCTGCCGAGCGCTCACACGGGTGTCGTCGGCGAACTCGTCGTCACTGCTCGCCGCGAGTCGTAACCGCAGTTCGGGTCTGAACTCGCAAGGAGACACACATGGCTCGTCCGCAACAGACAGACTTTCTCCACTCGATGCGCTTCCACGTCAACGCGACCATCGCGGCTGGCGGGGCGGCGGACCTCAACCTGAACTCCACGGTTCAGTCGGGGAAGGCGCAGGCGGGCTTTTCCAGCGTCACCACGCCCGAGGCGACGGTGGAGGCGGTCGAGTACCGGGAGGGTGGCTACATCTACACCCGCAAGCAGCCCGGCAACCCGACCGTTTCCGACATCACGATGCAGCGCGGAGTGACCCGCTCGGACTCTTCCTTCTGGAAGTGGTTGCGGGTGGTCATCGAGGGCAGCGGCGAGTACCGCGCGGACCTCGGCATCTCGCACTACCACCGCGACAAGGCGCTGACCCGTGAGTACCCGGCGCAGGGCACCGTGAACCTCGCAGGCATCAACCTCGACACGGCGGCGCGCATCTACCACGTCAAGGAAGCCTTCCCGACGCGGCACAAGGTTGCGGGCGACCTCGACGCGACCGCGAGCGAGATCTCCATCATGGAGATCGACTTCGCCTACGAGTCGTTCGAAGTCGAAGAGCTGGCTCCGTAGTCCAGAGCTTCTCTCGGGACGTGACGCGGGCGCTGTCGTACAGTAGGTACGACGGCGCTCTTCGTCTTTCAGAGGTGAACTTTGGCTCGAAACATCCTCAGCGACTTTCTACAGGACTCCGCGTTCTGGCTGATGGACGTGGCTCCCATTGAGCCCTTGTCGATTCCCGTGTTCGTTCCCCTCTTCGGTTTCCATTCCATCTCCGCTCCCGAGATGACGCTGGAGACTTACGACATCAACGAAGGGAACAACCTGTTCGGCAAAAAGGTCGTGAAGCGGGGTGAGGTCGGGGTCCTCTCGATGACGCGTGGGGCGAAGTTCTACGACGCCGACTTTTGGCGTTGGACCTACGCAACGCTTCGAGGCTCGACGGCCTCATCGGCAATCGGTCTGTCCAGCGCTTTGGGGATTGGAAGCTTGGGAGGTCCGACGCCCCGACGTGACTTGGTGCTGGTTCAATACTTCAAGCAACAGCCCTTTGCGAAGCCCGCAGCCGACGGTAGCCGGGACTTGGTCGGCATGGCCCTCGCCGTCGCAGGCAACGTGGGGCTCTTGTCGGGGACTGGGGGTCGGCAGAACAGCGCCGCCGGAACAGCAGCCGTCGTCGCGGCGGCCGGTCTCGCTTCCACAGCCATCGGGCCGTTCGAGACGTATGCCAAGCTCCCTGCGCGTGCGTGGCTGCTCGAAGGCTGCATTCCCACGAGGTACAAGACGGCCTCCGACCACGATGCTTCTTCCGGTCAAATCTCGATGATGGAGCTGGATGTTGCTGTGGAGCGCCTCGAAGAGATCTCTCTCGCCTCCTGAGGTACACTGCCGCCATGAGCCACTGGGAAACGCTGGATGTCGCCGCTCTTCTGACCCGTCGCGAGGAACAGACCACCTCCGGCGGCGCAGGCGGAACCACCTCCGCCAACGTCGGGGCCTACCCGGTTCCGCTCGGTCGTCCGATGCGCGCGGTCTTCCCCAGCCTTGCGCCGGGGTACACCGCCGTTCCGGACAAGCATCGCACCCGTCACGAGTCCGCCGACGCAGCCTACGACCGCGACTACGCGTGGGCGCTGGCCCAGTTGAAGTAGCCCTCGGAAGGCCCCTCCCGAGCCCTCCAAGGCTCGAATCGGTGCCCACCCTCCCCTCCGGTCGTCCAACGCTCGCCAGACGCTTGGCGGGCGTTCTGCATTCTAGTACATCAACTCGACAGTAGACCCTACTGCCCTGCTGAGGTACAAACTCGGACATGGACACCAACAGCGCCAACGAAGAGGCGTCGAAGCCTCGACACACGGACGGGAGCTTGACGATGACCAAAGGACGAGCGGAGGAGGCGGAAGCTCCGAAGAGCGAGTTGGAGGTCGTCAGGGGAGACACCCAACGCGCATGGGAAAGCGTGGTGCTGGCGGAGGCTCGTGGGAAGTGCGCGAACTGTGGCAGCGAAGACCGCTTGCGCGCGCGTATGGTTGTTCCTGATGTGGCGGGCGGAAAACTCACGCCTTCGAACGGCATCGTGCTCTGCCGGACTTGCGAGCTGGCGATGGACAGTGCGAGCCGGTACGTCGAGCCGGGTCAGATGAAGCGACCGGTGAACTTCTGGGTCTCGAAGAAGCTCTACGATCGGCTCCACGATGAGAGCGAGAAGACCTCGTTCAAGAGCATGGCCGGGCTCGTGCGGTTCCTGATGACGAAGTACGTCTCGGACCCCGACCGCTTTGACGACCTCGCGCAGTACCAAGACGTGGGCACGGATGTGAAGGTTAACGTCTGGGTCGAGTCGGGCATCTACAGCCGCTTCAAGGAGCTGGTGGACCGGCGTGGTTCCACGGTGACCGACGCCCTGAAGGGGCTCATCGGCATGTTCGAAAACGAAGCTTCAGCGCTGTTCGAGAGGGAATGACAATGGCCGGAACAGAAACAGAGAAGCCGTCGGAGAAGTCGGCGACCGACAGCACCATTTCGATGATGACCGAGGCTCAGCTCCGCGAGCCGAAGTCCACCATCGGAGTCTACGAGCTGCCCTGCGGGTACCTCGACTCGTCGGGGGTGTTGCACACCGACGTGCTGTTGAACGAAATCACCGGACGCGACGAGGACATGCTCGCAAACGGCAAGATTCCGAACACCAAGAAGATGAATCAGCTTCTCGTCTCGTGCATCGGGCGGTTGGGCTCCATCACGGACAAGGGGGCGATTGCCTCAGCGGTGCCGGACATGCTGGTCGGCGACCGGGTGTTTCTCATCCTCGCGATTCGGCGCGTTTCGCTCGGAGACGACTACCCGTACAAGGACTCCTGTCCCTCGTGTGCGAAGGAGAGCCTCATGTCGCTCGACCTGAGCACCCTCGACACGGTGAAGATGCCTCATCCGAAGCAGCGAGTTTTCGATGCTCGCCTGCCTTCGCGCGCGGCCATCAAGGCGTGGGCCGCTTCGACCGACGGTGAGATACTGGAGCCGGAGCGCTCCAAGCCGACCGGGATGCCGATTCGGTTCAAGGTGCTGTGCGGCCGAGACGAAGAGAAGTCGGGCAAGGCCGCCGGGAAAGACGACTCTGTCTCGTTGCTGCTGTCGCTGCGCATCGAAATGCTCAATGACAAGCCTCCCACCATCGACGACCTTCAGAGCCTGACGCTCACCGAGCGGCAGTTCATTCGTGACGTGGTGTTCCGTAAGGAGGACGGCGGAATCGACACCACGCTCGACGTGACCTGCCCCATGTGCCAGCACGAGTACACTCGCGAGCTGGACATCGGACAGATGGGTTTTTTCTTCCCATCAGCGGCGCGGAAGACCTCGAAGACCAGATCTTCTACCTGATGGAAATGTGGCAGGGCTCGTCGTACGACATGATTCTCGATATGCCCTCCACAAGACGCCAACGCATGATGCTGAAGAAGGTCGAACTGGAGAAGAAGAGGGCCGCGCAGTCAAAGTCGAAGTAAGGACCGTGCGGTCCTGAGCCCGCCGAGCTACTCTCGCAGGCCATGAAGGAGGGTAGACCGTGGGCTTGAACAGTATGGGGCTCGGGTTCTCGTTCGGCGGGCGCGACTCGGGCATGGGCGATCAGATCGCCAACCAGACCAAGCACCTGTCCCTCATGGGGCAGGCGGTCGAGACCCTCAACAAGATCCTCTCCATCAACCGGCTTCAGACGTTCATCGACAGCATCTCGCTGTCGCGCTTGAACGACATCGCGCACGGTATCGAGCAAATCGGTATCGGCGGACTGAACCTCAACACCTCGCTCGAAACGCAGGTCTTCGAGAACAACCGGGCGCTCTCGTCCTACGGCGCGAAGGTCGGGAAGACCGGCAAAGAGCTGGCGGCGTTCAAAGAGCAGTCTCAGAACATCGCCATCGGTCTGAAGATCGACTCCAAGGCTGCTGGTGACGCGGTCTACGGCTACGAGGAAGCAGGTGGGATTCTCGCGAAGGCAGGAATCAAGAACGCGACCGAGTTCGCGAAGTTCTCTGAGGTCGCGGGTGTCAGCGCGAACGACTTTGCGTACGCCCTCTCACAGCAGAAGAAGCAGACCGGGATGTCCGACGAAGCGATGGTCGGCATCACCGACCAGATGATGCAGTTCGCGAAGAAGGCGAACACGGTCACCGAGACGCTGGGCAGCGTGAGCGAGATGACGGACATGCTCCGTACTCGGGTCAGCATGGGCTTCAAGCCAGAGCAGGTGGCGGACTTTGCGAAGCAGACGTACGGCGTCGCGGAGTCGTTCTACGCCATCACACGAGACGGCAAGAAGTCGCAGGCGATGGCGATGCAGCTCTCGAAGACCCTGACCGAGTCCGGTAAGGACTTCCAAGGGATGTTCTCCGGGACCAAAGAAGACCTCAACTCGCTCACGCAGGAGTTGATCATCTCCGGAGTCAGTGCAGATGACGCCTTCGACCAGATGAACAAGGGGCCGAACGATTTCATCAAGATGATGGCGGGCATGGCGGACAAGGTCGAGAAGAGCGGCGGGGACACCGGCAAGGTGTTCCAGTTCGTTCGTGACCGATTGTCGCAGTCCGGCCTTGGGCCGGAGATGTCCGAGACCATCATGGTCGGCCTGACCGACCCGTTGAAGCGTGCGCAGCTTGCTTCGATGGACCTCACGAAGACCGCGACAGGCGGACTCAAGAGCATCGAGAAGGGCTTTGTAGGTCCGCGAGATCTCGCCGAGCGTTTCGAGTTCGCTCAAGAGAAGCTGGTGAAGGGCTTCCGGGCCATCACGCGTACGAAGGCCGCTGACTTTGTCGCGAAGTCCGAGAAGGCGTTTCACGACTTCGGCAAGAGTCTTCAGAAGCTCGCTGACCCGAAGAAGAAGGGCCTGTTGCCGATGTTCGTGCGGCAGATGTCGCTGGCACATCAGATTGGTGCGCAGGCGTTCATTCCGGAAGTGCTTCGTCCGATGGCGGTGCTCGCCGGAACGGCAGTCAAAGAGATGGCCCCGATGCTCGGAATGCTCGGGTCGCTCGGATTCCGTCTCGGGATGCTGCTGAACCCGTTCGTGCTGGTGGGTGTCGCGGTGGGTGCGCTGGTCGCGTGGTTTGTTGCGCTTCGTCTCAGCGGCAAGAGCACCGAGCAAGCCTTGGAGGAGATGGGGAACCGGGTTGCCGAGTTCTTCTATGGGCTGCCTCTGCTGATTCAGGACGGGTTGGACAGCCTCGCAAAGATGCTGACAGGCGGGTTCTCCGACGCTGTCGGCGAGGAAGCGCCGTGGAAAGAGGCGTGGGCGCGCGCGTGGGTGCAAATCAAGAAGACGATGTCCTTCCTGTGGAAGGAGATGAAGAAGATCGGGGTCTCCTTCTGGGAGGGCCTTACCGGGAGCATCACCGGATCGTCGGCTGACTCCTCGACCCAGATTGGTCAGGCGATTGGAACTGCGTTCCGGGACGCGTTGAAGTACGCGTGGGAGGTCCTGAAGAAGGGCGCGAAGGATCTTCTTTCTGGAGACCTTACAGGCGAGGGTCTTCTCGTCGGAGCCCTCGGGCTTGGAACGCTCATCACCTTCGGTGGTCCCATCCTTGCGATTCTCAGCGGAGTCGGCACGGCGCTCGGGGTCATCTGGTCGGTCGTGGCGTTTGTCGCCCCGATTCTCTTCACGGTCGTCACCACGTTGTTCGAGGTCGGGCAGGTCGCAGTGTGGGTGGTTTCCGCGCTCTCCGGTTTGTCGAGCGGTGTCGTTCTGCTCATTGGGTTCGTCGCCGCCCTCACGGCTGGGTTCATGCTCTGGCCGGAGAAGACGCAGGAGGCGGTGGACTGGGTCAGCGCCAAGTTGAAGTGGTTCGGCGAGAACGCCTTTGAGCTGATTACCACCGGCATCATCATGGCCGTCGATTTCGTCATCGACTTGCTCGGCGGTGGTGGCGAGAAGGGTGGCAAGTCGTTCTTCGACGGCATCGTCGATTGGATCATCCAGCTCCCGAGGATGTTCTACGGGTTCATGGGTCAGGTCGCGATCGGGCTCGGGAAGGCCATCAACGGCATCCTGTCGATGCTGGAAGGGCTCGTGCTGGGAGCCCTCGACGGCATCAAGAACGCCCTCATGAAGCGGTTCCCCGCCTCAGCAGAGGTGATTTCCAACGTCTTCGAGACCATCAAGGGCATCGTCGCGGACACGTTCGGCTTCATCAAAATCGGGGTGACCGTGGTGGCTCAGGTCATTTCGACGGTCTTCAACCTCATCGGGAACGTCGTCAGCACGATTTGGAATTTCGTCGCAGGGCTGACGGGCTGGCTCTTTGACACCATCATCCTCCCGTACTTCACATCGATGTGGGAGGCGGCGAAGTTCGCGTTCGACTTCATCACCTCGACGATTTCTCTCGCCGCCAAGGGCTGGGTGCTGATTTGGGAGACCATCATCAAGCCGGTCTGGGACGCGGTCGGGCCGTATTTCGGTGCCCTTTGGACCGGAGTTACCAATGGCGTGAAGGAGATTCAGACGGTCGTCGAGGACATTTTCGGAGGCATTCGCAAGACGTTCGACGAGACGTTCGGAGCCGTTGACAAGTGGGTGGACAAGCTCTTCCGGCACTCCATCAGCACGGATATGTCGATCGACTTTGACAAGGCGTCCAAGCACGCGGAGAAGTTTTCCGACAAGATGTCCTCAGAGCTGGGCGGCGTAACCGCCTCGGTGAAGATGAGCACGGCCAGCGGAAACAACGCCCTCCCGCCGCCCATTGCCGCCAAGCCCGCTGTCAGTTCCAGCGATGCGAACGCCAGCCTCATCAACGCGGTTCACATGCCGCAGTGGTACGCGCGCTACGAGCAGGTCTTCAACGCTCGAATGATGGCGCTGGAGAAGGCGCTCGTCGCGAAGGAGGGCGTCGCCCCGAAGGGCAGTAGTCGCGCCGTGCCGAATCCGAAGAAGATGAAGGGGGTCAAAGACGCCGGGCTGAACAATGGTCTGTCGCGTGACATCTACGGCAACCCGACCGAGGCGGAGGAATAACTCATGGCTGCTGAGATCCCCCGAAGGAGTCGGTTGCGCTTCTCCACCCTGCTGTCTTCCAGCGGCTTCGAGTTCTGGGATCTTCCAGACTACCCGAGCATTCCGGAGCAGCCCGATGACTTGCAGTATCAAGTGACCTCGGCAGACAGGCTCGACCTGTTGGCGTTCAAGTTCTACGGGGACCAGATTTACTGGTGGGTTCTTGCCGTCGCGAACGGGATGGAGCTGGTTCAGACTGAGTTCAACGTCGGCCTGATTTTGCGCATCCCCTCGCCCCGCTGGGTGAGCGCCAACCTGTTCGCCAAAGCGACGGTGTGACATGGCGGGCAACGCTTACGATTTCTCCGGTCCGTTTGTCTCGGCGGCCATCACTCCGGACCCCAAGAATCCCGTAGCTCGGTTTCCGTTGTGGTCTCTTCAAGGAACCAAAGTCGAGGGTTTCTCGGCCTTGAACGGACTCAAGGCCCTCTCGTTTTTGACCGAAGTGTCGGTGAAGCAGCATCTTGGCTTGGTGCCGACAATTACGGCCCAGCTCAACCCGCCTTTCGAGGACGCGCGGCGGTTGTTGGACTCCAGCATCATCGAGTGGGGGAAGGCTATTCTGGAAGTGACGATCGGGTACAGCTCCGGGGTACCTAACGGAACCCAGCTTGCGCACTTTGATGGGATCATTTTGAAGCCGGACATCTCGCTCGGCATTGATACGTCAATCACCCTCAACGCCCAAGGGGTCGGAGGCTTCGCAGCCGCCACGACGACTCGCACCAAGACGTGGTCGAAGACTGATCCGATGACGGTGTTGAGGGACATTTTCGGCGACACGTTGAAAGTCGATATTTCAAAGCTGGATGACAAAGACGCCAAGAAGCTCCTGAACACCAAGCTGCCCAGTATCTCGCAGAGCGGGCTCACGAACTGGTACTTCGCTCAGACGCTCGTCAAGGACGCCGGTTGCTGGGGCTTCGAGGTTGGGAGAACCTTTCAAATCGTTTCGAGGAACTCGTCACACGGCTCGATTCCGAAGTGGAAGTTTCGGTTGTTCGACTTGCCGGGCACGATTGGAGGCGGTTCAGACGGCGTCTATCCCATTCTGAGCTTCAGCACGCCCACGATGGCGGTGTTTCTCGCAGGTGCGGCGAAAGCCCTTCGGGCTCTGGGGACAGATCGCAAGACGATGAAGAAGGTGGAACTTGTTGCGAACGACGCGAAGGCGGACATCAAGCGCTCGGGCAACAAAGGTCAGGGCTACAAAGATCAACAGCCGAAGCCTGAGGAAGCCGAGATGCTTCCAATCGAGGCGGCGAACACGCGCGCGAAATCTATTTTGGAGAACGAGTACAAGAACGCCGCCAACGGCATGGGCATCACCATCGACGTGGAGACGCTCGGGATGCCGGACTTGTTGCCGGGACACCTCATCGAAGTGCAAGGTGTGAGCAACAATCTCGATGGGCAATACGTGGTGATGAGTCTGGAGCACTCTATCGGCTCAGGCGGGTTCTCGACCAAGTTCAGAGGAGTCACCAATTCGGCGCGCTTTTCGGCGAAGGAGAAGGAGGAGATAACTCCCAAGCAGCCGAACAAGGAGAAGATCAACGAGAAGAACCCCGAGTCGAAGTTGGGTCCAAAGGGCGGGACACAGACGGTGTCGTCGGTGGAGGTCAAATGAATCTCTCGGGTCTTAGGAGGCTCCGTGTCCTCTTCGTTTGATGTTTTCCTTCACCGCATCACCGAGTTCGGTCTGGAGTTCTTCCGGAAGTTCTACGGTTTGTATGATGCGAAAGTCATGCGGGTGGACGACCCGGATGAGCAGGGCGGAATTCAGATCCAATGCTTGGCTGCCGGGCATACGACGACAGTCAACGAGTGGGTCTACCCGGCTTTCCCCGCTGCTGGTGCAGATCGCGGGATGTTCTGGCCCCCTGAAAAGGGAGACCACGTTTGGGTGTCGTTTGCTCGTGGCGACCCCGGTAAGCCTGAGATGTATTTCGGCGGTTGGCACGGGAAGAAGGAGTTGCCGAAGGAGTTGGGTTACGCGAGCAAGAAGCCCAAGCGGCGAGGGTTCGTCACCCGCATGGGCCACATGCTCATCTTCAACGAAGAGGCGGACAAGGAATCTGTCGAGCTGCACTGGCACAAGCCGGGCAGCCAGCCGGACGACCCGAAGTCTGCTGAACGCACTGGCAAAAAAGCGTCTCTGGTCTTCGACAAAGAAGGGACCATCACGCTCAGCAACAAGAACGAATCGACCATCGTGATGGACGCGAAGGACAAGAAGATCACCATCACCGACAAGGACAACAGCAACAAAATCGTCATGGACGACAAGGCCATCA
>Ga0315291_10004140_pt1 | contig 18561 bp, 17 predicted proteins | sample YL17G12_20_MG_FD_203070 | JGI IMG/M metagenome (GOLD analysis project Ga0315291, IMG submission 203070) | Sediment microbial communities from Yellowstone Lake, YNP, Wyoming, USA - YL17G12_20 | ecosystem: Environmental > Aquatic > Freshwater > Lake > Sediment | place: USA: Wyoming | collected...
TATAAAAGAGAACCCCTAACCAGAACCAAGCGGATTGAATTAATTCATTTCGCTTAGATAGTAGTAAAACTTTTTTGAAAGATGATTCCGCATGGAGAAGTTTATTTGATTTAAAATCAAGAAGCCCTAATAAATAATAGGAGTGATCGATCCATTCAAATTTTGGGAATTTGTTAATGAGCGAGAGAAGCATTTTATAGGCTTGCATTCCATTGCCCGACTTCATCTCAATTTCTGCCACCCAAAAGAGCGTATAATCCGTATATTCAAAAGTTTTACTTTCGTTGATAATTTTCAAAAAGACCTTTAGGGCTTCTTTTCCCTTTCCTTTATTCAATAAAGTTTTCCCTAATAGGTAACAAATCTCATATACTTTATTATGATTTGGATAATCTCTGATAAATTGAGAAAACTGCTTTTCAGCAATATCATAAAAACCATCATGATACGCTCCGATTCCCACCCATATCAATTGATCTTCTTCACTGATATTTTTTGAATAGAGATCTCGAATGGAAAAGATCCCAACAATGCAAACAGAAATCATTAAAGTGATAGCGGTTTTATTTATCATCTCAGAAGGATCTTCTTCTTTTTTTAATTAAAACTAATTCTTCTGGAGTATTCACATTAATAAAGGACTCCCTCATTGGGTCCAAAAAAAAGAATTCATGCTCATCGATAATTTTAACTTTCACCATAGGATAGAAATCAACAACTCGATATTTTTTTAGATCGATAATTTTTTTTATGGGTTCTAAACAATTTTTAGAATAGATAGCGTGCAATGGATGGAGACCATCTTTGGTTTTTGGAACAACGACATCAGAATTTTCAATATTGTTTATTAAATAATTAATGACAGAATCTTTTAAAAAAGGCATATCACAAGCAACACAGAAAGAGAACGTAAAGGAAGAAAAAAAAAGTCCGGTATAGAGTCCACCTAAAACACCTTGATTGGGTATAAGGTCGGGATAAATGTTTGCGTGTAAATTTGAAAAGAGTTCTTTTTGATGAGTGACAATAATGATTTCATCGAACAATCTTTCAAACAATGTTTGAATCCTTTGGATAATAGGGGACCCTTCAATTTCAATGAAAGCTTTATTTTCCCCCATTCGAATACTTTTACCACCTGAGAGAATGATTCCTGTTAAATTGTGATTCATAATAAAACGTCTGATAAGATATATTATGTTAACTTTAATTCCTATTTTTCAATCTTAAAGAATTTCTTCCATCCTTCCCTTTCTTCACCTTTCTCTTTCTTCAGCCTTATCTCTTCAAATTCTTTAAGAATTTCTTCTTGCTGTTTTGTTAAATTTTTTGGTGTTTTAACAATGATTTGAATCATTTGGTCTCCCCGACCATAACCCCTTAATTTTGGGAAACCTTCTCCTTTTATTCTAAATATTTCACTACTTTCAGTCCCTTTAGGAATTGTAAAATTCTTTTTACCATTTAAAGTTGTTACTTCTATTTCAGATCCCAATGCTGCCTGTGTAAAACTGATAGGTATCTGGCAGAGAATATCATCTCCATCTCGGGTGAAAAAATCATGAGGTTCTACGTAAAGGAAGATAAAAAGATCGCCTGAAGATCCTCCTCTTTCTCCCTCTTCTCCTTCGCCGCGGATTCTTAATTTTGATCCTGTATCCACGCCCGGAGGTATTTTTAATTGAATTTTTTTATTTCTCTTGATCTTTCCTAATCCTCGGCATTCTTTACATGGATGGGGAATAAATTTCCCCTCACCACGACATTGGCTACAGGTAGTGCTGATGGTGAAAAAACCCTGCGAACGCGTGACTTGACCTGTTCCTTTACAATTTGGACAATTCGCAGGATGTGTCCCAGGTTTAGCACCTGTTCCATTACAGGTCTCACATAAGACATCCTTTGGGATATTAATATCAGTCTCTTTTCCAAATGCGGCATCATAAAATGAAATTTTAAGGTCATATCTTAAATCAGCGCCCTGACGTGCTTTTGACCTTCTCCTAGCAGTTGTCCCAAACCCAAAAAAATCTTCAAATATATCTCCGAAGGTTGAAAAGATATCTTCAAATCCTCTGAATCCAGTAAATCCAGTCCCCCTCAATCCTTCTACTCCGTAATGATCAAAGATCTCTCGTTTTTCTGGATCTCTGAGAACTTCATAAGCCTCTGAAGCAATCTTAAATTTTTCCTCTGCTTCTTTGTTCCCTGGATTCCTATCGGGATGATATTGCATCGCAATCTTTCGATAACTTTTTTTTATCTCTTCCTCAGAAGCCTCCCTTGAGACACCGAGAATGTTATAATAATCTTTGTTTTCCATCGTATATGTCCAACCGTACCTACAAAGGAAAAATGGTCTTTAGGTTATGGTTAGGAAGCCCGTTTAGTTTAAGGGTAAAGGTTAAGGTAAGAAATTTTAAAAACAAACGACATAACCCCTGCCTACCGCAGGCAGGCATTGACAAAACTGGCATCTTTACCATAACCCTTGAACTCTAAACTATTTATTGTATTCATCAAGAATCTTTCCTGTCCTGCCTTTTTCAACAATCTCATCCATTTTTGGTCCTAAATCGACACCTAATTCCTTCATTCTTTTTTTTGTCCACAGTCCAATATTTCTGGAATCTTTATAAAAATCTTCTTTTCTTGGCCTTGATGTGTCGAAATTTGTTAGGCGAGATTCTTCTGTCTGATGGACACGAAAAGAAGATAATAATTTCGTGAGATTAGTACTTTTACAAAACTTACATTTAATCTTCCCTATCTCTTTGGGATTTAGAAATAGCTGACTAAATTCCTTTTTACATTGATTGCATTGATATTCATAAATTGGCATAATTATTTCCCTTTGCCCTTTGATTTCTTCTTTACTACCTTCTTTTTGGATTGGATTTCATCTCCCTTTTTTGATTCAAATTCATCGGAATCAGATGAAAATTCTTCTGGATTAATTAACTTATCACTTACATCTGGCAATTTAGACAAGTAGATTTCATAATCTTCTGGAGTAATGATCCCATTCTTGATATTCCTTTCCGCATTTCTTTTATCAAATATTTTGTTTTCATCGGTATGCATATCACACTCCTTTATATTGGTTATAAAGAATTACCATAATTTTATGATTCCTTCAAGATATTTTGTAATTTATTAGAATTAAAAAGAAATTTCACCTACGTCCTCCTCTCTTTAAGTACAAAAGTATAAGATATTAAAGGAAATAAAATGCTCAAGAAGTCAGCTGTACAAAATTGTTGACATATTTTTAAAATATCTATAATAATAACATTAATTATTGTCTAATTCTCTATAAGGAAAATTGATGGAAGAAAGAAGGGTCGTTATAACGGGAATGGGGGTTGTTGCTCCCAACGGTATCGGAGTTAAAAATTTTTGGGATTCCTTAGTCCATGGACGATCAGCGGTTAGAAGGATTACACGCTTTGATGCCTCTTCCTACCCTTCTCAAATAGCAGCCGAAGTTTCAGATTTCGACCCCACCGATTATATGGATCCCAAGACTGCGAAAAGATTGGGTAGGTTTGCACAATTTGCCCTAGCGGCTGCTCAAATGGCCGTTGAAGATTCAGATATAGATTTTACTGTTGAAGATCCTTATAAAATAGGAGTGTTTATCGGGACAGGTATTGGAGGAGGAGATATTATTGAGACTCAAAATTCAGTTTTCTTTGAAAAAGGCTTTAAGAGGATTAGCCCATATACCGCTGTTTCTGTTTCTACCCATTCTGCAAGTGGAATTATTAGTTGTAAATTTCATTTAAAAGGTCCCAATACTACTATTGCAGCAGGCTGTAATTCTGGCTTGGATGCAGCTTATTTAGCCTTTAATGCGATTCGATTAGGAGATGCGGATGTAATGATCGTTGGAGCTGGCGAAGCCCCCATCACCCCGTTGTGTTATGCTATTTTCTGTGCAAGTGGTAATCTCTCTCGAGAAAATTCGCACCCCGAAAAAGCAGTCAAACCATATGATGTTAATGCTGGTGGGATGGTATTAGGAGAAGGGGGAGGCGTTTTAGTTATGGAAGAACTCAAGCATGCTTTACTAAGGAAAGCAAAAATTTATGGAGAGGTATTGGGGTATTCCTCCGCAAATGAAGCTTTTAATCTTTTTGGGATCGAGACTGATAATGGAGCTATGGCTTTTAATTTTAATCAGGTTTTGAATAATTCACATATTGATATTAAAGATATTGATTATATAAGTGCCCATGGAAATGGAATATTATCTTATGATGTTGACGAAACGGAGGCAATTAAAAAAGTATTTGGCGAATTAGCATATAACATTCCGGTTACATCGATAAAACCTGTTACAGGCCATTCCATTTCAGCCACTGGTATTTGGCAGACCATTACGTCTCTTTTAGCCATAAAGAATGGTATTATTCCCCCAACTATCAACATTCAGAATCCAGCTCCAAAATGCGACCTAAATTATTTACCAAATGGTTTTTTAAAGAAAGAAGTACAAACGGTGCTGATCAATGCCCATGGGTTTGGTGGAAGGCTTACAACGTTAATAGTTAGAAAGTTCTTTCGTAGTGAATCTACTACATGAGTCGGGAAATTGAAAATAGTTAATATACTTTTGTTTCTCGTTTTTTTGATTAATGCAGGGTTAGGTTTACTCGTTTTTTTTAAACGCCTCCCTCAAAAACGAATTAAAACATCATTTGCAATTCTCTCATGGGCATTAGCATTATGGAATTTTGACGTATTGATGATTTACTTGTTTAAGGACCCCTCATGGAGGTTATTTTGGGTTAGGATGAGTTTTGCCGCAACAAGTATTGCTCCTTTAGCCTTCTTTAGTTTTTCGTTATTTTTCCCTAAAGAGAAACAGATCATTTCTAATCTAAAGTTATTTTTGATTTCAATCCCGTCATTGGTATTTGTATTCATGTCCTTTACACGATGGATGGTTCATTCTGTTCAATGGGATATTTTGAGCTCAAATTATGGTCCAATTCATCCGATTTTTGGAGGTTATGTATTTATTGCTATTTCCGGGGGACTATTTTTTTTAATGAAATCGTATAAAAATTCAGTTGGATTAGATCGTCTTCAAATAAAGTATTGCTTCCTTGGAATGTTTATATCTTCTTGGTTTGGTATTATTACAAACCTAATCTTACCTTTTTCGGGAACATCTAAATTAAGCAACATAGGTCCTTCTTCAACAATCATTATGGTTAGTTTCATTACCTATGCGATTTTGAAATATAGATTGATGGATATTAATATTGTCTTGAAAAAAGGGACGACTTATGTTCTTCTGATGTTGCTTCTATTTATCCCATCTATCCTCCTCATCATCCTTAGCCAAAAACTTTTCTTTAAAGAAATGAATTATCTTTTTTCAGCTATTATTTTAGCGTTACTTATTTTGGTCGCTTTCTTTTTCCACCAAATCAAACCAGGAACCGAAAAGGCAGTGGAGTACTTTCTATTTAAAAATAAATATGATTATCGTGAAACCTTAGGAAAATTTAGCAAAGCCATGGTCTCCATCCTCGACTTAAAATCTTTATCAAAAAGGATTATTGAGACGATCGCTCAGACAATGGGAGTGGAGAAGGCCTCTATATTTTTATTGAACGAGGAAAAGGGAGAATATGCTTTACAGGAATCGAGAAATATAAAGATAGCCTCACCAACCCCATTACTCCCCAAAGGAGATCCCCTTCCCCGTTATTTACAAAAAATAGGTGAGATTATTATTCGGGAAGAACTGATCAAGGGAGTCAATATTCCTGAATTAAAAAATGTTATCGATCAAATGTCTCTGTTAGAAGCAGAGGTCAGTATTCCCTTTATTTCAAAGGGGCGGCTTATCGGAATGATTAACCTGAGCCATAAGTTTAATAAAGATATTTATTCTCATGAGGATATTGAATTGCTCAATACTCTGGCTAACCAAACGTCCATAGCTATTGAGAATGCAAGGCTCTACGAAGATTTGAAGCAATCGAAATCCTATATCCGGCGAGCGGACCGTTTGGCTTCTTTGGGAATCCTCACGGCAGGACTTGCCCATGAAATCAGAAATCCATTGGTTGCGATTAAAACTTTTACCCAATTATTACCAGAACGTCTTGAGGATGAAGAATTTAGAAACCATTTTCTTAATATTGCCTCTTCGGAGGTTGACCGAATCTCAGCCCTGATTGGCGAACTACTGGAGTTCGCCAAGCCTTCGGATCCGAAGTTGGAGTTTGAAGATATCAACAGCATTTTGGATGGGATGATTCTTCTGGTTTACACTGAGGCAAAAAAGAAGCAGTCCAATATCGTAAAAACCTATGAATCCAACCTGCCCCTCGTCAACGTTGATCGTGAACAGATCAAACAGGTATTTCTAAATATTTTATTAAACTCGATTGAGGCCACACCAGAGAGAGGTGAGATTACGGTAAAGACCCGTTCTTTCGTGAAGCCCGGAGGTGAGCACTATATTCAAATTGAATTTACAGATACTGGGCACGGCATCCCAGCAGAGCATTTAGAAGATATCTTCACTCCTTTCTTTACCACCAAACAAAAAGGGAGTGGATTGGGATTGTCGATCTCGCATCAGATCATCCAGGATCACAGAGGGTACATCGATGTGGAGAGCGAGTTGAACAAAGGGACTTCCTTCTTCGTTAATTTACCACTCAATCAGGAACATTCGGAAAGAAGAAGCGAAGATTTCATAAACCATCGAGATATTTTTAATTCTTTTGAACGACGATGAATTATCAAGAATTACTTCAATCCCCTATCCTTCCGCCTCAGATTGCTACATTGACTCAGAAAGCTTCCCATCATATTGCCCCTGTTTTAATCCAAGGGGAACAGGGAACGGGAAAGGAACAAATCGCAAAGATCATCCATTATGCAGGTGACTGGAAAGACTATCGTTTTTATAAGATGGATTGTAGAATTTTAACAGAAGATACATTCCATGCCCAACTTTCCCATCTTTTTAAAGAAATCAACTATGGAACAATCCCTGTCTCCCTTTATTTAAAAGAAGTTGGGTACTTAGGACATAGTAGCCAATTAAAGCTCTTGGAATTAATAGAAGACGGGTTGTTACAAAATGGCGATAAGAAAATGATCGTTAAAAATATCCGGTTCATTTCATCCTCTTCGGAGAATTTAAAAGAGAAAGTTGTACAGAGGAAATTTTCAGAGGATTTATATTACCAATTGAATACCTTTTCAATCCTTGTACCCCCTCTGAGAGATCGGTCTAAAGATATTTCAACGATTGCACAGTATATTTTAGAAGAATATTCTAAAAAGATGAAAATAAAAAAGGTTGAAATTTCAAATGAGGTCCTTAGGTTATTAGAGAGTTATTGGTGGCCCGGGAACCTGAGGGAATTAGAGCATGTGATGATACAGAGTGCCATTTATTTAGACGGCAAAAATCTGATAGAAAAAGATCTTTTTTTTAAGATAGAAGAGGGAAAAAGTTCGTTTTCCTCTTTTCTAAAAAAGGCTGAAATAAAAACAACCGCCCCAAGGGAGGAAAGCTTCTCGGATGACCCCAAAAACCTCTCTGTATCCACCTTTTTTATTGAATTGGTTCATCGTATAAAAAACCCTCTCGTTTCTATCAAAACCTTTACTCAACTTTTGCGAGAAAAATTTAACGATGCCGAATTTAGAGATCAATTTTATAGAGTCGTTACCGAAGATATCGAGAAGATTGATTCGTTGTTAAATGGTCTTCTGAATTATATAAAGATTAATACTCCTATCGAAAAGACGAACACTGTTCACCTTGTACTTGAAGATGTTATAGAGAAACATGACCCCCAGATTAAAGATAAACAGATAAGAATATTTAAAAAATATGAACAAAATTTCCCTGAGACGATCATTCATGAAGAACAGCTAAGATATATTTTTAATTCACTCCTTCAATATGTCATCTCTTTTGTTCCTCCAAAGGGGAGCATTGGATTTTTAACGAAATCATTCAATACTCACAAAGAAACGAATACCAATAAAATTCACCTCAAAGAGGATAAAGGATATATCGAGATTTTGATTGTTTTCACTGGCTATAAGAAAGTAAGTGAACAACTGAAAAACATATTGGGAATCCCAACTCCGCAAGAAGAGGAAGGTATCGAATTGGAATTAAGATTAATTAAAGAAATTATTCAAAAGAATCGAGGGATGATGAAATTTGAAGTCAATGAAAAGAAGCCGAGGACACTCATTTCCCTGAAATTTCCTATTGAAAGAAGAAAGGTCATTTATTATCTATCGACAGATTCTTAAAAAAATTGAACGGCTGAGGAGGTGACCGTGAGAAGTGTTCTAATTGTTGATGATGAGGTAGGGACCCGAGAATCTATCAAGATGATCTTGAAAAACGATTATGAGGTCTTCGTAGCAAAAGATGCTGAAGAAGCCTTTCTCCAAATAAAAGAGCATTCTCCGGATGTCATCCTGCTTGATATTATTTTACCCGATATCGATGGCTTAAAGGTTTTAGAGAAAATTAAAGGAAGCGACCCCGATGTGATCGTGATCATGATCACGGCAACGAAGACCGTCAAGACTGCCGTTGAAGCGATGAAGCTGGGAGCCTATGATTATGTCACAAAACCTTTCGATATTGATGAACTTCGTCTAATTATCAATCGAGCTCTTTCCAATCAAGCCCTGGAAAAAGAGGTGAAATACCTTCGGCAAGAAATCGATAAAAGTTTTAATTTTGGAAACATCATTGGCAAAAGTAGGGCAATGGAAAATATTTTTAAAGTCGTTAGGCAAATTGCAGATTCAAAATCGACTGTTCTCATCATGGGGGAGAGCGGAACGGGAAAGGAGCTCATCTCGCGGGCGATCCATTATAATAGCAATCGGAAAAACTATCCCTTTGTTACCATCAACTGTGCTGCCATCCCAGAAACCCTCATCGAAAGTGAATTGTTTGGACATGAGAGGGGAGCATTTACGAATGCGATTGAGAAAAAATTAGGCCGTTTTGAGATTGCTCACCATGGCACTCTCTTTCTCGATGAAATTGGTGAATTGAGTCCGAGCACTCAGGCAAAAATTCTTAGGTTCTTAGAGGAGAAAGAGTTTAATCGTGTGGGGGGATCGAAAACGATTAAAGTAGATGTCAGGTTGATCACTGCTACCAATCGAGACTTAAATCAACTTTTGAAAAAAGGGGAATTTCGAGAAGACCTCTATTATCGGATTAACGTTGTCCCCATCATTATGCCCCCCTTACGTGAGAAGAAAGAGGATATTCTTGTGTTGTTAGATCATTTTATAAAAAAAATTAACACTGAAAATAATAAAAAAGTAAAAGGGGTTAGTAAAGAGGCCTTAGAATTAATAATGAATTATGATTGGCCGGGAAATGTTCGAGAATTAGAAAATTTAATCGAACGCGTTATCATTTTAACCTCGAACGAATATATTCAACCTAATGAGTTACCTTTTTCATTTATAAATATGCCTAAAATCAGTGGGTTAAAAGAATCTGTTTTAAACGGTAAGGTTTCTTTCTTAAAAGCCGAAGAAGAATTTGAGAAGGAGATCATCTTAGACGCATTAAAAAGATCTAATTATATTCAATCTCATGCGGCTGAGATATTAGGAGTCAGCCGTCGAATTTTAAAATATAAGATGGATAAATTAGGAATTAGTCAGGATAGGCTTAGCGAGATTTAATGAGTTACAAAATTGTCATTCAATGCTCAACTTTGAGCGTAATCTATTTTATTCAATAATTACAATAAGTTAGAGTCAAAACAAATTCAAAATTAATAAACCTCTACAAAAATTTTAAAAATTCTAATTATCTTTTGCCCCCAAAAAACGCTTCCTACTGAATCGTTTAAAAATTACACTTTAATATCAAATATTTATTAACCTTTTTAAATTTTGAATATTTTATTTAGATGGCAAACTTCTTGCTTAATAAATATGACCTACATTCAATTCCTACCTTAAATTTAGCGAGGAAGTATATGGAAAACAGAAATAATTTACCCAATATCCTCATTGTTGATGATGAGATTGGCCCGAGAGAATCATTAAGAATGATCTTAAAACCGAACTACAATATATTTACCGTTGAAAACGGAAATGCTGCCATTCAAATGATTCAGCAAGTTCCGATGGATGTCGTTACATTGGACCTCAAAATGCCAGGGATTTCCGGGATTGATACATTAAAAGAGATACGAATGATCGATCCGGATATAATGATCATTATCATCACAGGATATGGGACTCTAAAAAGTGCTATCGAAGCTATTCGATATGGCGTCTTCGATTATATCCCTAAGCCTTTTAATGTCCCAGAAATCATCTCGATTATCGATAAATCCGTCCAACGAAGGAAACTCAATTTGAAAATTAAAGAGGTGGTTAGCAAGTTTTTTGATCCTGCTTCACTTAAGGACATCATATTAACTTCAGATTTCCCTATTCAAAACGGAATAAAGGGGATCATCAATAACAAATGGAATGGCGAAGGTTTTTCGGACAACCAAAACTTCCTGAAATTTGCCAAAGTTCTTGCCTATACTCTTGAGGAGAAGGATCCTTATGCTTCAGGCCATTCCGAACGGGTGTGTTATTATTCTGATTTTATTGCCAAACGTCTTTCCATTCCCCCAAAAGACCGTAGTGAAATTCAGGTTGCGGCTTATCTCCATGATATTGGGAAAATTGGTATCAGCAATCGATTTATTAATAAAAAAGGAACCCTTACCCCTATCGATTGGGCTATTATCAAACAACATACTAAGAAATCGATTGAACTCTTAGTCCCTTTAAATTTATCTTCAAACATCCTTTCTTATATTCAATATCATCATGAACGCTTTGATGGAACAGGTTATCCGGAGGGATTGGCGGGTGATCAAATCCCCATAGGGGCAAGGATTATTGCAATCTCAGATGCTTATGACAGCATGACTTCTAACCACCCTTATCGAAATCCACTTTCCCATGGAGAGGCGAAGAATGAGTTATTGAATTGTGCTGGAAAACAATTCGACCCCAATTTAGTCTCTGTTTTTTTAGATGTTTTAAATGAAATGGAGGAGGTCTTTCTGGTAAGGGATCATCTAAAAACCCCCTCCATTTCATATTAATTGGTGAATAAAGAGGATAAAAATGAACGAGCTCATCCGATGTATCAATTGTGATAAAATTTTTCTTAAGACTCCTTTTGACCAATGGCCAGAATACCAGTTTTATCCAAGTGGGCCATTGGAATCTTTCCGAACGATAGAGAGAGATGATTTTCAAGATTTTTTAAAAAATCATCATGGTCATCGATTGGAAGACTTAAAAATTTTGGAAGACTCTTTCGTCAGTGAAAAGGACTATTTCGAACCAGTGAAGACTTCTTATTTTAAGGCCACCAACGGAAAGGAGAGTTTTGTCATTAGAAAATTTAGAGAGAAGATTGAAGAACCTATTAAATATCAACTCATTCGTGGGGACTATTTCTTAAGGTGCACCCACATCGAAATTCAATCAAAAGAGATTGTAAAACAGTTGAAGTCGGAATCTGAAACCAGTGCTCTTTCCCAAAATAAAATGAACGATTTCCTTAAACTATTTCAGTATATTGCCCAAACCATCGATATCAAAAAGCTCGAAAGAATTCCCGAGGAATCTCCGAATCCCTTAGAGATATATTATAAAATAGATGATATCAGTCTGGTCTACCTATTAAGGAACTGTCGCAATATTTTCAAGGGCCAGGAATATTTGAATATCGAGGAATTCATACATCATCATAAAGACGACGGTGTATTATTATTGAAAGCGACGTATAAAATTCAAATCACGAAAATGGCCAAATCGAAAAGGGAGGATCTCTCTCCTCGTATCCCTTTAAAAATGAAAAAAGTCGCAGAGAGAAAAGAATAGTCTCACCCCCCCCTCCCCTCCTCTAAATGTTGTCCAGAATTGACATGTCTATTTGAGTCTGTTATTTTTATATTTAATTATCCTATCCCATATCGTAGGGCAGATCATGGTTCATTCCGTTAATAGCCAAACGTTTTTCAATATTTCAATGGGCATCTATCTCATCAGTTCTTTGAGTTATCTCATCTTCGCTACCTCTCAAAATAAAAAACTCGGGATTCTCTCCACATCGCTATTGACGGTTGGCTTAATCCTTCACTCGGGAGGTTTAGTATTCCGTTGGCTGGAAACGCACCAAACAGGATATGGGTATGTCCCCTTATCCAATATGTACGAATCCCTTATCTTCTTCTCATGGACGATCGTCTTAGTCTACCTGGTTCTTGAATTCAAATACCGGCAGAAGATCATCGGAGTTCTTGTTACCCCCTTTGCTTTTCTGGCCATTGCCCTCACCTCTATTATTCCCGGTATTGACGCAAAGATCTCTCCTCTTGTACCGGCCCTTCAGAGCAATTGGCTAACGATCCATGTCACTACCTGCTTTTTGGGTTATGCATCATTTGCAGTTTCCTTCGGAATTAGTATCCTCTATTTAGTGCGAGATAAGAAAGAGGGGCAGCAGGAGGGAGTTTTAAAATGGTTACCTTCCACCCCTATTCTGGACGAAATTAATTATAAATCGATTGTGATTGGTTTCCCTATGTTAACTTTGGGAATTATTACAGGGGCTGCATGGGCAAACTATGCCTGGGGAACTTACTGGAGTTGGGATCCGAAAGAGACATGGTCATTGATTACTTGGTTTATCTATGCTGCTTTTTTACATGCCCGATTCACCAGGGATTGGCGGGGAAGAAATGCAGCGATCCTATCCATTGTTGGATTTACGGCTGTTTTATTCACCTATTTCGGAGTCAATTATCTCATCTCAGGACTTCACAGTTATCTGTAATAGGGACACTTCCCTATTTTTATCAATGCGATTCTGGTTCTCGTTAGGTCAAAAATAGGGAAGTGTCCCTATTCACCTAACATGTCAAATGGTATAAAGTTCTTGATCGTACATATGAACCCAATTTTTTTTCAGAACTTGGGTCGCTTCCTCCATCTTATCCACACCTACGATGAGAACTGTATTTTCTCCCCTCCCTAAACAGGTGTAGAGGTAGTTCACATTGATTTTCATCTCTTTCAAAGGTCGTAAGACAGCATTGAGCCCTCCAGGGTGATTGGGAGCCTCCACGGCCAACACCTCAGTCATCTTCACTGAATAACCATGGCTTTTTAGGACATTGACAGCCTTTTCAGGGTCATTGGCGACAAATCGAACAGCACTAATATCTGCTGTATCGGCGACACTTAAAGCGATAATATTGATCCCATTATCTCCTAAGTAATCACTGACTTCGGAAAGCTTTCCAGGGACATTTTCAAGACTGACAGAGATTTGTTTCACAGGCATCGATCCTTTTCTCCCTTCATTCCAAATAGTTATAACCCAATAATAAAGCTTGCTTATTCAATTTAATGATCGCTGGATTGCGATTCGTAAAATTATCTTTTAGAACCCGATGCATCGTTTCCAAGGAGACCAGGGCAGACTTCTTTATGAAAGCTCCTAACATCACCATATTTGCCACCCTATCCTCACGAAGGGATTTCACCAGTTCATTGACCGGAATTTCAAAGATCTCCAGATCTCCCCGAATGGGTCTTGAATCGATCATACTTGAATTTAAAAAAATAGTTCCTCCTGATTGGACCTGATTCTGAAAAAGCAATAAAGCAGGGTTATTCATAAAAACTGCAAATTCGGGTTCCGAAGCAACCGGGGAGGCGATTTCTTCCGTGGAGATGGCAACAGTGCAGTTGGCCGTTCCTCCCCTCACCTCTGCTCCGTAGGAAGGGAGACAGGTGACATTCTTTCCCTCAACCATCCCAGCCGTAGCCAGAAAGTAACCCATCATGATTACTCCCTGCCCACCAAATCCCGAAAACACGGTCTTAATGAGCATCCTTTTTATCTCCGGTAATTTCTTTTAAAACCCCAAGAGGATAACTGATCGTCATGACTTCCTCAATCCAACGACAGGCATCCGCAGGACTCATCTTCCAGTTTGTAGGACACGGCGAGAGAACCTCGACAAGGGAAAAACCATACCCTTTTAATTGAGTATGAAGGGCTTTTGCAATCGCTTTTTTTGTTTTTAGAATATGGGCAGGAGAACTGACGGCCGTTCTTTCGATATAGGCACTGCCCTTTGCGATGGCTAACATCTCGCTGAGATTGATCGGGAAGCCATCCCTTTTCTCCTTCCTTCCGCCCGGAGAGGTAGTTGTGTTTTGTCCTAAAACAGTAGTGGGAGCCATCTGGCCACCTGTCATACCATAGACTCCGTTGTTGACGAAGATCGTTGTAATATTCTCTCCGCGAACCGCTGCATGAATGGTTTCCGCTGTCCCGATAGCCGCAATATCTCCATCCCCTTGGTAAGTGAAAACGACTCGGTCAGGCAGGACCCTCTTCAATCCGGTAGCCACTGCAGCCCCCCTTCCATGAGATGCCTCTCCCATATCGATATCGAAATAATTATATGCCAACACAGCACACCCCGCTGGAGGGACACCAATGATTCTCTCTTGAAGGTTCATCTCATCGATCACTTCTCCAATGATTCGATGAAGAAGGCTATGTCCACATCCCGGACAGTAATGGAAAGGGGTGGTTTTTAGGCTTTTGGGTCTTGTAAAAATTTTCTTCACTTATCTTATCCCAATCTTTTTTGATAATACTGACTCGAAATCACTCTCGAAATTTCTAATGGAGTGGGAATAATTCCACCCGGTCGACCATAGAAATGGATTTCTCCAGCACCGTCCAGCGCCAATTTCACATCCTCCACCATTTGGCCCATATTCATCTCAAATACATTGAAATATTTAATCTTTTTTGAAAATTCCTTGATGACTTTGAAGGGGAATGGCCAAAGAGAGATGGGTCTTATTAGTCCGACTTTCAACCCTTGCTCCCTCACCCTCTTGATCGCCCCTTTTGCAATTCTCGCAGCCGTTCCAAAAGCGACTACGATCATCTTTGCATCATCTGTTGCATAGGTTTCCCATCTTAATTCTTCTTTTGCGATCTTTTCATATTTTCTCATCAATTTCCAGTTATGTTCTTCTTCATCGATGGGATCCAAAATGAGTGATCTGATAATCCGGCTTGGCCTGCCTTTGGCACCTGTAAGGGTCCAATCTTTATGGGGTAATTTTTTTATCGGAACTTCTGGGGGAAATTCAACAGGTTCCATCATCTGTCCAAGCATTCCATCTCCTAAAATCACAACAGGAATTCGATACTTATCTGCGAGATCGAATGCATTAAATGTTAAATCTGCAAGCTCCTGACCTGAACTCGGTCCAAATACGATAGTGCGGTAATCTCCATGTCCTCCCCCACGGGTTGCCTGGAAATAATCTGACTGGGCTGGAGCAATGTTACCCAATCCTGGACCCCCCCTCGTCATATTAACAATAACCGCAGGTAATTCCAGGCCAGATAAGAAAGAGATCCCCTCTTGTTTTAGGCTAATTCCTGGACCTGAAGATGAGGTCATCGCCCTTCCACCTGCCATGCTCGCACCGATCACCATATGGATAGAAGCAATCTCACTCTCTGCCTGGATAAATACCCCTCCCTCCAAGTTTGAGAGCCTTTCAGACATATATTCAGGAATTTCGTTTTGAGGCGTGATGGGATACCCAAAATAGTACCGGCATCCTGCGCGAACAGCAGCCTCTGCCACAATATGATTGCCACGCATCAATACCTTAGGCACGGTAGACCTCAATTGCAATTTCCGGACATGAAATGGCACATAAGCCACATCCCGTACATTTTCTCTCTTCCTTTTTGAGTTGCTTTTCAGTAAAATAGGCAGGATAATATCCTTTTTGATTCAGTCGATCGGATGATTCGATCAATCGATGGGGACAGAAAGTCATACACAATTTACAGTCTTTACATAACTCCAAATCGATTTCTATAAAACCAGTCGGCAAAACTTATCTCCAATAGTTCCTAAGATTGATGAATTCGTAAAAAGTCAAAAAAGAAAGAAAATGTCATGCTGAACTTGGTTCAGCATCTAACAAAATCAATGTGTTACGAGACCCTGAAACAAGTTCAGGGTGACAAATCAGGACTTTTTACGAGACCATCAAGATTTGAATATCTTGATTTATTCTATATAATATTATAAAGTTTAATCAATTTAAAATCAAATGCATTAGTAGGCTGCCGAAAAAGTGTAAAAACACACAATTTGTCATTCTGAGCGAAGCGAAGAATCTCGTTCAATCAAAGAGTTGAGACCCTTCACGGAGCTTGCCCTGAGGGAGATTCTTCAGTCGTTACTCTCCTTCAGAATGACATAAAGCGAAAGGTTCAGGGTGACAGGAAAAATAGTTTTTCAGCAGCCTGTTAGGGGCTCTCATGGAGTCATCATTAAATCGTCTCGATAAAGAACCAAAACGTCTGATCATGATCGGAGGAAAAGGAGGGGTGGGTAAAACGACCTGTGCCTCTGCCATTGCGGTCCATTTTTCTCTTCAGGGGAAAAAGACATTGATCATCTCCAGCGACCCTACCCCGTCGCTTTCTGACATTTTTGAGATGGAGATTGGGGACCAAGAAAGAGCTATCAATCATGTGGACAATCTTTACGGAATTGAGATCAGTTCCGAAGTGGTTTTAAAGAGATGGAAGGAACGATTCGGACCAGAAATTTATGAAGTCCTTTCATCCTTCGCTTCAGTAGATTATGATTTTGTGGATTATATCGGTGGTGCACCAGGGATTGAAGAAGAGTATATGCTCAATTACATTCTGGAATTGGTTGAAAGCGGACAGTATGATTTGGTGGTGTGGGATACAGCGCCTGCAGGCCACACCTTGAGACTTCTTCATCTCCCACAAATATTCCTTAAGCACCTCGAAGCCGCTACAAAGTTCTATATGAATCTCTATAGTTATTTAGAAAAGTTAAAGGAAACAGTTAAGTTGAAAAAAGGCAAAAGGTCGTTATTAGAGATTATAAGCGGATGGGAGGATTTGGCAGAAAAAGTAGTTAATTTTATTCGGGATCCTCAAAAATCCGAATTTATCATCGTAACGATCCCAGAAGCCCTCGGTGTAAAACAGACAGAGAGGATCATCAAAGATTTTGATGAGTACCAGCTAAAGGTACATTATTTGATCGTGAATTACGTAATTCAAAAGGCCGACTGTGAGTTTCATAAACTTAGAATTGAAATGCAACAGAATTATATCAAGATATTAAAAGATCAATATTCTCATCGGATTAAGTTAATCGAGACACCCCTCTTTCCTCATGAGATTAAAGGGGTGGAAAAGATTAAGAAGATTTCGGAGATCCTCTTTAAAGACTAACGCTCTAAAAAGGAGAAGAAGAGATGTCTATTTTATCCAACCGCGCAAAAAGTCTGAAACCCTCCCCTACCCTTGCGATTAATGCCAAAGCAAAATCGATGCAGGCTCAAGGGATCAAGGTCATCAGTTTTGGTGTGGGTGAGCCAGATTTTGATACCCCTCAAAACATAAAGCAGGCAGCAGTTAAGGCCATCGATGAGGGCTTTACTAAATATACTCCTGTTGGAGGCATTGATGAATTAAAAGACGCAATTATCAAAAAATTCCAAAAGGATAATCGCCTAACCTATAAAAGGTCTGAAATTTTAGTTTCATGTGGTGGAAAACATTCCTTCTACAATTTGGCCCAGGCCATCTTCGATCAAGAGGATGAAGTGATCATCCCAGCTCCCTATTGGGTCTCTTATCCTCCTATGGTGGCACTGGCAAACGGCACGCCAGTTATTGTTGAAACGAGAGAGAAGAACCAATTTAAGCTCACACCAGAGGAATTGGAAAAGGCCATTTCCCCGAGGACGAAAGCTTTGATCCTCAATAGCCCATCCAATCCTACGGGAAGTGCCTACACCCAAAAAGAATTGGAAAATATCGCTAACATAGCGATCTCAAACAATTTCTTCGTCATCTCCGATGAAATCTATGAAAAGATTGTCTATGATGGCTTTGAATTCGTAAGTATTGCTTCTTTAAATGATGAAATAAGGAAAAGAACGATTATTGTCCACGGGGTATCCAAGACCTATGCCATGACAGGATGGAGAATCGGTTATACTGCCGGGCCTGAAGAAATTATTTCAGCCATGAACAATATTCAGAGCCAAAGCACCTCTAATCCCACCTCCATTGCACAGAAGGCATCTGTAGAGGCTCTCATTGGCCCTCAGGATGAGGTTATGAAGATGGTCAATGCTTTTGGTCAAAGACGAAATTATATCGTAGATCGTTTAAATAAAATCTCAGGAGTATCCTGTTATAAACCCGTTGGAGCCTTCTATGTCTTTCCAAACTTCTCTTCCTATTATGGAAAGTCCTACCAAGGGAAGAAGGTTTCCAACTCAACAAATTTGGCCGACTTTTTCTTAGATGTGGCAAGAGTGGCTGTCGTCCCAGGTATTGAGTTTGGCGCAGATCCCTTTGAAAGACTTTCCTATGCAACCTCCATGGAA
>Ga0315291_10004141_pt1 | contig 18560 bp, 13 predicted proteins | sample YL17G12_20_MG_FD_203070 | JGI IMG/M metagenome (GOLD analysis project Ga0315291, IMG submission 203070) | Sediment microbial communities from Yellowstone Lake, YNP, Wyoming, USA - YL17G12_20 | ecosystem: Environmental > Aquatic > Freshwater > Lake > Sediment | place: USA: Wyoming | collected...
GTATCCCATCCCCGGGCGCGTGCCTTCGCCTGCGAACCTGCCGCCCGGCTGCGTCTTTGAGCCACGGTGCAGCTATGCCCGTGCAGAGTGCCGGCAGAAGCGGCCCGACCTGCGGCAAGTCGCGCCTAGCCACGTCACGCGTTGTCTGTTTGCCGAAGAGATCGCCCAGGCGGAATGGAAGCCGCCCGCAGAGCGGGAACTCGCCCACACGCTGGCGACCAAAGCCGCCCTAAAAGACGCCGTCCCCATTTTGCGCGTCGAGCACGCCCAAATGTATTACCAAGCGCCGTCCAGGCAGCTCATCGGCGGCCCAAAGCAATACGTCAAAGCCGTGGACGATGTGAGCCTGGACGTCAAACGCGGGAGGACCCTTGGCATCGTGGGCGAATCGGGCTGCGGCAAGAGCACGCTGGCCAAGACCGTCATCGGCTTGGAGGTGGCGACAGGCGGCAAGCTCGAGTTTATGGGAATGGACATTGCAACGCCGGTCGCCAAGCGCGACTTGGAACTCGTCAAGAATTTGCAGATGGTGTTCCAGAATCCCGACTCGACGCTCAATCCCTCGTTCAACGTGGGGACGCAGATCGGGCGCTCGCTGCGGCTTTTCAAGGTCGTGCCATCCAACCAGGTGCGTGATGAGGTCATCCGCCTGCTGGACATGATGAAGCTGGGCGAGCGCTACTATGACCGCCTGCCGCGCCAGCTCAGCGGCGGCGAAAAACAGCGGGTCGGCATCGCGCGCGCCATCGCCGGCCGTCCCGAACTGGTGCTGTGTGACGAGCCGGTGTCGGCCCTGGACGTGTCGGTTCAGGCGGCGGTGCTCAACTTGCTGCTCGAGATCCAGCAGGAGCTGGGCACGACGATGGTCTTTATCGCGCATGACCTGAGCGTGGTGCGTTTCTTCTGCGACACGATTGCGGTGATGTACCTGGGCCAGGTCGTCGAAATCGGCCCGGCGGAAGCCATCTATGCGCCGCCGTATCATCCCTACACAGAAGCGCTGCTTTCGGCGGTGCCCATCCCCGATCCGCGCGCAGAGCAAAAGCACATCCGCCTGAGCGGCACAGTGCCCAGCGCGCTGAACCCGCCGAGCGGCTGCCACTTTCACACGCGCTGCCCGCGCAAATTCGGCGAAATCTGCGAGAAAGAGTTGCCGCCCTGGCAAGACGTGGCGCCCGGGCATCGCATCTTTTGTCACATTCCGCTGGCGGAATTGCGCAAGGTGGAGGCCGTCGTCACCCTCAAAGCGTAGGACGGTCCCGGAAGCCATTTCATACAAGGAGGATAGCCATGCTGGTAAATGATTACATGACCCGCCACCCGTTGATGGCGGATCCAACCATGTCCATCATGGACGCTCAACGCTACATGGGCGAGAACCGCATCCGCCACCTGCCCATCGTCGGCGATGGCAAGCGCTTGCTTGGCCTGGTCACGACGCACTCGTTGTTGGTTGACCCTGGCCGAGTCGGCAGTCTGGATGTTTGGGAGATCACCCGTTACCTGTCTCGATTGACCGTTGAGCAGGTGATGATCAAGGCCAAAGACGTCATCACGATCGGGCCGGATATGACGATCGAAGAGGCGGCCCGTGTCATGGTGGAAAAAAAGATCGGCTGCCTGCCCGTGTTGGATGAAGGTATTTTGGTGGGCATCTTTACCGAGACGGATTTGATGGCGCACTTGATGAACCTGATGGGCGCACCGGTCTGCGGCATACGCGTCACGGTCCGCATGCCCGATGTCAAAGGCGAGCTGGCCAAACTTGTCGCCGCGGTTGCGGCGCAAGGCTGGGGGATCTTGTCGCTGGGCGGCGCGTTTGCTCCCAAAGAGCCGGACAAGTGGGATGCCGTCATCAAGATTAACGACGCGCCCAGAGAGCAGATCGTCGCTGCGCTCAGCAAGGTCGAGGGACAACAGATCATTGACGTGCGGGAGGTCTAGGACTGTATGCCCCATATCACGCGCGTGCTAGCCGTTCCGGCCACGGGCGCATACTATTCCGAGGACCTGGCCGCACTCCAATCTACTTTTATCCCTCTGCCTGACCGTTATACAGCCAGGCCGGTGACGCCGGGCTTTGCTGCGGTGCGCCAGGTGGCCGAAGCGGTTTCGATTGGCCTGGTACTGGACGATGGCCGCGTCGCCTGGGGCGACTGTGTCGCCGTCGCGTACAGCGCCAAGTCGGGCCGCGATCCGGTCTTTCGTTGCCAAGACGGGCTGGACACGATTCAACGTGTTGTCGCCCCGGCATTGCAGGGCCGGACACTCACCAGCTTCCGTGAACTAACGGCCGAGATAGACGCATTGGTCGAGTCGGTGCAGGTCACGCAAAAGAAGCGGATCGGCGAGGGCACGCTTTCTCGACGCGAATTATTCCAGTCCCCAGCCCGGTTGTGGCAAGCGTTGCAGCGCGAGGATCGCACAGGCCTTGCAGTCGAGATCGAGGAACAGGCCACTGTCCAGCAGCGGCTGCATACTGCTGTTCGTTACGGGATCAGTCAAGCATTGCTGCAAGCGGTAGCATTGGCGCGCAGTGTGACCATGGCTGAAGTCATTGCCGAAGAATGGAATCTGCCGCGCCCCGATGCGCCTGTGCCCATTCACGCTCAATCGGGCGGTGAGCGTTATCACAATGCAGACAAGATGATTGTCCGCCGCGTAGCATCGCTGCCGCACGCGCTGGTGGACGACACGCTCCGCGCCGAGCAACTCGGCGAGGATGGCAGCCTGCTCGTCCAATACGTGCGATGGCTGAGCGAGCGCATCGCGCAATTGGGCGGCGCACGCGGAGCGTATCACCCAACCATTCACCTGGACGTTCATGGCGCGCTCGGTCAGATTTGCCAGAATGACCTGGGCCACGTCCTGGGGCAGCTCTATGCGCTCGCACAGGCGGCGCAACCCTATCCACTCCGCGTCGAATGTCCGGTGATGATGGACAACCGTCAAGCCCAGATCGAAGCAATCAAGACACTGCGCGAGTACACCCGCTTCCGCAAGATGAAGGTGCAGCTCGTCGCCGACGAATGGGCCAATACCCTCGATGACATCCGCGCTTTTATCGAGGCCGGAGCCGCTGACATGATCCACATCAAAATGCCCGATCTGGGCAGCGTGCACAATTCAGTCGAAGCGGTGTTGGCATGCAAAGCCGGCGGCATGGGCGCGTTCTTGGGCGGCAGTTGCGCCGAGACTGATCTTTCCGCGCGTGTATCGGTTCACGTCGCGTTGGCGACCCGGCCTGACATCGTCATGGCCAAGCCCGGCATGGGCGTGGACGAAGGCATTATGCTCGCGCAAAACGAAATGGCTCGCACGCTGGCGGGTATTTCTCTGTCCACGAACCCGCAGGGAGCTGTGCCTGACGCGAATCTCCACTAGTTCTTTTCATTCGTATGGATTCGCGGACAAGTGAGGATTACTCTTGGACACTAACTATCATTCTCATCAGACTCTGCAGTTCCGTGTTTTATCCGATCAACAGATCGAAAAGGTTTACCAGGCGACGCTTGAATGCTTGAATCGCACGGGCGTCAATGTGCACAATGCCGAGGCGCGCGAGTTGCTCGCGCGGGCAGGCGCGCGCGTAAAAGGCATTCGCGTTCGCATCCCGCCGCACATCATCCAGGACGCCGTCGCGTCCAATCCGCGCTCATTCACGATCTGGGGACGCGACGGCAAGCATCAGATGCAGATTGTGCCTGACCGGGTTTACTTTGGCCCTGGCCCGACCTGTACTTACTTCATTGACCCCCAGACCGGCGAGCATCGCAAGACGCGGCGCGGCGACCCTGGCTTGACCGCCAAGGTGTGCGATGCGCTGGGCAACATGGACTATGTGATGTCGTTGGGGCTGATTGACGACGTGACGCCGCGATTGGCCCCGGTGTACGAATTCGCCGAGATGCTCGCCAACACCGGCAAGCCGGTGCTGCCGTGGGCATACACGCCGGAAAACGTCGCGGACATTTACCAGATTGCGCTCGCCGTCGCCGGAAGCGAACAGGCCTTGCGCGAGCGACCTTTCTTTGCCTTCTTTTCCACCTATCAATCGCCGCTGGTTCAGACGGACAAAGACCTCGCCAACGTGTTATGGGCGGTCGAGCGCGATATCCCGGTTGTCTACATCGGCGGGGGATGCGCGGGGACGTCGGCCCCGATCACGGGCGCGGGCGTGCTGGTCATTACGATGGCAGGCGCATTGGCCGGCCTGGCGATCATGCAACTCAAAAAGCGCGGCGCGCCCGTGTGCATCGGCGGCGTGCCGGAAGCGATGGATTTGGTCACGGCCCGACCACCCTACGGCGGGCCGGAGATGAGCCTGTACAGCGCGGCCATGTCGGATATTTGCCGTTACCTGGGGGTGCCGTTCATGGGCACGGCCGGCGCGTCGGAATCCAAAGCGCTCGACTTGCAAGCTGCCATCGAAAGCGCCATTCAAGCGGTGCTGTCGGGCTTGAGTGGGGCGACGCTGGTGCACGACGTGGGGTTTCTGGACTGCGCGCAGATCGGATCGCTCGAAATGTTGGTGATGAACGACGAGATCATTGCGATGGTTCGGCGCATCCTGCGCGGCGTCGAAATCAACGACGACACGTTAATGCTCGACCTGATTGACCGCGTCGGCCCCGGCGGCGAGTTCATGTCGGTCAAAGAGACGGCCAAACGCTGCCGCGCTGAAATCTGGATTCCGGCGCTGATGGATCGTCAGCCGTGGGAAAGTTGGAGCGCGGCGGGCGCGCAGACGATGAACGACCGCGTCCGCGCCAAGTTGCAAAAAATCATGGCGACGCACACGCCGCCGCCGCTCCCCGTCGGCGCCGCCGACAAGATCGAGGCAATCCTCAAAGCCGCCGAAGTGCGCGAGGAGCAGCGCACCAAGTAGAGAGAGTTGTCTATGTCCCACGACGTGCGCATTGGCCTTTGCCCTCTTCCCAGTGAGCCTTTCTGGCTACAAGTAGAAGAAGCGATCCATCGCAGGGCACAGCTACTACCTGTTGAACTGGTCCTCGTATGTCGGGACGACGGTCTCGGACCTCTCTCCCGTGAAGGACTTGTTCGGGCGGACGAGTTGCTGGCGCTCGAGTTGGATGCGCTGATAGGCTGGTTGTGGCCGGAAGACTTGGCCTATCAGGTATTGGAGTCTGGCCTGCCGATTATTCATCTCAGCGAAACATCTGTCAGCCACACGCTTTCGATTTCACCACAGGGACTGCGTGATGCTGCTCGGATGCTGACCGCTTATCTCGCTGAACAGTTGGCGGGACAGGGCAACGCGCTCGTCGTAGATGGCCTGGTTCAGGCCGGGCTGAACGACGACGGCAGAAGCCGGATCGCCGGCATTCAAGAGATATTTGCAGGCTACCCTCAAATCATTTTCAAGCACATCCCCAGCGCTTGGAGCGGTGAAAAGGCAGAGCAGCAGATCCGTGCTGCGATGCAACAGTTTGTCCTAAAGGCCCGTACTTTTGTCCGAGACAACGGGCCTTTTTGTGTTATCCTGAGTAGCAATCTGGGCGGGCTAGTCGTCTCGGCGCAAAGCGCCTGCGTGGTGTGATGCTGGGTGCTGTCGGGTACCGTGTGCGGCAGCAGGAAAACTGGACAAAACAGGAGGGTGATCATGACTAACAAGAGCGATTTACTGGCAGAGCTTCAGCTCGCCGTCATCGAAGGCGATGGGGAGCGTGCCAAGGCAGCAGCCCAAAAGTGTCTGGAGGCCGGGATAGCCCCCACGGAGGCCGTGGAGGTAGGCTTGCGCGATGGTTTGCGCATCGTCGGCGAAAAGTTCGAAAAGCTTGAACTCTATCTGCCGGACATGATCATGGCCGCTGAGGCAGGTAATGAGGTCATGACGGTGCTAGAGCCAGCCATTGGGGCAAGCGACCAGCAAGCCACATCGCCTGGCACCGTAATCGTCGGAGCAGCCAAGGGCGACATCCACACTATCGGTAAGAACATCCTGACCATGTTGCTCAGATTGGCCGGTTTCCAGGTGCATGACTTGGGCGAAGACGTCAGTGCGACGACCTTCTTGGAAAAGGCCAGAAGCCTCAAGGCCGACATCATCGCCATCTCCGCCCTGATGACCTCCACCATGCCGTGCCAACGGGAGGTCATCAACCTCCTGAAGGATGTCAAAGAACGCGACAAGTACAAGGTGATGGTGGGCGGCGCGCCCGTTACGCAGCAGTGGGCTGACCAGATCGGGGCTGATGGCTATTCCGAAACGGCCGCCGGTGCGGTGACGTTGGCTCTCAAGCTTATGTCCAAAAAGTGAGCGAGGGGAATGATGATTGACTTTTTTGAGGTCATAAAGCGTGGGTTGAACGGTCCCTACTACTCGGAGCAGGATTTCACTCTCAAGATCCTGGTTCCCAAGCTCAGGGCCGTGACTAAAAAATACGGCATCCGCTGCGACCAGTCCACCCCTATCCCGTCTGATGACAAGCTAGCCGATGATGTCTTCCACGCTGGGGTGGAGCTGGCCGCCGAGGTGGGCTGCTACTGCAAGGACACCAGCCGCGTCATCCGCTTCACCGCGGACGAGATTCAAGAAGCGCTGCGGGATGCTCCTTCGACCCCCCTTTTTGGCGAGGGGCGTGACCGAAAGGCCATGGTTGCCCGGAAGCCCGAGAGCAGTGATCCACCATACTGCTACGTAGGAGCGGGCGGCAGTGTTGTCTCTAGCGAAGAAGTGTTTGTCAGGCTGGTGGAGGGTTATGGGCGCAACCCCCTGAGCGACTCGATCACCTGCCCCGCGTTGACCAAGATCAACGGCATGGAGATTGTCGCCGGCTCTCCACTCGAATTGCTGGCCTGCATCCGGGCGGTTGAGCTGGGGCGCGCGGCGCTGCGCCGTGCCCAGCGACCGGGGCTGCCGATCATGAACTCGATCGCCACGGGGGTCACCGCCACAGGCAAGATCGGCGGCAGCGCGTTTGGGCTGCGAGATACCGATTGCTGGGTGGTCGGCTTTACATCGCCGCTCAAAGTGCAGTTCGGACGACTGAACGAAGTCGCCTACATTGTCGCCCGTGGAGGGCAGCTGGTGGGCGAGGCGGGTGAGCCTATGGGTGGCTTTGCAGGCGGCCCCGAGGGGAACGCCGTGATCAGCGTGGTTTACCACATTCTCTCCATTCTGGTTTTGAGATCCTCGGTTCATCTGACCTTCCCGATGGATTTCCGTTACGGCTGCAACACGAGCTGGGAAATCATGTGGCCCATCAGCGTTGCCGCGCAAGCGATCTGCCGCAACAGCCACCACCCGATTCTGAACCTTGCCTATACGGCGGCTGGGCCCATGACCGAGATGTGCCTGTACGAAATCGCGGCCACGATGACAAACTTTGTAGCTTCTGGCGGCAACATCGAGTTCGGCGGCGTCGCCAAGGGCACGAGCCTGGACCGCTTCACGCCGCTGGAGCCCCGGTTCGCCACCGAAGTGGCTCATGCTGCGGCGGGCCTGAGCCGGGTGCAAGCCAACGAGATTGTCAAGACGCTGATTGCCAAGTACAAGGACAGCTTGGTCAACCCACCCAAGGGCAAGACATTCCAAGAGTGCTGCGATTGGGATTCGATACAGCCGTGCCAGGAATACGTGGAGCTATATGGTCGAATCAAGGACGAACTCGCAGGCTTCGGTTTAAGGTTCAAGTGATGGAGGAGCAGGATGCTCGACTTTTTTGAGGTTATCAGGCGGGCGCTGAACGGTCCTTACTACTCGGAACATGACTTTGACATGAAGGTCGTGGTCCCCAAGCTCAGGCAAGTAGTAAAAAAGTACGGCATCCGCTGGGACGGCCAGACCCCGATCCCCAATGACGACAAGTTGGCGGACGATGTGTTTCAGGCTGCGCTAGAGCTGTGTGTCGAGACCGGCACCTATTGCACGGATACCAGCCGGGTGATCCGCTTTACGAAAGAGGAACTCTTGGAAGGGCTGCGCGATGCGCCTGCGTCACCCGCGTTTGGCGAGGGGCGCGATAGAAAGACCATGGTCGGCCGGAAGCCAGAGAGTTCCATTCCGCCCTGGTGCTACGTGGGAGCGGGCGGCGCGACGTGCAGCAGCGAGGATGTGTTTGTCAGGCTGGTGGAAGGCTATGGGCGTAATCCGTTGAGCGACTCGATCACCTGCCCCGCGTTGACCAAGATCAACGGCATGGAGATTGTAGCCGGCTCCCCGCTCGAGTTGCTGGCCTGCATCCGGTCGGTCGAGCTGGCGCGCGCCGCTCTGCGCCGGGCACAACGGCCAGGCTTGCCGATCATGAACTCGATCGCCACTGCTGTGACCGATACGGCCAAGATCGCCGCGAGTGAATTCGGGTTGCGGGATTCCGATTGCTGGGTGCTTGGCTTTGCGGCCGAGTTCAAGGTGGCATTTCCGCGTATGAATGAAGTCGCTTATATTCTTAGCCGTGGGGGACAACTCCTCGGCGAGGCTGGCCCCATCCTGGGCGGTTATGCGGGCGGTCCAGAGGGTGTGGCAGTGGTGAGTGTCGCCTATCTCCTGTATGCGATACTGATCCTAAGGGCCTCGTGCCACTTGAATGTCCCAGTGGATCTGCGAGGGTGCAGTAGCAGCCGACCCTTGCTGTGGTCTCAGAGTGTGGCGACCCAAGCAATCAGCCGCAACTCGCATTTGCCCTTGTTATACTACACCTACTGTGCGGCCGGACCCATGACGGAGATGAACCTCCGTGAGATCGCTGCCGGCATGATCACTGGCGTGGTTTCTGGCGGCAACATCGAGTTCGGCGGGGTGGGGGCAGCGAAGAACACGGACCACCTCAGCCCCGTTGAGCCTCGCTTTGCCACTGAGGTCGCCCATGCTGCAGTCGGCATGAGCCGGGTGGAGGCCAACGGAATCGTCAAAAAGTTGCTTGCCACATACGAAGACAAACTGCTCGATCCGCCCAAAGGCATCCGGTTCCAGGAAAGCCATGATTGGGATTCGATCACGCCCTGTCAAGAATACAAGGATCTGGTGGGCAAGACCAAAGAGGAACTTGGAAGCTACGGTCTAAAGATTCACTAGTTTCTGTCTGGAAACCCGCCCTTACTTCGATGCCGCGGTTCGCCGTCGGCGCGGGGTGAGCATCGCTTGAGCAATCAGGACCAGGTTGTTGACGACACAGCCCCAGCCGATCCATTTTTTGAATCCGGCTTCGCCCTTGTCCAGGCAGCGGTCGAGGTGTCGCGCACGCTTGAGGACACTAATGCGTCCTTCGATACCGGCCCGGAAGCGTTGCTCCAGGCGGAACCAGTGTTGATGTTCGTGCTCGATTCGCTCCAAGGATTTGTGCCCTGGCTGTGGCATACAGATCTTCGACACGCCGGCCTTCTGCGCGGCTTGCTCATTCTTGGGCGAGTAGATGCCTCGATCGGTCGAGGCCACTTCAGGCGGATGATGAAAGGTTTTCTGGTGATGGCGCAAGCTATCTGGAAACTGATCCTGATCGGGCGGGTTGCCGCGCAAAATGCGATAGTCCGCTACAATGCCACCTTCCACTTCGTCCAGCCAAACCTTGCGACCGAACTCGGTGTCGCGCGGAGCGGCTTTGCCACGCCGGATGATGGCGGTATGCGGTTCGAACAAACTCACGAGCTTGTCCGAAGCAGGAACGGTCTCGTGGCGAACGACACGCCGGTCCGCTTGGTCTATCACGCGCTGAACGAGAGGCATGTAATGCGTCAAGTTGTCTGCCAAGGCTTGTCCCGCCAAGTCGCCATACTTGTTCAGTACGGGCACGACGGTCTGCGCATGGTTCAGAGTTTCTCGGGTCACCCGGAGCATTTTCTTGTACAAACGCTGTGTTTTCGGTGTGATTTCGGCCTTTTTCGCTTTGCGCGTGCCTCGGGCGATCTCGCGCGCCAAGCGTTTGACGCTGCGCGAGTGATTGACAAACAGGGTCTTGGAAACACCGGGAGCGTCACCGACCAACGCACGTCCCGCGCTCAACATACGCCCCAGCACCCGCACACTGTCTTCCAGCAAACGACTATCCGTCGGGTAGTGAATGTTGGTTTCGGTGACCGTGCTGTCCGACCGCAGCTTTTCACCTGTCGTCACACCCCACTCTACCGCCAGTTGCACGACCCGTTGATGGATGGCCCGGACCGTCGCGGGATGCAAAGCCCGTTCCCAATCGTTCATCGTGGCGTGGTTGGGAACCCGACGCCAATACACCCGCGTGAACTGGCGCAGTATCAGACTCCCCTTGACTTGCTTCTGCACTTGCCGGTACGACCAACTATACAGACGGCGCACCGCCTGAAGCCGGAGCAGCGCCTCCACCGCCGTCGAAGGATGGCCCGTTTCCAAGCAATGGGGACGGCGTGTGACCCAATCATTCCAAACCAGCACCTGCAGCTTGGCATCGTCCAGGACCTCATCCAGCGCGGACAACAGCGGGTCCACCATCAACTCCCGAATATCTGCTGGACACTCCGGCAAGAGGTGCAACGACTCGAACATATCTACGGGTTCGTAACGTGCGATGAGCATTTTGGTCTCCAGAAGCGTCAGTTCTCGTACCCACACCCTACCACTTTTGGCGGCTTGAGTCACGCGCCCGGTGATGGTTTCCGGACAGAAACTAGCTATGATCCCCGCGAGGATGTCCTGCAGGTACAGGTGGTCATCACACACAACGGGCGGCTGGCCACTGGATCGGCTGCCCTGGATCTGGTTCTACAAAACGGAGACTCGATTGCCCTGATACCATTCTATGCGGGCGGCTGATGCGGCTGATACTGTGTGTCAGCCCCGGTGCAGCACTCCGGGTGCCATGCTGGACGTTTGGCATGAGGAACCCTCAGAGAAACTGAGTTCATTCCGAAAGGAGTTGTGAGATGAAGGCTGCGTTGACCAAGGAGGAACTGCTTGCCAAGGCCAAGAGACCGGCTGAGGAAGCGATGCGCTTGCATCCCTACTACCGGGGCAAGGTGCAGATGGTGCCCCGCTGTCCTATTCACAATGTCAGCGAGGATTTTTCTATTTGGTACACACCCGGTGTGGCCGCGCCGTGTCGTGCCATTCAGGACAACCCAGACCTGGCTTACGAGTACACCAGCAAGCGCAACACCGTAGCCGTCATCTCCGACAGCACGCGAGTGCAGGGCCTACAGGTAGGAATCGAAGAAAAAGATATCCGCGCTGTAGCCGGCTTGCCGCTCATGGAGGGCAAGGCGCTTCTGTTCAAGTATTTGGGCGGAGTGGATGCCATCCCGCTGTGCGTGGGCACTCAAGATCCCGACCAGATCGCTCTTTTAACAAAGTGGCTTCAGCCTTCCTTCGGCGGCGTCAATTTGGAGGACATCTCGCAGCCCAAGTGCTTCCACGTGCTTGACCAACTGCGCGCCGATCCTGAAGTTGATATCCCCGTGTGGCACGACGACCAGCAGGGAACGGCCACGGTCATTCTCGCCGGACTCATCAACGCACTCAAGATCGTCGGTAAGCGCTTTGACGAGATACGTGTGGCGCTCATCGGCGCCGGCGCTGTGAACGTGCCCACAGTGCCCTTGTTAGTCGCCCGCGGCGTCAAGGCCGGCAACATCGTGGTATGTGATAGCAAGGGCATCCTTCACCCCGAGCGAGAGGATGTCCGCCAGCAGAAGGACGACTTTGGCGGCAAGTGGCGCCTGTGCCAGTCCACCAATGCGGAGGGACGGCATGGCGGTATTGCCGAGGCGATGCGCGGCGCCGACGTCTGCATCGCAGCCAGCCGGCCCGGGCCGAGTGCAATCCGGCAGGACTGGGTACGGGCGATGGCAGACGAGCCCATCATCTTCTCATTAGCCAATCCCATCCCCGAAATCTGGCCTTGGGACGCCAAAGAAGCCGGTGCGCGCGTCGTGGGCACGGGCCGCGGCGATTTTCCGAACCAGATCAACAACTCACTCGTCTTCCCCGGTATCTTCCGAGGCGTGTTGGATGTGCGGGCAAGGACGATTACGGACGAAATGGCTATGGCCGTCGCTCAGGAGTTGGCCTGCTGCCAGCAAGAAAAGGGACTGGACGAGGACCACGTTGTCCCGACCGTAGACGATTGGGAGGTATTCCCCCGCGAAGCGGCGGCGGCCGGGGTCAAGGCCCAGGAGCAAGGCGTGGCGCGTCTGACGCGAAGCGTGTCGTATGACGAACTGGTGCGCATGGCGCGGGACACTATTCGAGAAGCCCAGGACATGACCCATTTCTTGATGGACAAGGGGTTTATAAGGCCCATCCCGGAGAAATGATCCTGTAAATCCGATTTTGGAGTGCAAACCATGAAAGCAGCCGTGTGTTACGAGTTTGGCAAGCCGCTGGTGATCGAAAAAGTCGAGATCGATCCCCCCAAGATGGGCGAAGTGAAGGTCAAGATCGGTGCGACCGCCATCTGTCACAGCGACGTGCTCTTGGTCCGCGGTGACTGGGGCGGCAAGACGCCCGTTGTGGCCGGGCATGAGGCCGCAGGCATCATTGCCGAGGTGGGACCCGGTGTGACCAATGTGCAGCTTGGCGACCGGGTTGTTGTTTCGCTGCTGCGTTCGTGTGGACGCTGCTACTTTTGCTCCCTCGGCAGACCCTATGACTGCGAAGGCAAGTTTCCCATTGATAGTGAGAACAGGCTGCGCAACCAAGCTGGCGCCGCGCTGATTCGCGGTATCAAAACGGCGTCCTTTGCCGAATACGTCGTCGTAGACCAGAGCCAGGTCGTCAAGGTGCCGGATGATTTGCCGCTGGATCGCGCTTGTCTGTTGGCCTGCGGCGTGATTACGGGACTCGGAGCCGTGGTCAACACGGTTCAAGTCCCGGTCGGCAGCAGTGTGGTCGTCATTGGCGCGGGCGGCGTCGGGCTGAACAGCGTGCAGGGCGCTCGGCTGGCTGGTGCGGCCAAGATCATTGCCGTGGATGTGCTTGACCATAAACTAGAGGCAGCGCGGATCTTTGGCGCCACGCACACGATCAACGCCAAGAGCCAGGATGCGGTGGCGGCGGTGTTGGCGTTGACGGCGGGGCGCGGGGCTGACTATGCGTTTGTGACCGTGGGCAGATCCACTGCCATCCGCCAGGCAAACCAGATGATTCGCAGGGGCGGCGTAGAGGTTATCGTGGGGATGCCAACGATGGCCGATGTCAAATTCTCCTTGGACTCGTACGACATGACCTATGGCCGCACGGTGATCGGCAGCAATATGGGTTCGACACGATTATCTATTGATGTTCCTCGTCTAGTCGAGTTATACCAGCAAGGCCGCCTCAAGCTGGACGAATTGATTACCGGGCGCTATCCGCTGGAGGGAATCAATGAGGCGATCGCTTCCATGGAACGAGGCGAAGCGATACGGAACGTAATCGTATTCTAGGTTGACACGATTATCCATAATCGTGCACGAGGCTGTTCAACTGACTGTCCGTTCGATCCGGGAAGGATCAGGAGAAAAGCTCACCATGAAGATCACGAATGTCAAAACCTATGCCGTGGAGAACCCCCCACCCCATTTCGGAGGACGCTACTGGCTATTCATCAAGCTCACCACGGACAGCGGGATCGAGGGTTTTGGCGAGGCCTATTATCTGCCCTTTCACCCCAAGACTGCTCTGCTCATGATAGAGGACGTGTGTGAGCGGCATGTCATCGGTTCTGATCCATTCAAGATAGAACGGCTTTGGCGCATTGTCTATTCCAGCGGCTATTCTCAACGACCGGACCTGTCGGTGATGGGCGCACTCAGCGCCATTGAAATGGCTTGCTGGGACATCATTGGCAAAGAGCTTGGCAAGCCCGTCTACGAATTGCTGGGTGGCCAAGTCCATGAGAAGTTGAGGTCGTATAGCTACCTCTATCCAAAAGAATCGGACAAAGTAGACGTCTATATGGACCCGGATCTGGCTGCCGAAAGAGCGGCAGAGTATGTTGCACAAGGATTCACTGCCGTCAAGTTTGACCCTGTTGGGCCTTATACATCCTTTGACCCCCGGCAACTATCCCTGGCGGCATTGGACAGAGCAGAAAAGTTTGTCAAAAACATCCGCGAAGCGGTCGGCAGCAAATGCGATCTGCTGTTTGGGACTCATGGTCAGATGACCACTTCGAGTGCCATCCGTCTTGCCAGGAGGTTAGAAAGATACGACCCGTTATGGCTTGAGGAGCCGGTGCCACCAGAGAATGTAGACGAGATGGCCAGGGTTGCCCACTCAACTGCCATCCCCATTGCAACCGGCGAGAGGCTCGCAACCAAGTACGAGTTTGCTCGCTTGCTTGACCGGCAGGCGGCATCCATTCTGCAAATGGCGCTGGGCAGAGTCGGCGGGATATTGGAAGCCAAAAAGATCGCCGGCATGGCCGAGGCGCACTATGCTCAGATTGCGCCCCACCTCTATTGCGGACCGATCGCAGGCGCAGCGGCCATCCAAATTGATACTTGCAGCCCCAATTTTCTGATCCAGGAAGGCATACAGACTTGGGGCGGCTTTCACGCCGAGATTCTGAAAGAGCCTATCCAGTGGCAAGATGGATACATCATCCCGCCTACCCAACCAGGACTGGGAGTTGAGCTTGACGAAGAGGTCGCAGCCCAGCATCCCTACACCGGGACGAAGCTTCACTTCGAGCCACTAGAGCGACCCGTTTAGTGTTCTGTGCAATTACCGGCAACACATTATTTCGGAAAAAGCCTAATATCGAAAGTGGGAGACACAAGTATGATCAGCGGCGTACATGGAAAGATTTTACATGTTGATTTGTCGTCGGGTGAGACGCACATTGAGCGACCCGGCGACGACTTTTACCGGTTGTTGGTCGGTGGCCGGGCGGTGGTGGCATACTTGTTACTTCGCGACCTTCCGCCCCGGACAGACCCTTTCAGCCCGGAGAATCTCCTGATCTTTGCGCCTGGCATCATGCAGGGCTGCAACTTTCCAGGTGCCGGACGACATGGAGTGGGCAGCAAGTCGCCCCTCACTGGCGGGCTGGGCAGCTCTGAGGCCGGCGGCTGGTGGGGCAACGAGTTCAAGCAGACTGGCTTCGACGCCCTGGTCATTCGTGGGCGCGCCAGCTCGCCGGTCTACCTGTGGATCAAAGACAGCCAAGTGCAAATCCGCCCCGCCCTGCATCTGTGGGGGTTGACGACTGCTCCGGCGGAAGCTGCCATCCACGGCGAACTAGGGGACGAGCGAGTGCACGTCGCCCAGATCGGTCCGGCCGGAGAGAACCTGGTGCGTTTTGCAGCCATCATGCACGATGTAAATCGGGCAGCCGGGCGTAACGGCTTGGGCGCGGTGATGGGCTCCAAGAACCTCAAGGCAGTGGCTGTACGCGGTACGACGAAGATGCCAGTGGCCGACCAGGCGCGAGTGACGGCGGTTGCCAGATGGCTGGGTGAGAACTATAAGGACAAGTTGGCCTGGGCGGTAGCCGGCATTGGCCGGGGCACCCAGGACAGCCTGGCGTACTATGCCGAGATCGGCGGACTGCCCACGCGCAACTTTGGCGAGCCGGTCTTTGAGCAAGCGGAGCTGCTGAGCGGCGAGCGCAACTACAAGATGTTTCTCAAAGACCGCGATACCTGCGACAGTTGCCCGGTGCACTGCAAACAGGTCTTTCAGAACGAAGATGAGAATCCCTACCGTCGGCTCGATCCGGTATATGGAGGCGCCGAGTACGAGGCCATGGCCGCCCTTGGCCCCGCCTGCGATGTGAAGGATAACCTGGCTGTGCTCAAGGCCAATGAACTGGCCAATGCCAACGGGCTCGACGCCATCTCCACGGGCATGGTGATTGCCTTTGTCACAGAATGTTCTGAGAATGGGATCCTAACCCGTGGTGATACTGGCGGGCTGGATTACCGATGGGGCAACGCCGACCTCCTGGTGCGTTCTGTGGAGATGATTGCGCGGCGCGAAGGCTTCGGCGACGTCATGGCCGAAGGGGTGGCTCGCATGAGTGCCCGTTTTGGACCGGCATCGCAGCCGTTCGACCTGACGATCAAAGGCCAGGAGCTGCCGATGCACGAGCCACGGCTCAAGGCCGCCCTGGGCGTTGGCTACGCGGTGGCCCCCGTGGGCGCTGACCATCAAATGAACATGCACGACACCGGCTATTCGTATGACAGCGACGCACTGCGGCGGGTGAACTCGGTTACGGATAGACCAATCGGGCCGCTGACCGCGAACGTGCTTAACGAAGACAAGATGCAGATCTTTCACCATGAGGTGAACTTTGCGCATTTTCAGGACTGTGCTGTGACCTGCCAGTTCTACTGCTACAATTACGACCACCTGGCTGGGGCGCTCTCGGGTGTGAGCGGCGTAGAGTACGGCCTTCACGACATTCTTGCCGTGGGTGCCCGGGCGCAAACGTTGGCGCGACTGTTCAACCTGCGGGAAGGGTTCTCCGCGGCGGATGACAGTCTGCCCAAGCGAGTGATGAAGGCCTTTACCACTGGGCCGCTGGAAGGCATCGAGATCACGGAGGAGCGATTTGCCTGGGCCAGGCGCCGCTTTTATGAGTTGATGAAATGGGATGCCGAGACAGGCGTGCCGACGGACGAATGCCGGCGCGAACTGGCCATAGACCATCTTGCAGCTTTCATATCCGCCTGAGCAAATCGAAGTTGCATCACCGCGATACACATATCTATGCACAATCCCTGAGGAGTTTTGTGTGAAAACCGTTCTTTCATCCGAGACCAAGACTATTGTCATTAGCTCCGATAACCCATTCGTCATCATCGGTGAGCGCATCAATCCGACCGGTCGCAAAAAGCTGGCCAAAGAATTGGCGGCGGGCGATTTCTCGCGCGTGCGGGCCGATGCACTGGCACAGGTCGAGGCAGGCGCGCATGTGCCTGACGTGAACTCGGGGCGTGCCCGGTGCAGACGAACCGGCCATCATGCGCCAGGCGGTGCAGACAGCGATGATTATGCCACAGTAGCTTGTGTTGCGACGCCCATGGTACCTATGGCTACTTGGCAATTCCCAAAGGGATCGCGAGACAATGGGAAAGCAACCCTACCGGCGGCAGCATAGCCACCAAGATGTTGCTCTGCACGAAGGTTGCTGAGATTGCGAGTCGCAGCTCGGACCTAACGTAACCGTTGCGCAATCAGGGCCGACTTCGTCCTGACTGGCTGAAAACTCGAACTTTGACAAGAGCCATCCGTTACAACTTAAGGCTTATGACGACTCGTCAAGGTCAAATGTGGCGTTTTCTCGCAGGACTTTGGCAACAGGTGGCAGCATATTCTCGCCCAACCTGAACAAATACCAGCATTATGTCGTTCCAAATTGCTTAAGTTGTGACGAATGGGTATATCCTAAATTACCATTTGTCGGAGACAAAGACGGGCTATCACTTGGCGGTCATTTCAACTCATCAATAGGCAGAGGCAAACGTCACAGAGGCAAGGGGTCTCGTGCATCCGTGTCAATGCGCAGGTAATGGTCGCTGCGAAAGTCGTTGCTGTAGCTGTGGTGCTCTCGGTTGAAAGACATCACCGGCTGTTCTGCCAGCCGTACGCCTGGCCCGCGCGGCCAGCACGTGCGTCGCCGGCGACGGCGAGGTGTAAAGCGGCTGGGACAAGGTCGCCTCATCCGAAGGGATGGTCACGCCAGCGCAAGCCGACGTGACGGCGACCAGCCTCCAGGCAGTCGGGAGCCAGGAGAGCGCGGCAAGGTCAACTCGGGATGATGAGGCACGGAGCCGCCACAGGAAGCCTGAATTGTTGGGCGCAACTATCTTGATGGGTAAAGGCGTCAAATGAAGGAATGGATTAGACAGGAAATCACACAATGTATGGCGACATATCAAAGCAACCCAAGCGTATGTACGGCCTGGAAGGAGCCATTGATTGGTTATGCTCATGCTCAGGATGCGCTGTTCTTGCGTCTGAAGCAAGTGGTTAGCTCATCACACTACACACCTGGTGAATTACTCAACCGTGCGCAAACTGTGATCGTCTACTTCTTGCCTTTTGATGAACGTGTTGCACGGAGCAATCGGCGCGATGACTATGCCGCGCAGGAGTGGGCGATGGCATATATTGAGACGAACCAACTGATTGTGGCAATCAACCAGCACTTGGCGCAGGCTTTGGGGCAAAGAGGCTACGAATGTGTGGTATTGCCACCAACGCATAACTTCCATGAAAAGGAACTGCTTAGCGACTGGTCCCACAAGCATATTGGTTATATAGCCGGTCTAGGCAAGTTTGGCTTGCATCAAATGTTGATAACGGCGATGGGGAGTTGTGGGCGTTTAGGCAGTATTGTCACCGACGCATACATCGAGGCTACCCCGAGAGGGACACAGGAAGCTTGTCTTTACAAATATAATCAAACCTGCACAGCGTGTGTAAAGCGATGTACAAGTACGGCATTGACGGAGAGCGGGTTTGATCGTCACAAATGTTATACAGTCTTGTTAGAGAATGCTGAGAACTATAAAGGGAATGGCTTGGCGGATGTGTGCGGCAAATGCGTGAGCCTGGTTCCCTGCTCATTCAAGAACCCAGTGGCGAGATTATTGAAAACGCAGGCCCGTCGCGCTTCGCGCCACGCGGGTACGTCTAC
>Ga0315291_10004143_pt1 | contig 18548 bp, 20 predicted proteins | sample YL17G12_20_MG_FD_203070 | JGI IMG/M metagenome (GOLD analysis project Ga0315291, IMG submission 203070) | Sediment microbial communities from Yellowstone Lake, YNP, Wyoming, USA - YL17G12_20 | ecosystem: Environmental > Aquatic > Freshwater > Lake > Sediment | place: USA: Wyoming | collected...
TCAGCGGTCTGAACGTGACTTCTGCTTTGTTCATTGTTGGCGCGTAGTAAGCTGTTTTCGCGGAGTTCGTCATTATTGTTCTTATCCCAAGCTTTTCAGTCCACGACACTATTGTACAGACGCCTGCAAGCACGTGTCCACCATTCTTCTCTATCTGGGCGACGTATTCTCCTGCTTTTTCTTTGATGTAATGCGAAGTGCACACCCAGAACTCTGTCTCCTTGTTGACTTTCTTATCTTTCATGAGCAATGCAATCTTCTTAATCTCGCCAAGTGAACAGTGGGGGCATCCGATGAATACAAGATCAGGCTTGGATACTTCTCGGGTTGAAAGGCTTTCAACAGTGTTTTTGATGTCTCTGGTTTCCACGCATACCTTCTCCAATCTTTCCGTTTTTGCTTGCGACTTCCTTTTGAAGTGGAACATGTTAACCATGCCCGTTGAGGCCAGCGCCGCGCTCAACTGCTTTAAGCAATTCTCAGAAGTGTTTCCCAAGCCTTGAATAGCTGGAATCCCGTCTCTCAACAGTCTGCCAAGATAGATTCCAAGCGCACCAAATTCTGTTGGGTTCTTCAACGCTGTATCAACGGTCACCAAGACTTTTGGCTGCCGGTTTTCAGGCTTGTGAATTCCATAGTCTGGAGTTTTACCGATTATTGCCGCGGCGAGGGCGCTTGGTCCGCCTTCACGGTTTGTCCATGCACCAATGACAGAATTCGCATAAACCACGGCTGATGATTCAGCCCAAGCCAAATGCGAATCACGTTTCGGTTTCTTCAAATAGTAGGGGGTGCACGTCAGAGATTCAGTGAACCCCATTCTTTCGAATTGCTTCAGTATATTTGATTGCTTCTCTCGTAGGCTTTGCTCCAATTTTCTGCCCAAATATTCAGTGTCGAGGCTCTGCGGGTTCAAAGTAGCTCTGACTTTTACATTTCCACCTGCGTTAGCTAACGCTTCCAGAAACTCTGCTGGCGCATCTCCCAAAGTCTTGTATGAGACTCCTGAGACATGGGCAGAGCTTATCCGAACCAGCTTTGCGGCGTTGAAGAGTTCGCCTAGACGAACGAGGATCCTCATGCACATCTGGTTTGTCCAGCCGCGTTCGCCATCGTAGATTCGTTCTTCTTCCTTTGTCAGATACATGGAAGCCTAACCCTCTCCCTTTACTACAATTCTGACAACGCCTTCCCGTCCATCAACTTCAATCAAATCGCCTGTCTTGATCTCGCTGATGTCCACTTGGTCCATCATTGGGATGTTCGCTATTATTGCTCCGACGACCACGACAGGGTCAGCTGTTTGGTTGATTATGGCCTTCGGCGCCAAACGCCGTTTGGACAAGGAGTATAAGACGTAGCTGCCAACCGTTGAACCGTGGCCGTGTGGAAAGCACAAGATCTTGCCTTTCACGCTTTCTCCACATAGGTCATGATCTTTTTCGATTATTTTGCCAGTTGCTGGATCTACTCCTCCAAGAAAGCTTATTGGTTTCGCGGAAACCAGTGCTCTGGCTTTGCAGTGTCCTTCAACGACTACTCGGCCTTTCAAGGTTCTGTTCGGCATTGTCGTGCTCTCTAGTAGGATATTTTTGCAGTTGCTGGGACTTCGCCAAGGATCTTTGATGCCGCGCGGCTGACTTTCTCACGGTTTTCTTCTTTTGTGTAGACTCGAAGAATGTTTATGAAGCCTCTGAGCGTTTCGAAGATCTTTGAAATTTCGCTCAGACGTTGCGGGATTTTCTCCCCGCTCTGTGCTTTGTAAAAGGCTGGGATTTCCATGGGTTCCAAAAGGGCTGAATGGTGATAGGGAACAGAAGGCACTGTGGGAACGTCAATTATCACTTCTTCCGCCGCAATCCCCGCTTTATCTGCAATGTCCGTTTGGAGTTGTGTTCTGTGAGTTTCGCGGCCGAAAATGTTTGAAACCATGGTGTCTTTTTCGTAGAAGGTTCTTTCATATGCGCATTTCAGCAATCTTCTTCTTTCAAGGTCTCTAATTATCGCGTTCGACTTCTTACAATTCTTCAGAGCCGTCCAAACCGTGTAATCATCCATGGCCATATATTCATCAGGTGTCTTGAATCGGGTGAATCCGAGTTCGCCATTTGCTTTTTCCATTGCCATGGCCAACATTATTTGAGCCGCTCTTCCAACTCTGTGAAAGTATATGCTTTTGAACGATTCCATCCGGGCAATTATGAGGGATTCAAGTGCTGACAGTGCACCCAAGTCGACAGCCAAGTTTCCACCCAACACGTCTAGTGCGTGGATTAATCTGAAAATGTCTACGAACCCGTACTCTGCGCCAGTGTGGTGTGTGTCTCTGACTATGAAGTCTTGTTTGTCCACATCGACTGCGCTGCTTATTATTTGGTCCAAGAAGGCTTTCTTCGATCTGTGGAGCCTTCCGACTGCTAGCTTTCCCACTTCTTCTGGGTGATATCCATTTCTCCTCAGTATTTCTTTCAATTCACTGTTTTCAATTAGCCAAGTTGTCAAGTCTTCATGGGTCTTGCCAAGTTCCTTGTCGAGTAGGTGCTCAAATACATGTGAGAAGGGTCCGTGCCCAACATCGTGGAGCAAACCTGCGATTTTGACGAGTTTAGCTTCGTCTTCGCTTATGTATTGCGAGATACTTGAATTCTCGACGACTCTGCTTGCTAAGTACATGACGCCTATTGAATGCTCAAAACGGGTGTGGTTGGCTCCCGGATACACGTACTCTGATCCTGCAAGTTGTCGGAGTCTATGCAATCTCTGTACAGGGTACGAGTCTATGATTTCCTTTTCTTGTTCGGTTATGTAGACGTAGCCATGTACGGGGTCTTTTATTTCGCCCCAGTAGTTTTTGGGCATTGAAGGTTTCCTCAGATTTTTGGATAGTTATTAATGCGTCTTTGCTCTTATAATGTCTAACGCCTGACATCTTGAGGGACGAATCCTATGAAGGGAAAGGGCTTCTTCATCTGTATTGAAGGGTTGGATGGCTGCGGCAAGACAACGCAGGCAAAGTTGCTAGTGGACAGGTTGAAAGTCGGATACAACGCGGTCTACACGGCTGAACCGAGTCAAGGAAACGTTGGGCAATTCATCAAAGAGTATTGTCTGGATGTTGAGCAACGGGGTTCAAGCGTCGTTGAAGCTTTGCTGTTTGCAGCTGACCGATCTGAACATGTGGAGAAAGAGATTATGCCAGCTCTGAATAGAGGCGAACTTGTCATCTCAGACCGCTACCTGTACTCGTCTCTAGCTTATCAAGGAGCGGCAGGAGTTGACCTGAATTGGATCAGGCAAATAAACAAGCATGCTATGAAACCTGATCTTGCAGTATTCATTGACGTGCATCCAGAAACGGTTGTTCAAAGGTTGAAACCGAAAAAATCGGTCATGGAGAATCTTGAAACGCAGCGCAGGGTTCGGGAGGTTTACATGCGATTTGTTGAAAGCGGGGAACTCACGCTGGTAGATGGGAATGCGTCGAAAGAGAAAGTTGGAGAAGAACTCTTGAGAATGGTTCTGGCGTTCTTGGAGCGGGCCTGCTAAGCAAGATCAAGTATTCTTAGTGTTTTCTTCTTGCAAGCTTGATTAACCTCATTAACGATGAGGCGTATGACGTCTTCAGGTTCGACATGTCGTGGTCCTTTTTCATGGGAAATTCGCATCTCCATTAAGCCTTCATTGAATGCTAGACGCACCATGAAATAATCAAACCTCAATGGGGAGCTTTCTTTTCCTTGTGTTTTGTGATAGCGTAAGGCGCAAAAAAAGTCCATGATTCCAAAAGGCTTTTTTTGCATTGCTTGTAGCGTCTTAGCAGTTTCTTCATTGTCGATGTAGTTGAAACCTTTGCCTTCGGCTATTCCGAACTCGAAATCAACTGTGCATTTACGTATGGAAGGAGCTGCTAGAGTTTCAATGCTGTACGTCTTAGAGTTCAGTTTCTGGAACGTCGCTATGAGCATTTGCTGCAGTCTCTTTGTTGAGAATGAAACGGCAACACGTGCTATTCCATGGATGGTTTCGGGGAAATTCTCGTAGAATCCGAGCATTCTCTGTTTTCCATCTAGACTTTTTTCGCTTTCCTTGTTCTTTCAATGTTGTCCAGCAAACCTGAAAGGGTTATGCCCAGCTTTTGCATTTCTTCTGGGTTCTCCGTGTGCTGCATTTTGTCCTGTATTTCCTGAACCTTCGTCAGTAACGTCGCCTCAAGCTTTTCTAAAGTCATAGATCTCGTCACTTTTTCAACGTCCTCATCTTCTTTCACGACTATGACTCTCTTTTCGCATTTTGCGCACCACAGATCTCCATTTCTCAGTCTGAAAAGTGGGGAAGCGCAGGCAGGGCAAGCTAGCTCTGTGAGGGCTGAGCCTTGCCGTAGTAGGTCAGCCATACGTTTGACGTGTCCATCTTCGGATTCTGTGCGCGACATTATTAAGCCCCAAAGTAAATAGGTACGAGATCTCATATAACAACGTTACCGCGCAAGTTTCACGGTGATAGTTATGGTTAGGAAGAAGAAGATGGAGGAATATGAAGAGAGGATAAAGCAGGCGATTTCTGTTCTTTCTCAGGTTTCTGAGGACAATACAACGCCGAGAAACATTAGGAGAGCTGCAAAAGACTCCATTGGTGCTTTACAGGGTACTGAATATACTCCTGCGGTTAATGCTTCAAACGCGATATCTCTTCTGGATGAGATTTTGCAGGATCCTAACATGCCGCAGTACACTAGAGTGAAACTGTGGAACGTTATGAGCGTTATAGAAGCAATAAAGGACTAGTTTTTCAATTCGAGAGAGAAGGTTTTCTCGTCTTTTGCAGCACTCGGGAATATGCAAGAATTGCCTGTGAGGGTAGCTACAATTATTAAGAGAGAACAGAGAATAGTTGCTCGCTGTCATTAGTTTGAGAAGAGTGAACGAAATGCGAGTATTTCCATATACGAATGTTGAAGCGAAGGACGCGGATGAGGGTGCATCAAAGTTGAAGGTGCGTTGGCTTATTACGAAAGAAATGGGTGCGCCGAGCTTTGCCATGAGACTTTTTGAGATGGAGCCTGAAGGCAACAGTCCCTTGCATACTCATCCTTGGGAGCATGAGGCTTTTGTCTTGAAAGGCAAAGGTGTGGTAGTCGGAGAGCGTGGAGAAGAGAGAATTGTGCCTGGTAACGTTGTTTTTGTTGCTCCTAACGAGCTGCACCAGTTCAAGAACACGGGGAAAACGACCCTGATGTTTCTATGTCTCGTACCTATAAGGGGAAAGTAACCGCTGGAGTTTTCACCATCAGCATGCTCGCTAGAAATATATGCTAGTTGTTACATCTAGCTCTGGGTTTCAGGGGATAAGCCCTTTGAAGTATGACGTAATAATTGTCGGTGCGGGACCAGCAGGGATCTTTTCGGCTCTTGAGCTCACGCAAAAGAATAACCTTAAGGTTCTCATGTTGGATCGGGGACAGGACATAAACCAGCGCAAATGCCCATCAAGCCGCGGCTTTGAATGTGTCCATTGTGACCCGTGCACGGTTCTGTCGGGGTGGGGTGGTGCTGGGGCTTTCAGTGATGGTAAGCTTACGTTGTCTACTGATGTTGGTGGTTGGCTGAACCAGTATGTTTCAACCAAGGAACTTGAACAGCTCGTAAAATATGCTGACAGTGTCTATCGTAGGTTCGGGGCAACTGAACACACCTACGGTACGAACGTAGAGAGAATTGATGAAATTGAACGGAAGGCCGCGCTTGCTGGTCTTAAGCTTATTCGCCAAGAAATTCGGCACATGGGAACGGATTGGTGTGCTCAAACTCTTCGAAAAATGCGACAGGAACTGAATGGCAAAGTTGAGTTCAGACCAAAGACCGATGTCAAAGGGCTCATGGTGAAGAATCACGTGGTTGAAGGCGTCAAGACCGTCGATGGCGAGAGGCTCTGCGCGAAATATGTTATCGTGGCGCCTGGCAGAAGTGGGGCTGAATGGCTTCAAACAGAAGCTCAGACTCTTGGATTGAAGACTCTCAACAACCCAGTTGATATTGGAATCAGGGTTGAAGTTTTGTCATCTGTTATGGAGGAGTTGACAAATGTTCTTTATGAGCCTAAACTCATCTATTATTCCAGGTCTTTTGACGATCAGGTTCGAACTTTCTGTGTTGCACCTTACGGCCAGGTTATAACAGAATCATACGATGGAGTTCTGACTGTTAACGGTCAAAGCTATGCAGAAAGGAAGACGGAGAACACGAACTTCGCCATTTTGGTTAGCACTTCTTTCACGGAACCATTCAAAGAACCTATAGCTTATGGAAAATACATCGCGCGGCTTTCGAACCTTCTCGGGGGAGGCGTCATAATACAGCGTTTGGGTGACTTGGAGTCAGGTAGACGATCAACGCCTGAAAGGATCAATAGAAGCGTGGTGACCCCTACTTTGAAGAATGCTACACCAGGCGACCTGAGCTTTGTCCTGCCTTACCGGTATCTCGCTGACATAAGGGAGATGCTTCAGGCATTGGATACGATAGCTCCAGGCATACACTCCAGAGATACATTGTTGTACGGTGTTGAAGTGAAGTTCTATTCTTCGAGACTTGAACTGAGTAATTGTCTAGAGACCAGAATTCATGACATGTTTACTGCTGGTGATGGCGCTGGCGTCACGAGGGGACTGATTCAGGCTTCAGCGTCAGGTGTAATCGTGGCGAGAGAAATATTGAAAAGAGCGAAGTCGAAGGCATAGAAAACATGGCTGTCGTTGACGAGATACATTGTTCGCATTGTGGGGCGCCGTTGTCGTTCAAGCCAGGTGAAATATTGGCCACATGTAAGTACTGTGGTTACACCGTTGTCGTAGAGACGGGTCAACCGTTCACTTTTGAGCATTCTATATTGCTGAACCGGTATGACCTAGCGTCTGTGGACGCGCCTATCACAGATTGGATGCGTACTGGTTTTCTTAAACCGTCAGACTTGGCTAAGAAGTCGAAAATCCAAGAGAAAAACTTGGTTTATTTGCCTTTTTGGGTTGTGTCTGTTGAAGCGAAAAGCACCTACAAGGGGATTTTCGAGCGCATGGCTCCTGCTGTCGTCAAGGAAGGGAAGATTGAGAAAGAATATGATTGGCTGGTGTTGGCGAGGAAAGCAACAGAGTTTCCGACAAAGGAGTACGATGTGCCACTGGCCGGCAAGATTCCATTTGATTTCAGAAAGATTGAAGGGTTTGCGAAGGTTTTGAACAGTGAGATCGACAAGGATGATGCTGTGGAGTTTGCTAGGCAACAGATTGATCAGCACCATCGTTACCTGGCGCAAGAGGATGTTGATAAGATCATAGAGATGAATACAAGTATCAACGTGAAGCAAACTGTTTATTTGCATGCGCCAATTTGGTTTGTGAAGTTTGAGTACAAGGGCAAGCTCTACCAGCTGTTAGTGGATGGGGCATCCGGTATGGTGATCAAAGGCGACATCCCCTCATCTGGGTTTGGCGTGCTTTGAGAAACTTTAAAAGCAACCATCTATTTCATGTGTGAATCGAAAAAATAAGATGAGGTAATCATTCATGAGCGAGAATAAAGATGTTTATGGCAAGGCCAAAAAGCAGATGAGGCTTTCCGAGCGAATAGTTGCGGCGCTACCGGGTTTTCGCGGTTACAAGGAGAAGGAGTTGCGAAGAGAATCTGACAGGCTTATTCGAAACAATCTATACCAGAGAATATCGCAGGTTAGGAATGACCTTAAAACTGTTTTTCAGAAGTTGTCTGATCGCCGTTCATTTGAGGTTCTGACTGACATGGATCGCCTTGTTGCAAGGTTTGATCGTGTCAGTGAGAAGGTGAATCATGCTTCCTACGGGTATGCAGGTTTCTTTGATGTCGTCAAAATTGAGGAAGAAGCGCTTGACAGGATGATTGATTTTGACAATCAACTGATTGCCGGCGTGGACAAATTGGCTGATGAGGTTTCAGCATTCAAGTCGGAAGCTATGAAGCAAAAGTTCGATAAGGCGAAGGAACGTGTTCAAGCTCTTTCTGACACTTTAGAGGATTTCGAGGAAACTTTTGATAAGAGACAAGAAGTGATCTTAGGAGTGAATTGAAATGCCGCAAGTTATAGAGTGGAAGAATCCTGGTGCCGAAGATATCGTATGGAGATACCCTGACGAAGAGATAACGTGGGGTGCTCAGCTAATCGTACACGAGTACGAAGTTGCTGTTTTCTTCAGAGATGGCAAGGCTTACGACGTGTTCAATGCTGGAAGACACGTGTTAACCACGCTGAATCTGCCGTTGCTGACTGGTTTGCTCTCACGGATTGCGGGTTACAAGGAGAAACCTTTCAAAGCCGCAGTGATTTTCATCGCAACGAAGGTTTTCGCAGGAAAATACGGAACACAAGCCCAGACAACCGAACTTGCCCCGTTGAAGGTTTTCGGCACATTCTGGTTCAAGGTTGAGAGTCCACAGTTGTTCGTTAACGAGGTGGTCGGTGGACAGAACGCCTACTCCACTGGAGATGTCAACAATTACTTGCGGGGCTTCCTGAATGAGAAGATGATTGATGAACTTTCACACTATGATTTGCTTTCGGTTTTCACAAGGCTTGACGAAACTTCAGTGGTTGTCAAAAACGCCATCATGGACTACTTCAAGCGGATTGGCCTGGAACTGACAGATTTGAAGTTTGAAGGAATTGACACTACACCTGAATACCGTGAACGATTGTTCTGGCTTAGGACGGGAAAGACTGCACCTGAAGAAGTGTTGCGAATGGAAACGGTCAAGAAAGCGGCTGAAGAGCTAGGCAAGTCGTCAGGTGCTGGACTTGGCACGGGTATGGTGTTGATACCGCAAATAATGACCCCTACGGGTCCGGCTCAGGCGCCAGCAGCTGCTCTAGTCATCTGTCCCAAATGTGGCGCGAGGATTCCTGCGACGTCTAAATTCTGTTCTGAATGCGGAACAACGCTGACTCCACCTTCAAGCGGTACGATAACCTGCTCAAAATGTGGGAAGACTATTCCTGCGTCTTCAAAGTTCTGTCCAGAGTGCGGCGCAAAAGTATAGCTAAGGAGAATGAGCGATGGCTGATACAGGAAAGAGTGGTCTAGTTTCCATCGGGGTTTTCCTTATAATCGTAGTGATGAGCATACTTCTTTATCAGCCGTTGCAAATCATAAAGGATTGGACATTGCTGCTGCCCCTGATAATTGCCCTCTCAGGCTGTTGGCTTGCAGTTCTAGCTGGCATGCGGCATTCTTCGCCTCGAAAATATGAACGAGGACCCTTCAGCACGCTTTCGTGGGGTTTGCTCCTAGTGGCAATTGGCGGAGCATGGTTCATGTATGGCTACGGATGGTACTACTCCTTGGCGATAGTGTTGCTAGCTTTGGCCGCTCTGGCGATTGCAGCAGCCTTGAAACGAAAGTAGCTTCCTCCTTTATTTCTAAACACTTTTTATTCTGTTCCAAAGTAATGATTGTTGCAGATGGTTCACGGTATGAGTGAGAAAACGATTGGTCGCGGCACATGGTACGACAAGATGGCCGCAAAAATCATTGAAAGAGAGCGTAAGATCGGCAGAAGCTTGGACTTGGTCAGAACTGAGATGGGTCTTGGAGCTTCTGGTTTTCCTCATATTGGCAGTTTGGGTGATGCGGTTCGGTCTTATGCGGTTACTTTGGCTTTGCGGGAGCAGGGTTATCGTTCGGAGCTTGTTGCTTACTGTGATGACAAGGACGGCTTGCGCAAGGTTCCAGCTGGCCTGCCTAGCTCGTTGGAGAAGTATTTGGGGTTTCCTGTTACTAGCATTCCTGATCCTTATGGTTGTCATGAAAGCTATGGTAGGCACATGAGCTCATTGCTACTTGACGCGTTGGACAAGTGTGGTATTGAGTATTGTTACATGTCTGCGAAGGAGGCTTATGACAGCGGTGTCTTAAACGAAGAGATTAGAACCTTGCTGCTGAACGCGAAGAAGGTTGGGGAAATAGTTAAGGAAGAGGTTGGGCAAGAACGTTACACTGAGGTTCTGCCGTACTTTGCGGTTTGCGGTAGCTGTGGGCGATTGTACACTACTAAGGCCTCAGAGTTTTTGCCTGATGAGGGCAAGGTTCTGTATGCTTGTGAAGGCATGGAGATCAAGGGCAGGTGGATTGAGGGCTGCGGCTTCAAGGGTGAAGCCGATGTCACTAAAGGTGAGGGCAAGCTGACTTGGAAGGGCGAGTTTGCTGCGAGGTGGAAAGCTCTTGACATCAGGTTTGAGGCTTTTGGTAAGGACATAGCTGATTCGGTGCGGATAAATGATAGAATCTGCCGAGAGATATTCTGTCATGAACCACCTGCTCATGCCAAGTATGAGATGTTCCTTGACAAGAGTGGCAGGAAGATTTCGAAGTCAACTGGGAACGTTTTCACGCCGCAGGTCTGGTTCCGTTACGGTTCTCCGCAATCGCTGTTGCTTCTGATGTTGAAGAGGTTTGTGGGCACGCGAACGTTGGATGTTAGCGACATTCCTTCCTACATGAACGAGTTGGACTGTTTGGAGGACGTTTACTTTGGGCGCAAGTCAGCCAAGGACAGCAGGGAGCTTACCAAGATTAGGGGCCTGTATGAGTACGTGTGGTCTCTGAAGCCGCCTAAGAAAACCACTGTTCACGTACCCTATAATCTGTTGACCTTTCTAGCTAAGATGGCTCCTAGCGGGAACGAATTGGTTTTCATAGCTGAAAAGCTTCAAGGGTATGGCTACTTGTCGAAAGACCAAATGCTAGATGAGGATTTGAGGAAGCGAGTTGGGTTTGCGTCTAACTGGATCAAAGATTTTGAGGAGATAAAAGAGACAACAGTTAGCATCACTGACAAGGAAAAGGTAGCCATAGCGGAGTTGATTGACGTTCTGAAAATTGAAGAGGATGCTGACAAGCTGCAAAATGCCATTTTCAACGCCGCTAAGAAGAATGGTGTGCAGCCGGGCAACTTTTTTAAGACCTTGTACGCCATCTTGTTGGGGGTTTCCCAAGGGCCAAAACTAGGTCCTTACTTGCTTGCGATGGGGAAGCAAAATGTTATTGAAGCTTTGCGGAGAGCACTAGGCCAAAGTTAATAGCCTTTTGAACCTTTGTTGTAGAAGAACGTTCGCTGTCTTTGATCTTTCATCAAACCCCTACTGTGGGCTGTGACATTAGGGTTGATGCGTCTATCCAGAAGATCCTGATATGCACATGCTGCAAAGAAGCTTTTTAACGTGCAAGGCTATTGAATACACGCGAATGCTCAACCCAGAGACTATTGACTTCAAGAAACTCGGCTTCCATGCAGGAATAGAAGTTCACCACCAGATTCGTTCAGATAGGAAGCTATTCTGCCGCTGTCCACCAGTATTGGAGAAAGACCCCAGGAGCATGGACTACAGTTTCTATCGGTACTTTCGTCCTGTCTTAGGCGAGATGGGCGATTTCGACCCTGGAATGTTGGTTGAATTCGAGAAAGGGTACAAAGTGTTCTATTATGCTTGTGAGCGCAATAGTTGCACGTATGAGATGGATGAGACTCCGCCGTTTTATCCCGATATGGAGGCCGTAAAGAAAGGTTTCGCACTGGCACTGTACCTCAACTGTTCAGCTTTGGCTGAAGAGGTCGTTGTGAACAGGAAGCAGTATCTTGACGGATCCATAACTACGGGTTTTCAGCGGACTTTCATCGTTGCGAGAGATGGCTGGGTTCCGGTTAACGGCAAGAAAGTGAGAATCACGAATGTGCTTGTTGAGGAAGATGCTGCTCGTAGAGTTGGCTGGGACGATACGGCAAGTAGAACAGTGTATTTCAATCTTGACAGGCTAGGTGTGCCTTTAACTGAGGTTATCACAGACCACAAGGACATTGGGACTCCTGAGGATCTTGTAGAGCTGGCGAAGCAAATCGGTCGTGTGCTACGCGTAAGCCGAATTGGAAGAAGAGGCATCGGTGGCGTCAGGCAAGACCTCAACATCTCAATAGAGGGCGGTAACCGAGTTGAGATCAAAGGCGTGCAGGATCTTCGCAGCTTTGTTCTGCTTTGTCGTCATGAGGTTGTTCGACAAAATGCCCTTATTGAGATCAGTGGATTAATGAAAGAGCGTGGATTGAAGAAGGATGATTTTGAGCACACTTACGTCGACATTTCGCATCTATTTCAGCTTGAAGACAAAGTGAAGGCGTTTGCAACTGTGTTTCCAAAGATGAAGGGTCTTCTCGGTTTGGAGGTTCAGCCTAACAAGGATTTCGGCTTGGACGTTTTTGAAAAGAGCATGCTGATAACAGGGATTCCGCGGGAAGACCACTTTCACAGCGACGAAATGAAAGGGAATGCGGTGCGCATGCGCTCGGATCACCCATGCAGATTACCTATTGACAGGAAAAAATATGCAGAGATCTGTTCCATCCTAAAACCCGGGCCTGATGACGCGTTCATTTTGGTCGTTGGGCTTGAAAGAAGAGCAATGCATGCAATGAAGAAAATCGTGGAAAGAGTGAAGGCGGCCTTAGATGGCGTGCCTCAGGAAACGCGTCGACCCTTGCCTAATGGTAACAGCGAGTTTCTAAGGGTGATTCACGGCAAAGAACGTATCTACCCAGATACTGATACTCCGCCGATTGTGATTTCTCGTGAGTTGGTTCAAGAATGCTGGAAAATGGTTGGCAAGCGTCCATGGGAAATCTTCGAGGATCTTCATAGAAAATACAGTCTCAGTCAAGATCAGGTGGATTTGCTTATCAGAGACGAGAAAGTTGAGAAGTTCTATGGCTACGTCAGGAGACTGCGTCTTTCGGGGAATCTTGCGTATCGTCTGTTGGTCGAGCTGCAACGCTGGAAAAGAAGGAAAGGGCTGAGGTTCAGCGAATATATAGTTGATCGACTGGCGGAAAGCTTGTCGCGCGGAATCATCACGCCCGCGCAGGTCGATCTACTCACTGATGTGCTTGTTAAGGAACCCAGTCTTACAATGGATGAAGCTGCAAGTAGGCTGAAGAAGCCTTTCATTACGGAAAGCAGACTGAACAATCTACTTCTGAAGCAACTGGAAAACCTTGACAAGTCGAGAATGCAATCGGACGAGGCTTACCGCAAGCTTGCTGTATCTAAAATTGTTGGTGCAATTCTGGAACGTGTTAATCGTGCGGTTGACGGTAAGAAGGTCTCGGACAAGGTTTGTGAGTTAATCAAAAAAGGATGAGACGAAACATGTCTGAAGAGGAAAAATTCGAGAACAAGGGGCCTGAAGGTTATCGAGGTGCCCTTCTCGAAAGATTGATCAAGCAGGGAATACGGACTTGGAGTAAGGTAAGAATCACCAAGGGTAATGCCCGGTATGAAGGACTGTTGCTACCGCGAAGCGAGCATACTGATGACGTGTACGTGACGTTGAAAGTTGACACTGGCTATAATCTGGGGGTTCTCATAGATGATGACACGAAGATTGAAGAGTTGGGCTATCAGAAGGGTAGTTATCAGATCCCGCATATTAATGTGGAACGCAAAAAAGAACTGCCGAATGTGACTCTTTTAGGTACCGGGGGCACGGTGGCTTCCCGTTTGGACTATCGGACAGGTTCGGTGTTGCCGGCTTTTACGCCCGAAGAACTGTTTTCTGCCGTTCCTGAACTGATATCTGCAGTTAACTTGACTCCGAAGACGCTGTATCAGATTCTTAGCGAGAATTTTAGACCCGAGTACTGGGTGAAGACGGCTGAGGCAATAGGTAAGGAGATTGAAAGCGGAGCAGACGGTGTCATCATAGGTCATGGCACTGATACTATGTGTACGACAGGGGCGGCGCTTTCCTATTTTCTGCAGAGCCTTCCAGTTCCAGTCGTTCTCGTAGGTAGTCAGCGTAGCTCAGATAGACCGTCTTCAGACGGACCGCGTAACATTCTGTACGCTGCCACGCTTGCTGGACGTGAGAATTTCGCTGAGGTTGTGGTTTGCATGCATGGTGGCACGAGTGACAGCTACAATCTTGTCCATAGGGCTACTAGGTGTCGTAAAATGCACTCGTCACGTCGGGACACGTTCAGGACGCTTGATGACATTCCGCTTGGGAAGATCGACGATTCGGGTGTTACATGGTTCAAAGACGATGTTCGTCCTCGTGGTCGAGTCGAAGACTTCTATCTGGATACGAAGATTGACCCGCGTGTGGGAATGTTGTGTTCTTATCCTGGAATGAGCCCAGACATTCTTGACAGTATGGTTGATCGTGGTTATCACGGCGTTGTTATTATTGGCACGGGGCTAGGCCATGTTGGGACTGATATGTTTCCGGCTTTGGAGCGTTGTCAAGAGGAGGAAATTCCAGTGGTTCTTGTAGTTGAGCCTCTGTTTGGGTATATTCAGTTGCGCGTGTATGAAACTGGTCGAGACATGTTGGCAAGAGGGGTAATCGAGGGTGCAAATATGCTTCCTTCGGCCGCTTACACGAAACTGATATGGGTTCTGGGTCACACGCGCAACATCGAGGAAGTGAAGAGACTCATGCAGACAGATGTTGCGGGCGAAATCACTTCAAGAGAAGGCCCAAGAGGTTTTCTGCTGTTGCAGGGTATAGAACCTGGAGTCGACGAGATCCTAAAGAAACTCTAGCACCTACTAGGCTAGGCTGAAGGCGCGTCAGCTCCTGCTGCTGTTCCCTCTGGAAACCATGGTTCTTCTGAACAATATAGAATGCTTTTTGCGTTCAGACTGTTAGCATTTAAAAGCTAACGACAAGAAATAGTGGTTATACGCTACCGCAAGGATTTCGTGAAGGAATTCTATGGATACTGAACAGATCATGAATTTGGCTCTGAAGCTTGCCAGATTAAGGAAAGTGCCTGAAGACAGTGCAATCTACGTGAATGGCAAGAACATCAAAAAGGTTCTATTCGGCATAGACGCTGGAGTTCCAGAACTCTTGCTCGCTAAACGACTGCGCTTTGACGCGGTGATTGCCCATCACCCCATGGGCGGCACGGCAGCTTTGGATTTTCATGATGTTTTCAAAAGGCATATTCAGCAAATGGTTGACGCTGGGATACCGAGGGCCAAGGCGGGGAAAGTCGTAAGTAGAAAGCTGGGGCAGCTGGAGGTCGAAGGACACACTCGCAACTACGATCAAGCAGTTGACGTAGCGCGGTTGATGAAGATTCCTTACATGAACGTCCATACTCCACTTGATGAGATAGGGCGAAGAATAATGAGTGAGAAAATAAACAGCGAGACCACAAAGAATTCCAAGGTAAGAGACGTCGTTAACGCCTTAAATGAGCTCCCCGAGTTCAAGAAAGCATTAACAAAGATTGAAATCCGATTGGGAAAGGCTGATGGCCATGCGGGAAAAGTTGTTGTATCTCATGGAGCTGGTACGAATGGTGGCTATGAGATTGCAAAAGCTTATTTTGAGCATGGTATTCGAACTGTCATCTACATACACATTAGTCCAGGCGACTTGGAAAAACTGAGAGTTGAGAGCATGGGCAACCTGATTGTTACTGGGCACATTGCAAGCGACTCCGTAGGCATCAATTCCTTCATTCATGAGCTTGAGGAAGCAAGCATTTCAGTGGCAACGGTAGGAGTTGTCAGAGACTAAAGAGAGACCTCCTTGAAGCTGGTTCGCTTTCGCAACGATAGAAGAGAAAGCTACGGCGTCATGAGTGACGACCAAATAGTGTGTTTGTGTAGCTTTGCGAAAAGCTCGAAAGTGGGTCTTCCCCCGAGTCTTGAAGAGTTTGTAGAGCTGGGAGCAGGCCAGATTCAAAAACTGGATAGGCTTTTGAAGAGGGCCTCAAGGCATAATATTGAACGCTTTTCATGTTCAGTTGAAAGTGTTTCTCTGCTGGCGCCGATAAAGTCTCCCCGAAAGATTGTTTGTTTGGGCTTGAATTATCGCGACCATGCTGCAGAACAGAATGCTGTCGTGCCAGATGAACCTGTTATTTTTATGAAGCCGGCCACGGCAATAGTTGGTCCGAATGAGGAAATAATCAAGCCTGGTTTTGTCAGTCAGCTTGACTATGAAGCAGAGCTGGCTATTGTGGTAGGAAAAAGAGTCAAGAACGTGTCAGCCGCGGATGCTAGATCCTGCATTTTTGGGTACACTATTCTTAACGATGTTTCAGCGCGGGACATTCAGTTCAAGGATAAGCAATGGACTAGGGGAAAAAGCTTTGACACTTTCGCTCCAATGGGACCCTGTATAGTCACGGAGGACCAGCTTCGAGACACGTCTGATTTGTCTATGCACACTTGGGTAAATGAGGAGCTTCGGCAGAAGTCTTCAACCAAGAACATGGTTTTCAACGTTTATGACATAATACATCACATAAGCCGTGTGATGACGTTGGAACCATGCGACATCATCTCCACGGGAACTCCTGCAGGCGTCGGGTTCGCCTTCAAACCTAAACCCAAATTCCTCAATAAAGGCGATGTTGTAAGAATAGAGATAGAAGGAATTGGAATATTGGGGAACAGAATAGCATAAAGGGAATAGCCTATCTCTTTCAGACGTCGACAAATTGGCTTAAGTGGTAGATCAGCGGTTCTGTTCAGCCTGATCTTTCAAATAGTCGTCTATGTCTTCACCAAAGCAGTCTCTTCCATGAATTTCAGACTGAAGGCGAATACAATTATGTCACATTTGTGATTTCGGTTAACTGTCTCGATGATCTACTGAGGAGCAAATAGGCGCTCAATGATAACGCGAATCCGGATATCAAGTCTGACAAGCTTTCAATGCGCGATCTCGGATTGGCAAGCACATCATTTCCGGAAGAAAGCCCAAACTCCTCTTCCTAGTATTTGACGCTGAGATATAGTAACACTGCTAGTGCTGCGAGCGTAAATAGGTTTGACAACATGGCGAATGGTCCTAGGCCAACTGGCCAAAAGCCGAAAGCCCTAATGACCAGTGGGTTAGAGGCAAGAGCATTGAGAAGAAAGACCGCTGAGAATATTACTAGTCCTATTGTGAACTCTGACCGCGTCTTCTGGTATATCCCAATATATATGAACAATAGGAAGATTGAAAGTGTCAAGTTTACCGTAGAAATTACTGTTCCCACAGTATAGAAAAGCTCTACATCACCGAGGATGTTCTCTGGGCGCCGTGGAGGTTCCCAGGGATGACGTGGAAACCAAGAAGTGGATGTAGCCCAGAGTGTTGCTAGTACAGCTACCACTATCAATGTTCCGACTATTAGCCAATATTTCTCGTCTTTATTCATACGACTCTTCATCTACGCTTCCCCCTTTTCTACTTTTTCCAGATTTTCTTCAGAATCTCCTCGAATAGAGCATAGTTCTCCTCCATCGCTGGAGACAAGAAGTATGTTATGCCATATCCTTCTCCGGCGGACGTGATAATTCTGTTTTTCTCAAGCACTTCAATATGATGCCTTATTGTCCTGTAATCCATCCCAAGCCGGTTTGCCAACTGGTTTGCATTCTGCGGAGTCTCGTTTAAGGCTTGGATGATTCTGGCGCGACTAACACCGCCTCTTGTGCCCGCAATCAGCCATCCAAGTAAATACTTGAACGGACGCGCATTAACAGACATCCCCATCGCTCCGCATACATTAAGGAGTTTTTCGTTAAATCTATTTGAACCAAGATAATAAATGTGTCCTCAAGTTCTTGCTGTTGAATTTTCTGGGAACTAGGATCAAATTAAGGATAGAATTGGGTGTAATTCTGAAAAACGGTTTTTAATGAATTTGCAGTTCTTGAATATTCGGAGGTTGAGAACAAGTCTGCAACACCCTATTCCCCGAGAAAAGACTCGTGAAGGCCCAGAGAAGTTGGAGTCATCTTTCCCTTTCCTTTCTCTCCTTTCTCCATCCAACCGCTGTGGACCTTGACGGGAACCAAGGAGAATAGAAAAGACAACCAAGAAGAAAGATGGCAACAATGGACACAAGGAAAACGTCAATCTCGCCGTTGGCTACGGCGAAGAAGAAAGCCGCAGATTATCTCTTTCCTTTAGGAGAACGTGCGAAACGTGCTGTTCAAGTAGCTTGCGCGGAAATTGCAGGCCCTTTGCGGGACGTTACTCACATGCTCAGAATAATGATTTTCCTACGGTTTGCCAAGGATTTTTCCTCCATCCTTAAGCTCTATGGAGTAGAGAGCGTTTCAGAGAACGGATGAAAAGCGGCAGAGAAACCAAGTTATTTGCGTGGAAAATGATTCCTTCCGGTCAGCTCGACAAGAAATAATGTTGAGTTGTTTACGCAACTCTGGTCTTTCTTATCGCGGAGAAGCTTGTTCCCGAATGCTCTTTCGAATGGCGTTAAGAGGAACTCGCAAGAAGTGGTCTTCGGTTTCCTGAGGAGACGCGTTGCTTCGGTCGTGAATAGCTCTGTTCGCATGTCTATCGAGACGCTGCCATTCTGATCACGACCACTAAAGCTGCCTATGGAAAACACGAAAAAATCTAAGAGTGAAAGGAGAAAACGGGCTCGCGAACTGCTGGAATTAGTAGGGTTGGCGGGAAGAGGAGAGCATAGGCCGCAGCGGTTGAGCGCTGGTGAGCA
>Ga0315291_10004145_pt1 | contig 18543 bp, 14 predicted proteins | sample YL17G12_20_MG_FD_203070 | JGI IMG/M metagenome (GOLD analysis project Ga0315291, IMG submission 203070) | Sediment microbial communities from Yellowstone Lake, YNP, Wyoming, USA - YL17G12_20 | ecosystem: Environmental > Aquatic > Freshwater > Lake > Sediment | place: USA: Wyoming | collected...
CGCGGAAATCCCCCCGGAAACTTTCCCCTCGGCGCTGTCCGGATGATTATCTTTCATTTGCCGGTTTTGATTTTATCAGGTAATGTTGGAACCCCAAAGCGGGGAATCATGGAAAAATTCGGCGATTTGGAAAGCAGATATTACGACCTGGGCATGAGCATCCTTTGCCTCCCTTTCGGGGGCGAGCGGCGCTTCCGGGACCGGCTGGTTGAGCTCGCAGGGGCCAAGCCTGGAGAAGACGTCCTGGAGTTGGGCTGCGGCACCGCCCGCTTCACCGAGACTCTGCTCCGGACCAATCCCGGCGTCCAGGCAACGGGTCTGGACATCTCGCCCTTCATGCTCGGACGCGCCGCGCAAAACACCCGGGGACTTGACCTCTCTTTCCTGATCGCGGACGCCGGCCGCATCCCGCTTAAGTCCCAAAGCTTTGACCGGATCGTCGCCATCCTCGCCCTGCACGAGATGCCCACGCCGGTGCGGCGGGAATCGATCGAGGAATGCTTCAGGATTTTGCGGCCCCGCGGAGAGATGGTCGCGGTCGAATTCCGCAAACCGGAAAACATCCTCCAGCGCGCGCTGGACCTCATGTATTTTTTCGAGCCGCCCTCGCGCAAGGAAATGCTGGCAACCGGACTGGACCGCGAAATGGAAATTGCCGGCTTTCAAATCTCATCCCGCCGCGCACTCGGACGAGGGGTGCTGGAAATACTGACCGCGGTCAAATAGCCGCGTTATTCCCACTCGATGGTGCTGGGCGGTTTGGAGGAAATATCGTAAACCACGCGGTTGATTCCCCTGACCTCGTTGATGATTCGGCTGGAAATCCTTCCGAGCAGGGCGTGGGGAAGATCGGCCCAGTCCGCGGTCATGCCGTCCAGGGACTTGACCGCGCGCACCGCGATCACGTTCTCGTAAGTGCGCTCGTCGCCCATCACGCCCACGCTCTTCACCGGGAGAAGGATTGCGAAATACTGCCAGACCTCTTTGGCCATGCCCGACTTTTCGATCTCGTCGCGCACAATCGCGTCCGCTTTCTGGAGCTTGGCCACCCGCTCGGCCGTGACCTCGCCCACGATCCGGACCGCGAGTCCCGGCCCCGGAAACGGCTGGCGATGGATGATTGACCGGGGCAGCCCCAGTTCCTTCCCCACCATGCGCACCTCGTCCTTGAACAACTCGCGCAGGGGCTCCACCAGCTTGAGGTTCATCTGTTCGGGCAGGCCGCCCACGTTGTGGTGGCTCTTGATCTTGCTGGACGGCCCGCGGAAAGAAGTGCTCTCGATCACGTCCGGATAGAGCGTGCCCTGTCCCAGGAATTTCACGCCCGGAATTTTTGCCGCCTCCCGCTCAAAGACCTCAATAAAAACCCGGCCGATAACCTTGCGCTTTTGCTCCGGGTCCGACACCCCGGCCAGAGCGGCGATGAACAAGTCCGAGGCGTCAACGCAGCGCAGCGGAAGCTGGAAATTATCCTTGAAGACCTTGACCACGCTTTCCGCCTCGCCCTGCCGGAGCAGGCCGTTGTTGACAAAAATGCAGATCAATTGTTTCTTCACCGCCTTGTGAATCAGCAGCGCCGCGACCGAGGAATCCACTCCCCCGGAAAGCCCGAGCACAACTTTTTTCCCGGCAACCCGCCGCCGGATTTCGGCCACCTTGTTTTCAATGAAGCTCCCGGGATTGAACAGCCTGTGCAGCCCGCAAATCTTGAACAGGAAATTGGCCAGGAGGTATTTCCCGAGCGGGGTGTGCGCGACCTCGGGATGAAACTGCACCCCGTAAATTTTCCGCTCCTGGTCGCGGATCGCGGCCAGGGGTGAGTTCTCGGAATGGGCGATGCTCTCAAATCCCTTGGGCGTTGCCTCAATCCGGTCGCCGTGGCTCATCCACACCCGGATGCCCTTTTTGCTCTTGAGCTTGTCATGGTGCAGTCTTGCGGACTTGTTGGCCAGAACCTGTTTTTTCAAAATGCCGGCGAACAGGTCCTGGTCGTTGTCAATCACCAGTTCCGCGGGCCCGTATTCCCGCTTTCCCGAATGCGCCACCACCCCGCCCAGCTGGTGCGTCATCAACTGCATCCCGTAGCACACGCCCAGCACCGGAATGCCGAGACCGAAGAGCGCTTTGGGAGTGGCCGGGCTGCCCGGCTCGATCACCGAGGCCGGCCCGCCGGAAAGGATGATTGCGCGAGGACTGAATTCCCTGATCTGCTTGAGGGTGACGGTTGGGGGGAAAATCTCGGAATAGACTTCCAGCTCTCTCACCCTCCGCGCGATCAGCATGGTGTACTGGGAGCCGAAGTCGATGATCAGGACTTTTTCCCGGCGATAGTCTTTCACGCGCTATCTATTCCAGCCGGTAGTTCGGCGCTTCCTTGGTGATGATCACGTCGTGGACGTGCCCTTCGCGCAGGCCTGCGGGAGTGATCCTGATGAAGCGCGCCTTTTTCCGGAGCTCGTCCACGTTCCGGCATCCGCAGTAGCCGAGCCCGGACTTGAGCCCGCCCACCAGCTGGTAAACGCTGGCGGAGAGCGGCCCGCGGTAAGGCACCCGGCCCTCAATCCCCTCCGGCACCAGCTTGCCCAGACTCACCCCGTTGACCTCGTCGGGCTTGTTCAAAATGTCGTCCCACGAAACCGCCTGCCCGTAGCGGCGGGCGCTCCCCTCCATCATCGCGCCCAGCGAACCCATGCCCCGATAGACCTTATACGACCGGCCCTGGTAAAGGATCAACTCGCCCGGAGACTCGTCCGTGCCCGCGAACAAGCTCCCGATCATGACGGTATTCGCGCCCGCGGCCAGCGCCTTGGTGATGTCCCCGGAATATTTGATCCCGCCGTCCGCGATCACCGGCACGCCCGCGGGCTCCGCAATTTTGCAGCAGACCATGATCGCCGAAATCTGCGGCACCCCAACCCCGGCCACCGCGCGCGTGGTGCAGATTGAGCCCGGACCGATCCCGATCTTAACCGCGTCAACCCCCGCCTCGATCAAAGCCTTGGCGCCGTCGCCGCTGGCGACGTTGCCCGCGATCAACTGACATTTGGGGAATTTTCTCTTGACCGACTTGATCTGCTCGAGCACGCCCTTGGAATGGCCGTGCGCGGTATCGATGCAGAGCACGTCCGCGCCCGCGTCCAGGAGCGCGCCCGCACGCTTCATTTCCTCGTCCCCCACCCCGATCGCGGCGCCCACGCGCAGCCGGCCGTAGCCGTCCTTGGACGCATGCGGGTATTTCTGCGTCTTCTCGATGTCCTTGATCGTGATCAGGCCCTTGAGCTTGTTGTCCTTGTCCACCACCAAGAGCTTTTCGATCTTGTGCTTGTGGAGCAATTCCTTGCTCTGCTCCAAGGTGGTGCCTTCCGCGACCGTGACCAGATTGGTCTTGGTCATGATCTGCTCGACCTTCAAGTCCAAATTTTTCTCAAAGCGGATGTCGCGGTTGGTCAGGATGCCGACCAAGTGGTCTTTCTCGTCGGTGACCGGCACGCCCGAGATGTTGTGCTTCTTCATGGTCTGGAGCACATCGATCAGTTTCCAGCCCGGCCGCGCCGTGACCGGGTTCACGATCATCCCGCTCTCAAACTTCTTGACCTTGTCGATCTCGTGCGCCTGCTCCTTGATGCTCATGTTGCGGTGAATAAAACCGATCCCGCCTTCCTCCGCCATCACGATCGCGGTGCGCGCCTCGGTCACGCTGTCCATGGCCGCGCTCACCAGGGGAATCTGCAGTTCAATCTCCCGGGTCAGCTTGCTTTTGGTTTCCGTGTCAATGGCCAGCACTTCCGAATAGCAGGGCAAGAGCAGGACGTCATCGAAGGTTAGTCCGAGTACAAAATCATCCTGGGGCATGGTTTCCTCCGCTCATATGTTGGCTCTTATTCATATCACAACCGGCAGGGAATTCAAGCAGCGACGGATCATTCATCCTCCCTGGGCTTTATTGTATCCCGCGCTTGGCTTCCATCAACCGTCAGCGCGGATAGAAATAGGTTTTGCCCGCGGGCGAAGTTAGTTGGTAGTGTCTGGCTCGTTTCCGGATTTGCCATTCCGGTTCGGGGGAAAGCTTGCCGTAGCCCGGGAGTTCGAATGCGAAGCGCGGGACCACGATCCCGGAAAGCCCGCTCAATTGCCGGACCAGGGCAATCGATTTTTCCAGGTCGGTGGCGAAGCGCTCTCCGCCCGGGCAGGGATCGCACTGGAACAGGTAGTAAGGCTTCACTCCCAGCCCGGCCAGGCTCCGGAATAATTCGGACAAAACGCTCACCCGGTCGTTCACGCCCTTGAGCAGCACGGTCTGGTTAAGCACCGGCACCCCGGCCAGGCGCAGCCTCTTGACCGCGGCCGCAACCGCCTGGTTGATCTCGTCCCCGTGATTGAAATGGGAAATGAACCAGACCGGCTTCCGGCTTTGCCGGAAAACTTTCGCCAGCCCGGGACCGACCCTTTCCGGCTTGAAGCTGAGCGCCCTGCTCGCGACCCGGAACAAGTTGAGAAAGGGCAGCGACGAAAAACAGGCGAGCAGCTCCCGGAGCTTTCCATCCGTCAGGGTAAGCGGGTCGCCGCCGGAAATGATCAGTTCCCGGGCGGCCGGATGCGCCCGCAAATACTCCTTCGCCGCTTGCATCCCTCGCCGGTCGATCTCCCGCCCGTCCCACCAGTCGCGCCTAAAGCAAAACGAGCAGCGCGCGAAACATTTGCCGGTGGCGAGCAGCACCGCCCGGTCCGGGTAGCGGTGGATGAGGAAATCGGTGACCTGGAATTTTTTCTCGCCGGAAAAATCGCGCGCGCCCTCGCGGCAGGTGTTTTCAAAGCCAAGCAGTTGCTTGCGCAGCGCCGGAGATAATAGTTTGCGCTCCGGATTTATCATTGACCGCTTATCATAGCTTTTTTTGCAACCGGTTCAACCGCTTCCGGGCCGGCAGGACGAACCCCGCGGCCAGCGCCGCAAACGCGGCCAGGGTCGAGAAAATTCCCACTCGAAAACCCCAGGGCTGATACTTGAGCCGGATGGAAACCAGTCCCCGGGCAGGAGGGACGGTGGCTTCCAGGTCTAATTTCTGGAACAGACCGTATTCCGGCAAAATCCTGATTTCTTTTTTGGCGTCCACGTCGTATGCGCGCCAGCCCGGGGCGTATTGGCTGGAGATGACCAGGTCCGATTTTTCGCGCCGGGCCACAATGTCCATTACCCCGGGCTGCTCCCGCAGGATCCTGGCCGCGCTGAAATCGACCGGGCCGTCCCTTTGCTTGAGCCAGACCCGCGGCCAGGCGTCCTGGTTTTCAAAAATGGTAAGACCTTCGGCGCGCATGACTTTCCGCCAGCCGGGGATGCTGTAATCTTCCGGGCTGAGCAAATATTTTACCGCCATCATGCTGACCAGGGGCTTTCCCAGATTTTGCCGGCTCACGTCGAACGACCAGCCGTGCTCAAAAAAAGCCGCGACCGCTTCGCTCATTTGGAATTCCTCAATCCGGCCCATGGCCTCGACGTATCTTCGGGGGTAGATGCCTTCGAAAACCCTCAGGTCCGAGACGCCGTAAATGAGGTTCAAGTTCTGATGAAACGCCTGGTCCAGTCCGGTAAGCCGCGGCCGTGAGGGGTCGCTTTGCACGGGTTTTAGGAAAGACGGGGGAATGGGCTTTTCAAACCGCCACCGGCCGGGGTCGATTCTGGTTTCCGGCTTCCAGCCGGGATAGAGGTGCAGCAGGTTGACCAGCGCCAGGAACACAAGCAGAGTTGCGGCGAATTTTCGTTCCTTGGCGAACACCCCGTAGAGCACGACCAGGGCCGCGATGATATATAGAAGCAAAGGCAGCATCCACGCTTTCCTCTGCAGATGGCGCAAAAGACCCGAGGGCGGATAATTAAACGCCAGGGCGAGCGCAAGGACGGCGAGCCCGGACGCGGCTGCAAGCGCGAGTCCGATCCGCCGAGACTGGAGCCGGCCCTGGAAATAATTTTCCAGGCCCATGCCCGCGAGCATGGCCACGGAAAAACACACCCCGAACCAGGCGAACTTGACGCTGGCGATGCGGTTGAACACCGGGAGCCGGGTGAGGAAATGGACCGGCGGCAGGCTGTAGGCCACGGCAAGAAATACCAGGGCAAAGGTCCAGAAAAAATAACAGTGCCTTTTTTGCGGCGCGGAAAAGCTGAACAAGGCGAGCATGACCGGAATCAGGCCGATGTAACTCATGAAGAAAAGCTGGGCCGGTCCGGTCCGGTTGGGGCCGAACAGCCAGGGGAAGAACAAGCTGAACGCCCACCTGGCCGGAGCTCGGGCAATGGTGTGCAGGTTGGGGTCGTGGATGGTCCAGCCGAAGCCCAGATACTCGATGAAGCTCAGAAGCTGCGCCGAGCTCAAAAGCAGCGCGAACAGGAAACTCAAAATTATGACCAGACTTTGCCTGCGGCCGGCCCATCCGCCCCGGAGCAGAAAATAAAGCGTGATGAAGAGCAGGAAATAGAACGCGGCCTCGGGGTTGCCGCCAATCAAGGCCAGACAGCTGACCAAACTCAAAAGCAAAAACCAAAGCAGCCGAGCGCCGCTCTTCAATATTTTTTCCGCCAGGATCAACGCCGCGGGCAGCCAGAGTTCGGTGTTAAGGTCGACCTCGTTGATGTTTTTCGAGACGTAGCCGGAAAAGGCGATGACGATTGCGGAGAGCAACCCGGAGATCGGGGACAGTCCGATTTCCAGCGCAAAGAAATAGGTGAACGCTCCGAGCAGGAACAGTTTCAAGACCAGCATGAAGTCCAGAAACTTGAGCGAGGGCCAGACCGCAAACGCCAGGTTGAAGGGGTTGAGCGGGCTGCTCTGGTAATTGGCGAGCAGCGGAAAGCCCAGGCCCTCTTCGGCGCACCATAGCGGGAAATACCCGGCCCGGAACTGACGCGCGGTTTCAACCAGCCAGGGATAAAAGCTGAAGCGCGGGGCCGGGTCGTCGAACAATGCGAGGAACAGGCTCCGGTCCGGGTCAAGGTATGCAAAGTATTGCGCAACGACAATGATGCCGAAGCAGACCAGGCCCAAAAACATTCCCGCTCTCTTGCCCATTGCAAGGCATTAAATCACATAGTGGCCTCTTCTTGCAAGTGGGTTTTGAGGAAATTAGCCGCTTGAACTGTCCAATTAACTGGGGTAGATTACACCAACGGATGCGAAAAGGAGAGGCCCTGATGAAAAGACTTTTGATCATGCTTGCGGTGTTTGCCTTTCTTGGGATTTCCGGGCGGTCGGGCGCGGAGAGCGTTTCCAGTCTGGTGGACAAGGCCAAGGAACAATATGACAAGGGCTATTACGACCAGGCCATGGAGTCGGCCGGCAAGGCCCTGGAGCGCGACCCCAAAAATCTTCAGGCCCTGAATATCCGGGGCTTTTGCTGGTTCCTCAAGAACAAGAACGACTCCGCGCTCCAGGATTTTAACCGCGCCATCGAACTCAGCCCCAAATACGGCTATTCCTATTATAACCGCGGCCAGGTATATGTGGCCCAGGGCAAGTATGCCCTGGCGCTCGAGGATTTCAACCGCGCCTATGACCTGAATGTCCGGGAATGGCGGCTGTTTATGCTCCGGGGCGCTTGCAACTTTGAGCAGGGAAATTACGACCAGGCGCTCAAGGATTTGAACACGGCCGCGGAAATGAAGTCCGGCGAGGCCAGGATTTTCTATTACCGGGGCCGTGCCTACCAGGCCAAAAACAAGCATGAGCTCGCGCTCAAGGATTATGACCGGGCGATCAAGCTCCTGCCCACCGGCGCCGAACTCTTTTATTACCGGGGCACGGCCTACTATCTGCTGGGCAAAAGGGATGCCGCGCTCAGCGATTACAACCGGGCGCAGGAACTGGGCTTCAAGCAGCCATCGCTTGGCTTCGCCCGGGCAATGCTCGATTTTGACAACGGCAAATACGATGCCGCGCTCGCCGGGGCAAACAAAACGCTGGAGCAGAGCCCCAACGCCGCGGACGCGATCGCGCTCCGGGCCAAAATTTATTTTGCGCAAAAAAACTACGCGGGCTGCATCCAGGACTATTCCCGGCTGATCGAGCTCGACCCCAAAAATGGCGACCATGCCTACGCCCGGGGATATTGTAATTTCCAGGCCGGGCAGATGGACGCATGTCTCAAGGACATGAACCGCGCGCTGGAATTGAACCCCAAAGACTTCCGCGCCTATTACTACCGGGGCATGATCGCCAAACAAAATGGCCAGATGGATGCCGCGGTCAGCGACCTTACCCGGGCAAGCGAACTGGAGCCCAAGCTGATTGAGGCCTTCCTCGAAATAGGCGGCATCTATTTCAAAAACGGGGATTATGAAAAAGCCGTTGGAGTTTTATCCAAGGCCATTGAGTCTAATCCCCAGAATGCAATGCTCTATAACCAGCGCGGACTGGCATATTCCACGCTCGGCAACACCGAAAAAGCCGAGGCCGATTACAAAAAAGCCAAACAACTCGAGCAAAAGCAGGCCGGTAACAAATAGACCTGCCCAAGCCAGGGCTTGGCTCAGGCAAGACCTGGCTATCAAAGGTTATGATCCGGGGGTTGATCCGGGGGTCAGGTCTCCACATTACACATAAGGGCTTGCTATTGCGAGCACAACCTACGCGCATCCGGGGGTAAGCAATGAGGTCGTGGTCTGAGGCCGCTCACGGTCCCTTGGGTTTGTCTTGGCGCGAGGCTTTAGCGAGTAAAGGTATGATCGCGAGCAGGATCAGGTTCAGGCTTGCGGGGAAAAGCATGGCCAGGGGAAAGCTGAAATGGTCGGACAGGAATCCGACCGGGAAACTGCCGACTGCCCCGCCCAAATATCCTCCGGCCAGGATCAGGCCAAAGGCCATTGGCAGATGCCTTTGCTCAAATCCCTGGCAAAAGGCGAGCAGGAGCGGGAAGATTCCGCTCATGGCGAGCCCGTATCCCAGGTAGAGCGCCATGGTGGCCGCGGGCCTGGGCGCGAGCGCGGCCGCAACCGAGATTATCAGTGAGGCGAGCGTGAGCGCGAAGAGCAGGACCGTGCGGTCGACCCATTTGCTGACCCATCCGAAAAAGAATCTTCCCGCGGCCAGAAAGAACCAGATGCCGCTCAAGGTCAGCGCGGCCAGTTCAAGGTTTGCGGGAGAGCGGCTGGTCATGAATGCGGGAATCCAGACGCTTAAGCCCTGCTCACTCGCGATGTAGCAGAACATCCCGAGCGCCAGCAGGATGAAGAGACGGCCGCGGCTCCTGATCAAGGCCGCGAACCCGGAAAAAGAGAGCTGCTCGATGTCCTTGAACTCGGGCAGCGGCCGGCTGAGCACCCAGCCGCAGACCAGAACCGCCAGACCCGCGATGAAGAAAAGCACCGCGCCGTGACTCAAGCCTTGCCGGAGCAGTTGCGCGGCAAAGACCGGCTCCACGGTCACGCCGATGGAAAAGAAAGCATAGAGGTAGTTCATGGCCCGGTTCACGTTTCCCGCAGACGAGGCCGTGGTGATCACGCCGGGAAAACTCCAGAGCGCGGCGTCCGCAAAACCGGCGATGAAAAATAACGGGGGCAGCAGGTAAAACCCGGGGGCCAGGGCAATGGCGCAAAGCGCCGCGGCCAGAAGAGCAAGCCCGAGCGTGAAAAGCTTTTTGACTCCCAGGATTTGGGCGGCGGTGCTGAGGAAAAACAATCCGGCGAACTGTCCGAGGAAGAAGAGCAGGGGGATTCTTCCGGCGACTGATTTGGATATTTCGAATTTATGGATCAGGACGTCCATTGCCGGTCCCGGGAAGATCAGGGCCATGCCCGCCACCAGCATCACCGGGTAGAGACTTGCGCTGGAAAAGCTTTTGCCGGTTTCGGTCATTGAGTGCTTATTTTATCTGTTGTTGGCTCGGGCCTCAACGCCGGCGCTTGAACTTGGAATTTGGGGCCTTCGCCCAAGAAAGGCGGGCAAGAGTTTCCGGGCCGCGGAGGCATTACAAAATTAAGTTCAACTATGATAGAATTTCAAAATGCGCTTCAGGTTGCGGAACATAACGGACAAGAGCCTGCATCCCCTTACCGGCTTGATCAAGCAGATTGGCCGGGGAACGGACTGCGACATCGTGATCCCGGACCCGCAGGTTTCCCGGCTGCACGCCCGGCTGGAGAAAGCCGGGGAGGGATGGGTGATCTTGGACCTGGAAAGCCGGAACGGCACCCTGGTCAACGGCGAGGCGGTGGCAGAGAAGCTGCTCAACCCGGGAGACATCATCCAGTTCGGCGGCACCAGCTTGAAATACGAGCCTTGCGAGGATTCCGACGAGCCCGGGGAAAACACCAGGGTCAGCCTTGAGCCGCGGCCGGCGCCGGGGATTTTCAACAGGATTTTTTCGCGGCCGAAGAAAAAATGAGAAAGCTCCCGCTCGTCATATTCCTGCTGCCGGTCATGGCGCTCGCGGGAAACTGGCAGGTTGACCAGGTCCGGGAGTTGGCGCGGGCGAAAAAATGGCCGGAGGTGGTCGGCAAGGTTGAGACCGGCGGCATCCGGGCTGAGGGCCTCGAGCAGGAGGCGCTTAATTTCATCTACGGCTACGCCCTGCAGCAGACCGGAAATTACCGCGGATCGGTACATGCCCTTGCGGCCGCGAGCAAAAACAACTCGCCGGCCCGGGATTACGCGCTCTATTACCTGGCGGTTGCCGAGGACAAGCTGGCCCGGAAATACGACGCGGCCAAAACCCTGAAAAAAATCTCCGGCGATAGCTACATTTACCTGCCTGCCCGGATGTTCCTGGCCGGGATTTACCTTGACACCGGCCGGATCGATGACGCCGCGGCCGAACTCTGCCTGCTCAAACTTGAAGCCCTGCCCGGCGAACTGGCGCCCGAGCTTGTGCTGCTTGAAGGCCGGGCGGCCCTGGCCGAGGGCGCCCTGGACCGAGCCGCGGAAAAATTCGCTTTGCTCCGGGTCAGCTATCCCCTTTCCGACGCAGCCATGCAGCTTGAGAGAAAACCGGAGCTAAATGCGGAGCAGACCTTGACCCGCGCCGGGAACCTGATGGCCGCAAGGTCTTACCGGGCCGCGGCCGCGGAACTGGAAGATTTGCTTTCAAACCAGGCCCTGCCCCCGGAAATGCTTTCGGAACTCTACGGCCTGCTCGCGCGGGCCAGGTTCGGGTGCCGGGACTACAGGTCCGTGGTCAGACTTGAGCCTCAAGCCAAAAAACCGGCCGGGGAAAACCCCGAGTTCTGGTATTATCTGGGATGGGCGTACCAGCGGCTGGACAAAGACTCGGCCGCGGAAAGAGCCTATCTGAAATGCGCGCACAAGTTTCCAGACTCGCCTTTTGCCGGCCGCGCGCTCTACAACCTGGCCAAACTGGAGCAAGGCAAAAACCGCCACTGGCTGGCGCAGCAATATTTTCGGCAATTGCTCCGGGAGCACCCGGCGAGCGAGTTTGCGGAGGACGCCCAATTTGAATCCGGGCTGATCTATTACGGCCAGAAAGATTATGCCAAGGCCATCGAGGTGCTTGGGCTCTCGGGGATGAACGAAAAAGACCCTGCCCGGGTCAAGTACTGGCTCTACAAGTCTTATGAACAGACCGGGCAGAGGGACAAGGCGGCCGAGATCAGCCGGGCGCTGGTCAAGGACCACCCGGCCAGCGCATACGCTTATCTGGTCGACCCCTGCCCCGGGCCCGGAATTATTGCCAGGAACGCATCGCCGTCCCCGGAAGCCGGCGCGCCGGCCGCTTACCGCGCCGGGTTGTTCATGGCCTGGTCCGGGATGCCGGAGCTTGCCCGGCGCGAGCTGCGCTGGCAGATGCAGCGGATGCGCGCGAGCGACGGCGACCTGGTCATGATCATGGACAAGCTCCGCGAGTTCCATGCCTACCAACTCTTGTTCGACGTTTACAATTCCGAACTTGCCGGCCGGCTCGCGCCCGGGGAATCCAGCGCCTATTACCAATATCTTTTCCCGCTCGCGTTCCCGGAAATGGTCGTGGCCAAGGCCGAAAAATACCAGGTCGACCCCGCGCTCGCTTATTCTCTCATCCGGCAGGAGAGCGCGTTTGACCCCATGGCAACCTCCTCCGCCGGCGCCATCGGGCTCACCCAGGTCATGCCTTTCCTGGCAAAAAAGGTCTCGCGAACCCTGGGCTACGAAGTGGCCGGTCCCGAACAGTTCTACGACATCGAACTCAACCTTGAGATGGGCATGTACCATTTCTCCGGCCTGGCCGCCAACTACAAAAATTCAGGACCCGACCCCTGGCCGCTGCTGCTCGCCGTCGCCGCATACAACGCCGGCGCCAAACCCGTGGACAAATGGTACCAGCAGGCCCGGCGGAAAAAGACCAGCCCCGACCTCTGGATCGAGCAAATCCCCTACGGTGAAACCCGCGGCTACGTCAAGCGCATCCTGGCCAACATGAGGATTTACCGCGCCAGCATTGAAAACCGCGGGAACAACTGTCCTTGATTTGCCATGCCCCGGATTTATAATCTTAAGGTGGAGCCGATGACAACCAACCTCAACTCTTTCACGGAGGGGAAAAAATGAAGCTTAAATGGAACGGCCACGCCTGTTTTACCGTCACCTCCGACTCCGGAGTCATCATCATCATCGACCCCTACGAGCCCGGAGGGTTCGCGGGCGCGCTCCGCTACGCCCCGGTGCCGGACAAGGCGGACCTCGTGTTGATCACCCACGAGCATTCAGACCATAATTTCGTCAAGGGCTTGAAGGGTTCGCCCAAACTGGTCAGGGAAAGCGGCGAGCTCAGGGGAATAAAGATCAAGGCCCTGCCCGCGTTCCATGACGACCGCCAGGGCGCCGAGCGCGGTAAAAACCTGCTCTTCTCATTCCTGGTGGACGGCATCAGGGTCGCTCACCTCGGAGACCTCGGACACATGCTCGACCAGCAACAGGTCGATCAGCTTGAGCACCCGGACGTGCTCCTGATCCCGGTGGGAGGGACATTTACCATTGACGCCGACCACGCCTTCCGCCTGACCAACATGATCAAACCCAAAATCGCGGTGCCCATGCACTTCAAGACCGAAAAGGTCGATTTCCCGATCAAGCCCGCGGAAAAATTCAGCGAACTGTTTACAAAAGTCAAGAAGCTGGAGCAAAGCGAGGTTGAGATTTCCAAGTCCGGCCTGCCCCAAACCACAGAGGTCTGGGTCCTGAAATACGCCTGCTAAAGAGGTAATTGAAAAAGTATTTCAAATATATTGTTTTCGTGCTGATAATTAACCTCGCTATTCTGCTGGGCATGGAGGGAATATTCCGGGTTTTCGGCCTGTTCCCGGCCGTGCGCTATTTTGCGGAATCAAAGGACTCCGAGGGCCGGGTCTGGGTGGACTACCGCTCGGGTTCGGGTCGGAAATTCCCGTCGGAAAAGCCGGCAAACGGCTTGCGGATTTTTTCTTTCGGAGAATCCACCACCATGGGTTTCCCGTATCAGCCGGCCACCAGCTTCAGCCGGATGCTGGAATACGCCCTGGAAAAATCGTCGCCTGCGAAAAAAGTTGAGGTGATCAACCTGGGCGCCAGCGGCATGTACAGCCGGGACGTATATGATTGCCTGCGCCAATCGCTCAAATACCGCCCCGACCTTGTAATCATCTACCTGGGCCAGAACGAATTTTTCCGGGCCAGCCTGTTCCCTGACTGGAAGCATAAGCGGCTGGACCGCGGCCTGGACCTGCTCCGCGCCCGCTCGCGCATCTATCAGGCGCTCAGGGGCGCGGACAAACTGCTCCTGGCCCTGCCCGGCGCCATCGGGACCAACCAGGAACTGGCGGAAAAGCTTAACCTCAACCTGGAGCAGATGCCGATGGAAAACCGGCCGATGAGCCCCCGGTTCTACAACGACCGGATCAACAGCTTTGGATACCACCTGGAAAATATCCTGCGGCTGCTCCAGGATCATGATCTGCCGGCCGTGCTCTGCACGGTCGCAGTCAACCTCAAGGACTGGCCCCCGGAATGGATCCCATTCCCGGCCGGCCTGACCCAGGCCCAAGCCGGCCAGCTCAAGGCCGATCTCTATCGGGCGTATCTCGATGTCGCGGACGGCAAGACCGCGCAAGCAGCCTCGCTGCTTGAAAAATCAGAGCCGCTCTCGAAAAATTACGCCATGTATTATTACGTCCTGGCCCGGTTGGAGGAAAAAGAGGGCAAACACGAACTTGCGGCCGGGCATTTTGAGGATGCCCGCCGGCTGGACAACAGCCGGCACCGCGCTCCGCCGGAGATCAACCGCATCATCCGTGAGCTTGCGGCCAAATACCAGGCCACGCTGGTGGACGTTGAGAAATTATTTTTTGAGAGCGCCGGGACCACTCCCGGATTTGATATTTTCGTGGACCACGTCCACCCCAACCTCAAAGCCCAGCGGCTGATCGCGCAGGAGCTTTACCAGACGCTGCTCCACTCCGGTTTGGTTGAGGCCCTTGACCCGCTCCCGGAATTCCCGACGACCGGAGAATTCGAAAAGCAATTCGCGCTCGACCCTGATTTCATGGACTCGGTGCAGATGCGGCTCGCCATCTATTATTTGCTCCAGCGCCGCCTGCCCGACCGCGAATTCCAGACCGTATCCCTGCTTCAGGAACTCCTCGCCCGCCATCCTGACAGCGTGCTGGCGCGAGTGTGTCTGGCCTCGCTCTTCCTGGACCAGGACCGGCCGGAAGAGGCGCAGCAACTCCTGGCCCGGGGCCTGGAAGCCGACCCGGACCAATTCCGCAAAGCGTTGACAAGATATTTCTATCCCAAAATAATCATGCAGGGGAATTACCTGCTGTTCCACCTCAACCGCGACCCGGCGTCGCCGCTCATGCGCGGGATTCTGCTCGTCCGCTCCGACCCGGAAACGGCCATGAAAAAGCCCGCCCTGCCCCTTGGCCAATACCAATGGATTTTGCAATACCAGCCAGAGGACCATAAGGTAATTGAGGTCACCTCCAATATCCTGCCGCAGCTTCGCGAAAGCCAAAGCGCCTGCGCTGATTCTCGCCGCGCCACAATCAACATCAACCAGCTTTTGAATAAACACCCAAAGGATTTCCTCGCCAATCAGGCCACGGCCGACCCGGCTGCGGATATGCTGGAACTAAATGTCACCGGCAACGACCCCTGGTTCGCGTTCCCGATCAGGATAATGCCGTCTGCCGCGGAAAAAATCCGGATGGAAATCGCCGTCATCCTGAAGGATAAAAAGGTCGAGCTGGACGAGGCCGCTATTTTCTGGACCAGCAGCGAAGCTCCCGCTTTTTCCGAGGAGCGGAAGGTGACCATCCCGGTCCGGACCAACGGCAAATTCCAGGTCGTGGAAATCCCGCTTCAAAACAATCTGAGTTGGCTCAGCTCCGGACAGGTCTTCGGACTCAGGATTGACCCCGCCAATTCCCCGGGAAAGGTTCGCATCCGTAATTTCAAGATTGTGCTTTGCGCGATTTGAGCCGACGGACCAGCCGCAAAAGCACCGGCCCCATTTTCCGCAAAGCCTTGCCCCGGTGCGACACGCGCAGCTTCTCGTCCGGCGCCAGTTCCGCGAACGTCTTCTTGAGCCGCGGGTCATAAAACAAGGGGTCGTACCCGAAGCCCCTTTTGCCCCGGGCCGAGGACAGGATCACGCCCCGGGCGTCAGCCGAGACCATTTTCAATTCTTTCTCGCTCAGCGCCAGCGCCAGCACGCAGCGAAAACGCGCGCCCCGCTTCTCAGCCGGCACCCCTGCCAGGAGCCTCAAAAGCTTCCGGTTGTTTTCCCGGTCGCCCGCGTTTGCGCCCGCGAACCGCGCGGAACGAACCCCCGGCGCATTATCCAAGGCCTCAACCTCCAGACCGGAATCGTCCGCCAGGCTGATCAGACCGCTCTGGCGCAAAGCATTCAGCGCCTTGTGCCGGGCGTTTTTTTCAAAAGTGCCGTAGGGCTCGCCCGGGTCTTTGAACGCGGGAAAATCGTTGAGGCTGAGTAATTCCAGGTCCGGCCCGGAAAGAAAATGTTTGAATTCGCGGAATTTTCCCCGGTTGCGGGTGGCGATCAGGAGTTTTATTGGGGTTCGCGCAGCGCTTTTTTTTGCCACAGGATCAACTCCCGGATTCCCTTGGCCGCCAGCGCCAGCATTTTGTCCAGGTCCTTCTTCCGGAACGGGGCTTGCTCCGCGGTGCCCTGGACCTCCACGAACTTCCCGCTCCCGGTCATGACCACGTTGAAATCAACCTCCGCCTTGGAATCCTCCGAATAGTCCATATCCAGGAGGTCTTTCCCGTCCACCCTGCCTGCGCTCACCGCGGCAACGCAGTCCCGGATTGGATTTTCCGCGATCAACTCGTTTTTCAACAGCCATTTCACCGCCAGGGAAAGCGCCACAAACCCCCCGGTAATCGCAGCGCAGCGCGTGCCGCCGTCCGCCTGCAAAACGTCGCAGTCAACCGTGATCGTCCTTTCCCCCAGCTTCTCCATGTCAACCACCGCGCGCAGGCTCCGGCCGATCAGACGCTGGATTTCCTGGCTCCGGCCCCGGGACCTGCCCCGAGCGCCCTCGCGCTCCGTCCTGGTCAAGGTTGACCGCGGAAGCATGGCGTATTCCGCGGTGACCCATCCCCTGCCTTTCCCCCGCAAAAACGGAGGCACCGACTCAGCCACGCTCGCGGCGCAAAGCACCTGAGTGTCCCCCTGCTTGATCAGGGCCGAGCCTTCAGCGTATTTGAGCGGGCCGATTTGAATTGTAACCGGCCTGAGCTGGTCTGCCCTGCGGTCTTCCGCCCTCATTGTCCATCCCCAATCTCCTGGCTTTCAACTCCCTGAACCCCAGGATGCTGTTGGCAAGGATCATGACGATCTTGTCCTGGTTCTTTTCGTCCAGCATGTTCGCGCGGTCATGGACGTTGGTCAGAAAACCAACTTCAACCAGAGCCGCGGGCATGTTCGCGCCCATCAACACCTGGAACGGCGCCTGCTTGACCCCCCGGTTCGGGTTCTTCATGATCATCGCAAGGTTGGTCTGGATGATCTTGGCGAACGCCTCGCTCTCCGCCAAATGCTCGCTCTGGGCCATGTCGCCCAGGATGATCTCCAACTCGGAAAGGCCCGAACCCGAAAGCTCCCCGCTGTGACTTTCCCGGGCGCCCGACAACTCCAGGTTTTCCCACATCGCCAGCTTCCGGCTGTCCTCGTCACTCGCGTTCAGGCTCAAAAAATATGTCTCAAACCCGCTCGCGCTCTCAGAGTCGCAGGCGTTGGCGTGGATGCTGAGGAAAAGGTCTCCGTCAAACTTGTTGGCGAACTCGGCGCGTTTTTCCAAAGTTACTTCCTCGTCGCTGTAGCGGGTGAGCATGACCCTGATCCCGGGGACCTGGAGCTTCTGTTGCAGCTTGATCGCGATTTTCAACGTCAAGTCTTTCTCGCGCCAGCCCTCGGAAGGATACGCGCCGATGGACTGCCCGCCGTGGCCCGGGTCGATCACGATCACGTTGACCGGGTTGCGCTTGATCTTTTCCGGCAGCCGGAAAGCGGACTGGTAGTTCTTGACCGTCTCCGGCTTGTTGATCAAAATCTTGAACCCGCGCGCACGGGCGTAAGCCTCGGTGATGAAATCCTCGGAAACATATAGCTTGCCGTCCTTCCAGAACGCGCCCGTGAATTTGGACTCTGCGCCCGCGAATTTGGCGGTGGCGGTTTTCAAATCAGTTGTGATCTTGACGTGCCTGGAGCTGAGGAAAAAAATACTGAGGTCCGGGCTGTAGTCAGCCTTGGCGCCCAGTTTGGGGAACATGTTGTTCACCGAAAGATAAATCACGCCGTTGTTCTGGATCAGAAAGTCCTTGACCTGAACCACCGGACGGTCATTGACCGTGATCCCCAGCGATGGATCAACGCTGGTTGTGGATTCCGCCCCGGAAACAAACAAGCATAGACCAACAATCAGCCCCAGCTTTAGCGCCTTCCGCCTCATCCTGTCTCCATTATACCAGAACCCGCCCGGAAAAGGAACGACCATGATTCGGGATTCGGCACTCGGCGTTCGGTGGATTCTTCGATGTGCGCTTGAGATTCGGAGGACAGACACTCTTGTCTGTCGGAGGTTACAAAGTTTCAACTCGGCCTTAGCTCGTCGCAGGCAAAGTTTCAAGGTTGCAAAGCCATCCGGCCCTGAAACTTTGCAACTTTTCCAACTTTGTAACTTAATCCCTCCCTTATGGGCAGACGGGTAGCGTCAAAAATTCAGCGCAACAAAAAACGGGAATTGGGAATTAAGAGTTGGGAATTGGGAATTCGCGGTTGATTGCTTCTGTGCGAGCGACCTTGGTCGCGAATCCTTTTCCGATTTTCCCTTTCGCCTTCAACGCTTGGCGTTCCCGATTTCCGGGCGCACGGGTAGCGTTGAAAATTCAGTGCAGCGAAAAATTGCGTTGCGTAGTTAAGGTCCGGCGGAAACCAATCCAATTCCGCGTCGTCCCGCCTTAAAGCGGGATTCAGCGAAATGCCCGCCAGTCCGGTTATCCCTTTATCTAGATCAGGGCCGGAAATAAGGCGGGCCCGGCCTTGCGCGGACCCCGGGGCCTG
>Ga0315291_10004146_pt1 | contig 18536 bp, 13 predicted proteins | sample YL17G12_20_MG_FD_203070 | JGI IMG/M metagenome (GOLD analysis project Ga0315291, IMG submission 203070) | Sediment microbial communities from Yellowstone Lake, YNP, Wyoming, USA - YL17G12_20 | ecosystem: Environmental > Aquatic > Freshwater > Lake > Sediment | place: USA: Wyoming | collected...
TTCAGCATCAAAGCGTAGGTCTTGCTGGCGCCGTCGCGGACTTCGCCCAGGCCGGAAATGCCCTGATTGGTATCAAGGCGGATCAGCGGGCAATTCATCGGCGCGCCGGTGACCCAGGCGATGCGCATATCGGTGATTCTCAGTTCCGAGGGCTTCGAATTGCGGTTGACGTTCTGCGGGTAGGCCTCCAGCTCCTCGCCGGCAACCAACCCGGCTGCCGCCGTGCTGCCAAGCGATTTCAAGAAGCCCCTCCGGCCGAACGTTTCTCCCATCGTGTGTCTCCTCGTCTCCTTGGATGTCATAAGCAGCCAATGCTATCTCATTTTGGATCGCGGAAGAACTGTGCCCGATGTGAGCGAACCTCGAGGCTGGACTGTGGAAACTGGCATGAAATGGGTGGTGCGATTTGATAACGAACTGCCCCAACTGCGGTAACCCGGTTGATGTATCAGATGTCCGGCGGCAGATCGAAGCGCAGTCCAAGAAACCCGTGGTATCATGAAGTCGGAGGGGGAATGGGCCGTTTCACAATCGTATTCGAAAAGCTCCAAGAGGCTTGCGAAGAATCGGACCGAGATCTGGCGACCGATTCTCATTCGAGCCGAACGGAAAACGAGGAGATTTCGGAACTCCGCCGCTTCGCGCTTGAGTTGACCGAGCCAGAGTACAACTCTTACACGACCACCTGACGCCCTTAATTCTCTGCATTTTCTTGTCCACCAGCAGCCCTGGGTGTCTGGTGCACGCCGCCGGTCGAGTTCAATGATCACAGCGGCGCGCCGGCGCTCCGTTGAGCCAACCTTCCCTTTTTCGTTTCCGCTACGGGGCGGCTGGGGTTTCCTCCACGGATCGCGCCGCCCATCCGAGGAATTTTCGCAGGGCTTCAACTTTCTGGCGATAAACGGGCAACTCGGCGTAAAATTGCGGGTCCAATCCCAGGCACGGAGTTGATTCCATGGCCATCAATCGACGCGACTTCCTGAAGACGGCGGCGACGGCGCTGGCGGCGCCCGCGCTCTACGCCCAGCGGCGCGCGGGCCCGCGAGAGCGGCGGCCCAACATTTTCGTCATCATGTCCGACGAGCACAACCACCGCATCGCCGGCTGCTACGGCAACAAGCTGGTGCGCACCCCGTACCTGGATGGGCTGGCCGAGCGCGGCGTGGTGTTCGAGGACGCCTACTGCAACTCGCCGCTGTGCGTGCCTTCGCGGCTGGCCTTCACCACCGGCAAGTACGTCCACCGGGTCAGCGCCTGGAACAACGCCTGCTCGCTGCCCAGCGACGATTTTCCGGCGCTGCCGCGCATCCTGAACGCCGCCAGCTACGAGTCGTTCCTGTGCGGCAAGCAGCATTACGCCTCCGACCGGCGTTACGGCTTCATCGAAATCGGCGGCAACATGAACAACGGGGTGATGACCGGGCGGGTTGGCCGCCGCGCGGCCGACGACACCACCGTCAACGTCGCCGCGGGCCGCGCCCGCGCCGCCGATTTCCACACCGGGGACGAATCTTCCATCCTGGGACACGATCGCCGCGTCACCGCCGGCGTGCTCGAGTTCCTGTCCCAGCGCGGCCGCTCCGAGAAGCCCTTCTTCCTGTTTGCCGGCTACCTGGCGCCCCATTTTCCGTTGACCGTTCCCGAGAATCGCTACCGGAACTACCAGGGCAAGGTGGCCATGCCGGTCATCCCGGAGGGCTTCTTCGACACCATGCCGCTCAATTACAAGCATCTGCGCTGGGGCTTCGGCGTGACCGAGTACGACGCCGACATCACCCGCCGCGGGCGCGAGCTCTACCACGGCCTGACCGAATGGGTGGACAACGAGATCGGCACGGTGCTGGCGGCGCTGCGCAAGAGCCCGTTCGGCGAGGACACGGTGGTGATCTACACCACCGACCACGGCGAGAACATGGGCGAGCACGGCCTGTGGTGGAAGAACTGCGTGTACGAGCAGGCGGCGCACATCCCCATGCTGGTCAGTTGGCCGGCGCGCTGGGCGGGCGGCCAGCGCCGGCGCGGCGCCTGCTCCATGGTCGATCTGGTCAAAACCATCGCCGACGTCGGCGGGGCCAATGTGCCCGGAGACTGGAACGGCAACTCCATGGCGCCGTGGCTCGACGATCCGAAGACGCGCTGGCGCGACCTGGCCGTCAGCCAGTACTATGCGCACAACATCTGCTCCGGCTACGCCATGCTGCGCACCGGCGACTGGAAGTACGTGTACCACGCCTCGCCCGACAGCCAGCACCCGGCGGAGCGCGAGTTGTACAACCTGAAAGCCGATGCCATGGAGTTCGACAACCTGGCGCGCCGGTCCGGCCAGGAGGAGCGGATCCGGACCATGCACGCGGTGTTGCTCAAGGAGTTGGGCGAGGACCCGGAGGAAATCGAGCGGCGTTGCCGGGCCGAAGGCGCCAAGGGCTACGGCAACGAGCCCGCCGCCAAGCGAAAAAAAGCCGCGGCATAGGCCGGCGGCTGGAGACTGGAGGGCTGGAGGCATTTATGGAAGCTGAGAATCGCAGATCATTTGTGAAGCGCGCGGGCGCCGGGATGCTGGCCGCCGGCGGCTTCGTGAATCTCAACCCGTCCGCCATGGGCGCCAATGAAAAGGTGGTGCTGGCGCTGATCGGCGGGCGCAACCAGGGCCGCGGTGTGGCGCTGCGCGCCATCAAGCAGGGCGCCGAGTTCAAGACTTTCTGCGACATCGACGACGCCATCCTGGCCAAAGTGGGGAACGACATCGGCGAGGCCCAGAAGAAGAAGCCGGCGTTCGTTAAAGATTTTCGCCGGGTGCTGGAAGACAAGGAGATCGACGGCGTGATCATCGCCCCGCCCGACCACTGGCACGCCCGCGCCACCATCCTGGCCTGCCAGGCGGGCAAGGACGTGTACATCGAGAAGCCGCTGTCGCAAACCATCCACGAAGGCCACCAGATGCGCGAGGCGGCGCGCAAGTACAACCGCGTGGTCCAGGTCGGCACGCAGCGGCGCAGCGGGGAGCATTTCCGCAGCGCCGTTGAATATGTGGCCTCCGGCAAGCTGGGCAAGGTGTGCATGATCAAGGCCTGGATCCACCAGGTGCGGCCCACCATCGGGCGTCCCGCGGACGGCACGCCGCCGCCCGGCGCCGACTACGACATGTGGCTGGGGCCGGCCCCCAAGCGCCCCTTCAACCCCATGCGCTTCCATTACAACTGGCGCTTCTTCTGGGATTACGGCAACAGCGAGCTGGGCAACCAGGGCGTGCACGTGCTCGACGTGGCCATCTGGGCCATCCAGAAGATGCGGGGCATGGACAAGTGCCTGCCCACCCGTATTTCTTCCACCGGCGGCATCTTCTGGCTCGATGACGCCAAGGAAGTGCCGGATACGCAAATCGTCAACTACCAGTACAGCGACTTGCTGCTGTCGTTCGAGCTGCGGAGCTTCGCCTTCGATTACACATTGCACCAGGGAGAGCCCAGCCGCGACCGCACCGATTTCTACACTGCGTTCTACGGTTCCGACGCCACACTGGTCCTCACCGGCGACGGCTGGAAAGTTTCCGCCAAGAACGGCGAGCTTGGTCCGACGGCGAGAGCGGGCGGCGGCTCGCACGAAGGGAATTTCATCGAGTGCGTCAAGAGCCGGCAGCGGCCCAATTCCGACGTGGAGATCGGGCGGCTGAGCACCACGCTCTGCCACCTCGGCAACATCTCCTACAAGCTCGGCCGGGATGTGCAGTTCGATCCGGCCACCGAGACCTTCGGCAACGACAAGGAAGCGAACCGGCTGCTGACCAAGGAATACCGGGCGCCGTACACGCTTCCCAACGTCTGAAGTGACGAGTGACAAGTGACGAGTGATGAGTCGCGGGCCAGGGGCTTGTCACTTGTCACTGACTCCACGGAGATCCGCAATGGTTAGAATGCTTCTGGTTTCGATCTTGTTCTGCTCGCCGCTGTTCGCGGCCGGCAAGGTGCTGATCATCGCCGACGAGGTCCCGGCCATGGAGTTCCTGGCGGGCAAGCTGAAGGCCGGGGCGGGCGTCGAGAGCACCATCGTCACCCAGGACAAATTGCCGCCGGATTTCGGCCCATACTCCTCGGTGATCGTCTACATCCACGGCAAATTGCTTGTGCCCACGGAAACGGCCTGCGTCAATTACGCCACGGGCGGCGGAAAGCTGATCCTGCTTCACCACTCGATCAGCTCCTCCAAGCGGGCCAACAAGCAGTGGTTCCCGACGCTCGGCATCTCGCTGCCGGAGGGTGACGTGAGCCAGGGCGGGTACAAGTGGATCGAGCCGGTCACGCTGGAGTTCGTGAACCTGGCGCCGAAACATTACATCACCACCCACAACGTGAAGTACCAGAAGCGGATTCCTTACCAGCGCTCGGATGTTGAGGGAGGCGAGAGGCAACTGGACGGCTTCACGCTGCCCGACACCGAGGTTTACCTGAACCACACCTTCACCGGGCCGCGGACCATCCTGCTGGGCATGAAGTACACCGACGCCAAGTCGGGCATCACTTACATGCAGGACCGCGCCGGCTGGTATAAGCCCGCGGGCAAGGGCTGGGTGATGTATTTCATGGCCGGCCACTCGGTCCGCGATTTAGAGAATCCCGCCTACGCGCAAATCCTGGTGAATGCCGTCGCCTATCAGCCCAAGTTGTAGCGCCGGGCCTGGCGCCCGGCATGCCCGAATCGGGCATGCCTGCGGAATCCCCGAAATCTGCGGATCGGTTTCCGTGCTACGCTCACCGCCATGCTTCCATTACTTCTGATTGCTCTGCTGGCGGCGGTTCCGGCCGTGGCGGGGGTGAAGACCGGAATCGAGGTGCTGGAGGCGCAGGGATTCGCGCCGTTGAAGGACAAGCGCGTCGGGCTCATCACCAATCATACGGGCGTGACGCCCGACTATCGCTGCACCATCGATCTGCTGGCCCACGCTCCGGGCCTCCGCCTGACCGCCATCTTCACCCCCGAGCATGGCATTAGCGGCGTGCGCGACGACGCGCACATCGAATCGGACCGGGACGAGGCCACCGGCGTACCCATTTACAGCCTGTACAACCTCAGCCAGCCGAAGCCCGAGAAGCCCGAGCAGGGGCCGCTGCTCGGACGCCAGGAAGAGGAGCGGGGCCGGCGCTTCCGGCCTGCCGACGAAATGATGCGCGACGTCGATGCCCTGGTCTACGACATCCAGGATATCGGCGCCCGCTTCTACACCTATATCACCACACTTGGGTACATGGTGGAGGAAGCGGGGCGGCGCAAGATTCCCTTTTATGTCCTGGATCGCCCCAACCCGGTCAACGGGGTGGCCGTCGAGGGCCCACTGCTGGACGAACAGTATGTTTCTTTCGTCGGCTACATACCCATGCCCATCCGCCACGGCATGACGGTCGGGGAACTGGCGCGCATGTACAACGGCGAGAAGAAACTGGGGGCCGACGTGCACGTGATCCAGATGGAAGGCTGGCGGCGCGGCCAGTGGATGGATGAAACCGGGCTGCCCTGGATCAATCCCTCGCCGAACATGCGCAGCCTGGTGCAGGCCATCCTGTACACGGGCGTCTGCCTGCTGGAGTCCCGACAGGTGTCGGTGGGACGCGGCACCGATACGCCTTTCCAGATGGTTGGCGCCCCGTGGTTCAAGTCGGCGGAAATGGCCGATTACCTGAATGCCCGGCGCGTCCCAGGCGTGCGCTTCATCGCGCGCCGCTTCACCCCCAATGCCAGCGTGTTCAAGGACCAGCAGTGCGAAGGAGTAGAAGTCCTGCTGACAGACCGCAAGGCGCTGAGGTCCGTGACGGCCGGCCTGGAGATGGTGGCCGCGGTGTTGAAGCTGAATCCCGGCAAGTTCGACGTGGCCGGCATCATGCGGCTGCTGGGCAACGACGCCACCGCCGCCCGCCTGAAAGCGGGGGACGATCCCCGGCAGATCGCCAAAAGCTGGAAATCCGGCCTCAATGCCTTCCGCAAGATCCGCGCCAGGTACCTGCTGTACAAGTAGGCTACAGGCTACAGGCCACAGGCTGCAGGCTGCAGGAACACCCGAGTCCTCCGGAAGGGCGGCGCGGGCCTTTGACCGAAACCCTGGAACGTGTGGCCTGTAGCCCGCAGCCTGTTAGAATACGGTTGCTTGTCCGACGTTTCTCCAAGCGTACAGCCGCAATCGCCCTGGTCTCTTCCAAGCCAGCGATGGACCTGCCTGGGCATCGCCGCGCTGGCGATCATTCTCTACCTGAACATCCTGCCCAACGGCTTCGTCTTTGACGACTGGCAGCAGATCGTGGAAAACCCGTTCCTGAGGCGGCCGGATGGATTGCGGCGCATCTTCACCAGCGGCGTCTGGCAGTTCCTGGGCCCCATCGGCGTCAGCAATTTCTACCGGCCGATGATGCACGGGCTGTTCTACGTGTTATTCGGGCTGTTCCGGCTCGATCCCGCGCCCTACCACGCCGTTTCGATTCTGCTGCACGCGGGTGTGGCGCTGCTGGCGTACGCGGTGATTGCGCGGCTGGGGCGCGATCGGCTGACGGCGGCGGCCGCCGCCCTGCTGTTTGCCGCGCACCCGGTTCATGTGGAAGCGGTGGCCTGGGTTTCGGCCTACCCGGAGCTGCTGTGCGCGCTGTTTTCGCTGTTGGCCATCTGGCTCTATGTGCGAGCGCGAGAGGCCGCCGGCCGCGCCCGCGTGTGGCTGGCGTTGTTGGCCGGGCCGGCGCTGCTGGCTGCCCTGCTCTCCAAGGAGATCGCGGTAGCCGTGCCGCTGCTGCTGCTGTGCTATGAGGCTGCGGCGACCTTCAGGTCGCCATCCGAAGGTGCGCGGATTGCCGGGAATGGCGACCTGAAGGTCGCCGCTACAGCCTTCGGCGCGATGCTTGCCGCCGCGGCCGTTTACCTGGCCCTCCGAATTCACGCGCTGGGCACGCTGATGCCGGCGCAAAGCAAACCGGTGCCGCCTGGTGAGCACCTGTGGACCGCCATCGGGCTGCTGTACCGCTACCTGGTGGTGCAGGCGCTGCCCGTGCGGCTCCACGCTTTCTATTACCTCGACCGCAATCGCGGCCCGTTCGAGCCGGTGGTGGTCGCCGGTCTGGCCACAGCGGCCGGAACGGCGGCGCTGGCCTGGTTTCTCTGGCGGCGACGCCGGCCGGAGCGGCTGGCTGTTCCTTTCTACTTGCTTCCCTTGGCGCCGGCCTTTCTGCTGCCCTACGCTGCGGTGGGTCTGCTGATGGCCGAGCGCTATGCTTACCTGCCGTCGCTGGGCTTCTGCTGGCTGCTGGCGGCCGCGCTGGTGGCGGCGGGGCGGCGCTGGAACCGCCGCGCGGCTGTGGCGGTTTTTCTGGTGCTGGCGGCCGGCTACTCGGCGCGCACGGTGCTTGCCAACGCCAACTGGCGCGATGAGATCGCCTTCTACCGCCGCACCATCGCCGATTTTCCCGGCTTCCCGCGCGCTTATCTGAACCTTGGCGAAGCGCTCATGCGCCGCGACCGGATGGACGAGGCGCGGCAAATGACGGAGGCGGCCGTGCGCCTGGATGCCGCCTATCCGGAGCCCCACGTCAACCTCGGGCTGATTCACCGCGCACAGGGCAACCTGGAGTCGGCGGCGCGCGAGTTTCTGCTGGCCGCGCGGCTCGGCCAGGAGCAGAGCAGCCGCTTCGTCGTCTCACGCGCGCTGGCCAACCTGGCGGTGGTGTACCGGAGCATGGGGCGGCTGGAGGAATCGGTCGATGCCTCCCGCCGCGCGCTGGCGGCCGACCCGCAGTTCGCCGGCGCGCATAACAACCTCGGCTACGCGCTGCTGCTCCAGGGCCGCATCGGCGAGGCCAAGCGCCACTTCCAGGCGGCCATCGAACTGGACCCGGCCATGGACCTGGCCTGGTCCAACCTGGGCTTGGCCGCGGCCATCGAGGGGGAGTGGCCCTCGGCTATGGCTTGCCTTCGCCGCGCCGAGCAACTGAACCCGCAGAGCGGCGAAGTGCAGGCGCGCATCGGCGACCTCTATCTGGCGCATGGTGCCGCCGGCGATGCCCGCCGGCAGTTCCGCCGGGCATTGGCGCTTGACCCAGGCAACCAACGCGCCCGCGCCGGCCTGCGGGCCATGGGGGAGGGGCAATGAACAACTCCAGCAGGTCCAAGGTCCAAGGTTCAAGGTCCAAGGTCAACAGAATGTTGTCGGACCTTGGACCTTGGACCTTGGACCTTGGACCGCATTGGCCGTGGATCGCGATTGCCGCGCTGGCCATCATTCCGCACCTCGGCGCCCTCTCCAATCCGTTCGCCTACGATGATTGGGAGATCATCCCGGAAAACCCCTACATGGTGCATCCGCACGCCATCCGTCAGATGTTCAGCAGCCACGTATGGGGCTTCATCGGCCACGGCGGCCTGACCAACTATTATCGGCCGCTGCAGCACCTGTTCAACTACGCCATTTTTCATCTATTCGGGGCGCACCCTGCCTGGTTCCACCTCTTCAATATCGTTCTCCATGCCGGCGTGAGCCTGGCTGTCATGGCCGTGATTTTCCGGCTTTCATCCAGTCGCGCGGCCGGGATTGTGGCCGGTCTGCTGTTTGCCGTCTATCCGGTACACAGCGAGGTCATCGCCTGGATTGCCTGCACGCCCGATCTGCTCAGTTCGTTGTTCGGCCTGCTGGCGGCGCTGGCCTACCTGAAGATGGGACGGGCGTCACCGATGGCACCGGCACGGAAAGCGGCGTTGCTGGGCCTGCTGGGGTTGCTGCTGCTGCTGGCCATGTTCTCGAAAGAGATCGGCGTCATGCTGCCCGCCATCCTCGTTGCCTACGAGCTGCTGGTTTGCCGCCGCACGGATGTTCGGCAGTGGAAAGCGGTGTGGCCGCAGTTGTGCGTCATGACCGCCGCCACCGTTGTGTACCTGGCGGCGCGGTTCGAGGCCCTCGGAAGCATGGTCCCCGTCCACGCGCGGGACGTGATCAGCCCGGCCGCCCGGCTGTATACCTGCCTGGCCGTGTTCTATCGTTATGCGGCGCTGGCCGTGTGGCCGATGGACCTGAGTTTTTTCCGCTATTACCAGGTCAGCCGCAGCCCGCTGGATCCTGCCGTGGCCGCGGGCGCTCTGTGCGTGGCTGCGTTTCTTGTGCTTGGCGTCTGGCTCCATCGCCGTCGCAGGCCTGAGGTATTGGGCCTGGCGATCTACCTGCTGACGCTGCTGCCGATGTTTCAGTTGCCATACTTGAGCACGCAACAGTTCGTGACCGAGAGGGCCGCGTACCTGCCCTCGGTAGGTCTCTGCTGGCTGCTGGCGTGCGGCCTGCTGCTGCTGGGCACGAAAGTCGGGTGGCGACGGGCGATTGTCCTGCTGCTGAGCCTGCTCGGCGTGTTTGCGGCGCGAAGCGCGGTGCGCATGGGCGACTGGGGCGATGAGGTCGCCGCCTTCCAGGAGGGCCTGGCTCGCAATCCCGGCGCTTTCCACGTGCACGCCTCCCTCGGCGGCGTGCTGCTGCGTCGCCTCCGGCCCGCGGAGGCGGTGCCCGAGCTGCTGGAAGCCGTGCGCCTGCGCGGCGATTATGCGGACGCCTATAACAACCTTGGGCGGGCCTATTCGCTGCTGCAGCAACCCGACCTTGCGCTCTGGAACTACCGCCGAGCCGCGGCCCTGAGCATCCAGCAGGGCCGCCTCGATTCAGCCGCGCGCTCGCTGAGCAACCTGGGTGTTTTCTACCGGTCACTGGATCGAAACCAGGAAGCCCTGCAGGCCTACCGGGACGCGCTGCGGGTGGATCCGGAGTGCGCCATTGCGCGGAACAATCTGGGCTATCTTTTGCTGATCGAGGGGCGCGTGCCCGAGGCCATGGTGGAGCTGCAGACAACGATTCGCCAGGATCCGGCCCTCCACCAGGCGCATGCCAACCTCGGGCTCGCCTACGCCATGGCCGGCCGGCTGGAGGATGCGCGGCGGGCGCTGGCCGAAGCCGAGCGGCTCAATCCAACCAATGCCGAGACCCAGGCGCGCATCGGCGACGTGTGCCTGGCCGGCGGCCAGATCGAGCAGGCGCGCCGCCGCTTCCTGCGCGCCCTCGATCTTCAGCCCGGCAACGTCCGCGCCCGGCAGGGATTGGCGACGATCGGGGCCAAGTGAACCACGAAGACACAAAGCGTACAAAGAGACACGAAGGACGGCCTTGGTGGACTTTGTGTTCTTTGTGCCTTTGTGGTTTCCTGGCCCTGCTCGTTTACCTCAACTCCCTGCCCAACGATTTCGTGGTGGACGACCGGCCGCAGATCGTGGACAACGCCTTTCTGCGCCGGCCCGACGGTCTCCGAAAAATCTTCACCACCGACGTCTGGGCGTTCTTCGGGCAGGAGGGCGCCGGCAGCTACTACCGGCCGCTGATGCACAGCGCCTTCTATGCGGGCTGGCGGCTGTTTCACCAGAACGCAACGGGCTATCGCGCCGTCAATCTCCTGCTGCATGCCTGCATCTCCATGCTGCTGTTCTGGTGGCTGAGGCGGCTGAGGGCAACGGAGGGCGTGGCCGCAGCGGCCGCGCTCTTGTTCGCCGTCCACCCGGTCCACGTGGAGGCCGTCGCCTGGATTTCGGCGCTGCCCGATTTGCTCTGCTCTCTCTTCTTCCTGCTCGGTTTCACGCTGTACCTTGCCGGCTGGTCGATGTGCGGGTGGCGGAAGGGCCTGGCCGGCGCCGGCCTGGGCGCCTGCGTCCTGCTTGGACTGCTGTCGAAGGAAACCGGAATCGTGCTGCCGGTGATGCTCGGGCTGTACGCGGTCGCGGAACATGGCGGTACGGCCGGCGGGACGCCGACGGTACTGCGGAGGGGCGCGGCAAGCGGCGCCCCTACATTGGCGGCTATGGCGGTTGCCATCGGCCTTTACCTTGCGCTGCGTTGGCACGCTCTGGGCACGCTGATTCCAGTGCTGCGGGGGCCGCGGCTTCCGTTGCGGCTGGAGCTGGCCGGCTGGCTGGCGATGCTCTACGAATACACCATCCGGGTCGTGGCCCCCGTCCGGTTCAGCGCCTTTCATCGGTTGGAATATCCCGTCTCGGTTTTCGGTTGGCGCACGATTGCGGGCCTGGCCATTGCGGGCGCGCTGGTGGCGCTGGCGGCCTGGCTCCGGCGGCGTGGCCGCCTGGAATGGCTGGCCGCGGCGTTGTTCCTGGTTGCCTTGCTGCCGTGCTTCCCGGGCTCCCGCTACCCCAATGGCTATGAACTGGGCGACCGCTACCTGTACCTGCCATCGGTGGGGTTCTGCTGGCTGCTGGCTGTGGCCATCGCACGACTGCACCACAAAGGCGCCAAGAACACAAAGGACCACAAAGAAGGTCTTTGTGAACTTCGTGTTCTTCGCGGCTTTGTGGTTCCCGGTATGGTTCTTGTTGTCGTAGTCGGTGCGTACGCCGCGCGCACGGTGACCTTCAACCGAGCCTGGCGGGACGAGGTCTCTTTCTACCAGCGCATTCTGAGCCGGGAACGAGAGGCGCCGCGCATTCGGCCGCTGCTGGTGGAAGCATTCATCCGGCGTGGCGCCCCGCAGCGGGCGCTGGAGCACGCCCAGGCCATGGTGCGCCTGGAACCGCGCGATGCCAGGTCGCACAATGCTCTCGGTTTCGTCTACTGGGCACTGGGACAACCGGACCAGGCGGTGGCGGAATACCGCCGCGCCGTGGAGTGCGCGCGCGCCGGGGGCCGGCCGGATTTTGCCGCGCGCGCGCTGAACAACCTGGCTGTCGTCTGCAGCCAGGCGGGGCGCATGGACCTGGCGATGCCCGCCTACCAGGAAGCGGTGCGGCTGGACCCCGGCTTCAGCGATGGCCGCATGAACCTCGGCTCCGCCCTGTTCGCCATGGGGCGGATGGAAGAGGCCGAGGAACACCTGCGGGCGGCGATTGGCCTGAACCCGTCGGCTCCGCTTGCCTATTCCACGCTGGCGCTGGTTCTGGCCGCGCGGCAAAATTTGCCGGCGGCACGCCAGGCGGTCGCCCAGGCGCTGCGCATCGAGCCGGACAATGCTGAGACGCTGGCCCGCGCCGGCGAGATCGCCCTGCAGGCAGGCGACGCGGCCGAAGCTCGCCGCCTCTTCAGCCGCGCCGCGGCTTTGGATCCCGCCAACGCGCGCGCCCGCGCCGGTATCGAGCGCATGGGACACCGCTGAACACGGCCGCCCCCTGCCTTCTGCCTCCTGCCTCCTGCCTACTTGTCTTATACTGGCAGCCATGAACAAGCTGCTTTTCAGTTGCCTGCTCGTCCTGCTGGTTGCCGGTTCCTCGCCGGCGCAGCAGGAGCGCGAGATCCGTGTCGGAATCATTGGGCTGGACACCTCGCACGCTCCCACGTTCACCCGGCTGTTGAATGACACCAGCTCACCCGATCACATTGCCGGCGCGCGGGTGGTGGCCGGCTTCCCGGGCGGCAGCCCGGACCTGGCTTCCAGTGCCGGCCGCGTGGAGAAGTTCACCGCCGAGATTCGGGACAAGTGGAAGGTCGAGATCGTCAAGGACATTGCCACGCTGCTCACCAAGGTGGACGCGGTGCTGCTGGAGAGCGTGGACGGGCGCGTGCACCTGGAGCAGGCGCGGCCCGTGCTGGCCGCCAGGAAGCCGGTGTTCATCGACAAGCCGCTGGCCGCCAGTTACCGCGACGCGCGGGAAATCGCGCGCCTGGCACGGCAATCGGGCACGCCGTGGTGGAGTTCCTCGAGCCTTCGCTACGCCCCGGGGCTGGCCGAGCTGAAGAACGCTCCGGGCGGGCTGAAGGGCGCCAGCACTTACGGCCCGGCGCCGCTGGAGCCCACCAACCCCGGCTTCTTCTGGTACGGCATTCATGCCACCGAAATGCTGTATACGCTGCTGGGAATCGGGTGCGAGGAAGTCATCACGGTCCACGCCGAGGGAACCGACGTGGTGGTGGGCCGGTGGAAGGACGGCCGGCTGGGCGTGGTGCGCGGCATCCGCGACGGCGCCCACGATTACGGCGCGGTGGCCTTCGGCGGCAAGAAAGTGCAGGCCCTGCCCGCGGGCGCATCCGGCCTTTATAAGCCGCTGGTTGCCGAAATCGTCAAGTTCTTCCAGACCGGGGCGCCTCCCGTCCCCAACGCCGAGACGCTGGAGATCATGGCCTTCATCGAGGCGGCCGAGCGCAGCCGCCAGCGCGGCGGCGTGGCGGTGAAACTCGCCGACATTGAATAGTACGAGGCCGGGGCGGGCGCCCCGACAAGGCCGCTGCAGGGGCCACCCTTGCGGCCGCCCCCTGGGAGGCGGCCGGCATCGGCTCACATCTCCGCCTGATTCTTTTCACTTGACTGCCGGGGTATAATGACTGCCAAGAGGGGCCTGATCGACTAGTTGAACCAGTTGGGGAGGCCGGCATGTCGCTCTTGGTTGTACTCCTGATCGTCTGGAGCGCCATCACCGCAGCGCTCATCCTGATTGTCATCTACCGCTCCGTAGTCAGCCTGCACGAAGACGGCCAGTTGTTCCTGAGCGCCGGCGAGGGGCAAATGGAGCAGGAGCAGAAACAGGTGGTGGCGCAATTAACGCGCTCCGAGCCGTACGTCCGATACCTGGGTGCGGCGTCCGGCGTTCTGCTCGCTGTGATCGTAGGCGTCTGGCTGTACCAGGGGTTTACGTCTACGGGCAGATAGGCCGAGCGGCCAGATGAGGGCTGGCGGTGCTCTGGGGGTGAATGTGTCGCCGCTACATTTCCAGAGTCAAAGATTGCGGGTCAGGAAGCGGCACATGCCCAGCCCATCCATCCATTTGAAGGGGTTCACACCGGTTGTGTAATGCCCGCAGGGCAGGCGCATCTCCCGGCAGGGCAGGCCGCGCTCACGCAACATCCCGATAAATCGGCTGGCGAGGTCCGGAGGGAAGGACAGGTCATAGCGCGCGCGGACAATCAGCGTGCGCAGGGGCCCGACTTGCGCGGTGCGGGTTGCCAGCCGATCGACAAAGCTGGCCGGGCTGATGGGCGCCCAGAAGCGCCTCAGGTCATCCAGCGCCACGTGCCCCTCCAGCCCGGCGCGCACGTGCTCGGTCGACAAGCCGCGCCACACGACATCGGCAAAGTAAGTGGAAACGTGGTTGAAAACCCCGGCGCGCACGCGCGGGTCGTGGACGGCGGCGATGAAGGCGATGCACGAGCCCAGGCTGGTGCCCAGCACGCCCAGGCGCTGGTAGCCGCGCGCCGCCAGCCAATCCAGCGCCGCGCGGGCATCCATCACCGCCTGCCGGTTGGCGTGCACCGTGCGTCCCACGCTGGCGGACACGGCGTAGTCGGCCCGCTCGGTCTCCGGCGGTTTCCTGCGGTCGTGGTAGGGCATGCTCAGCCGCAGCGCCGAGAGTCCAAAGGCATTCAGCAGGCGGCAAAGCCCCATGTGTCCCTGCTCATCGGCGTTCCACTGAGGGAGCACCAGCACGGCGCGGCCCCCGGCCTTGCGCGCCGGGAAGTAGCGGGCATGCACAAGATTGTTTTCCGGGTAACGGGAGGGGAGGGGACTGCTGAATCGCAGCCACTGGCCATCGAACTGGTAGTCGCTCACCGGCGCATAACGAAAGAATTCGTCGCTGGCTTCGACCGCCCGGCCGGCGTAAGCGGAGAGCTCGGCCGGATCGTTCAGCCCCAGCCATTCCAGGCCCCACTCGAATGGGCGAACGACGCGGTCGCCGGCGCGCTGGTGCAGGCGGTGCTCCCATCGCCAGATCAGGCGGCCATAAAGTCCAACGGCTTGCGCCGCGGCGCCGGGTGTCTGTCTCATTCCGGCGCTAACTCTAGTCGATTCGATTCTTGGCACGCAACCCGCGGCAGCCGAACGGTAGAAACCGGAAGGCAGAAGGCCAAAAGCGGAGGGCGGAAGGCAGAAGACGGAGGGCAGTAAGGCCCTGGTTCAGCTCAGCCTGGACAGAAGCAACCCGGCGGCGACCGCAAGAAGGCTGATCGTAGCCGCGACTATCGCCGTTCTTTTCAGAAGCCCCACAACGATGGTCACCATCTAGGCTTGACCTCGCCAAGTGTCGGAGCCCATTTAGCTAGATGCTGCTCGCCGGATTCCAGTTTCACCAGAAACAAACTCGAAGCCCTAACGCTTCCGCCCGACTCTAATATAGGACTGACGCCGCAGGCAAGAAGCAGCGGACAACGGAATAGGGAATTGTTGTCAAACTAGTAAACAGCCGCGCCTGTCCGCTGGCGTCCAACAGGCCGGATCGTCACTCTACCGGCCGTACCGCATCGCCTGGCAGGCGGCGTCCAACAGGAACAAGGAGGAAGCAATGGCGTATCGTGGAGACATGAGCGGCAAATTCTGGTGGTTTCTGGCCGGCATCGGTGCCGGATCGGTTATTGCATTGTTGTGGGCGCCGCGTAGCGGCCGCGAAACGCGGCGCTATATTTCCAGGAGCGTGGAAGGGGCCGGCGAATACCTGACAGAGCACGGACAGGAAATCATGGACAAGGGGCGCGAATTCGCCGGAGAGGCCGCCCACCTGGTGGCACGCGGCCGCAAGCTGGCCCGTGTCTGACCACGGGGCGGTAATGCCGGACCGGATCAGGCTGAGCCTGTAGGCCGTGGGCTGTAGGCTGTGGGCCACAGCCCACAGCCTACAGCCCACAGCCGAAAAAAAGCTGGACTAATCGGCCGGGTTGGGGGAAACTACGCGAGCATGGGTCGGGTTTGGGGCCTGGTGGTGCCAACTATTTTTGCGTCCGTGCTTTCCGGCGCGGCCCCCCCCGTTGTCCGCATTGAGCGCTTGGACCGCCCTCCCTCGCTGGAGCACTACACAACCGAGCAGCCGCCCCCGGGCGCAGCCGTTTCCCGTTTCACGCAACTGGAGCCGAACGAGGGCGCGCCCGCCACGCAGGACACACTCGTTTACCTCGGCTATGACCGAACCAATCTCTACATCGTCTTTCGCTGCCAAGACCGGGAGCCGACGAAAGTCCGGGCGCGGCTGAGCAAGCGTGACGGCTTCCTGCAGGAAGACGATTTCGTTTCCGTCCGGCTCGATACCTTCCACGACCATCGGCGCGCCTACCAGTTCGTGGCCAATCCGCTGGGCGTGCAGGCCGACGCCCTGTTTGACGAAAGCTCGGGTACCGATTACTCGTTCGATACCCTCTGGTATTCGCGCGGGCAGCACACCGCGTGGGGCTACGTGGTGATGATGTCGCTGCCTTTCAAGAGCCTGCGGTTTCCAAACCAAGGCAGCCAGAAGTGGGGCATCCAACTGATGCGGCGGATCCCGCGCAACAGCGAATACGCCTACTGGCCGGCAGTGACGCGGAAGATTGCCGGTTACTTGACGCAGGCCGGCGAAGTCGAGGGGCTCGATCAGATTTCCCCCGGTCGCAACGTGCAATTGATTCCCTACGGAACCTTTTTTTCCTCGCACTTCGCCGACCTTGCCGCCGGCCGCTTCAGCCAGAAGCGCCAACCGGACGGCGGGTTGGACGCCAAGCTGGTGCTGCGCGACAAATTGGCCCTGGACGTGACCATCAATCCGGATTTCAGCCAGGTGGAGTCCGATGAGCCGCAGGTCACCGTGAACCAGCGCTTCGAGGTCTACTTCCCGGAGAAGCGCCCCTTCTTCCTGGAGAACTCGAACTACTTCCAGACTCCCATCCAGGTGATCTTTACGCGGCGCATCGCCGACCCGCAGTTCGGCGCGCGCCTGACCGGCAAGCAGGGGCCCTGGGCCATCGGCGCGCTGGTCACCGATGACCAGGCGCCGGGCCGGGTTGCCGACCCCGAGTCTGCGGGCCGGCGCGCCGCGTTTTCGGTCTTCCGCGTGACCCGCGACGTGGGGCGCGAAACCAGCGTGGGCGCGGTGTTCACCGGGCGGCGCTTCGCAGGGACTTTTAACCGGGTGGCGGGGCTCGACACACGAATCAAACTGCCGCACCAGTTTCTCCTGACCGGTCAGGCGCTCTCCAGCTTTACCGGCGACGGCCCAGGCACTCGCCGCGGCACCGCCTTCCAGGCCGGACTGCAGCGCTCCGCGCGCCACTGGATGATTCAGCAAAGCTATACCGATTTCAGCCCCAATTTCCGCGCCGACGCCGGTTACGTGCCGCGTGTCGACATCCGCCAGGCACGCGGCTATATCGATTACGTCTTCTGGCCCAGCGCCAGGAGCCTCTATATGTGGGGACCGGACTTCGCCTACCAGGTGATCTGGAACCATGCCGGCCAGCGCCAGGACTGGTTTTATCGCCTGGGGCACCGGTTTGAGTGGCGGCGTCAGATCTCGTTGTGGGTCGGCATTCCGTTTTACCACGAGCGGTACCAGGGGAAGGACTTCGACCGGCGCTCGCGCGTGGTTCAGTTCCGGGTGGCGGCCAGTAAACGGTTGACCTTTTCCACGTTCACGCAGTTCCGGCGCGAGATCGTCTATCAGCCGGCCGCCGGCCTGGCGCCCTTCCAGGCTTCCGGCTTTTATTCGTCAAATACGCTGGACTTACGCCCCGTGCCGCGCCTGCTGCTGGGCCACACCGTACTGCTGACGCGGGTGAAGCAGTTTCAGGGCGACGCTCCCGTGTTCACCAACGCCATCTTCCGGCAGAAGGTGAATCTTCAGTTCAACCGCGCGCTGTCGTTGCGCACCATTGTTCAGTACGACAGCACCATGCCCAACGGCGCATTGAGCGCCCTCGAGCGTTCCAAGCGCTTTTCCGGCGACATCCTGCTCAGCTACATCCTGCACCCCGGAACGGCGGTTTATGTGGGCTACAACCACCGCCTGGACAACATGGACACAGGACTGGGACTGACGCCGGGGGTTCCGTTCCGGACCGGCGCGCTGTTCCCGACCGGGCGCCAGTTCTTCGCCAAAATCTCGTACCTGTACCGCTTCTGAACTGAACCACAAAGCCACAAAGGACACAAAGATCACGAAGAAAGAGTGGTGGCGTTCGATGACCGTTTCTAGGAGCCAATGACAACCCGTTTGGAGTGCGGCCCGCCGCGGCGGGCTCCCGCACTCCAAAAGGGAGTGACAAGCGACGAGCTGAATAACTCGTCACTTGTCACTCGTCACTTGTCACTGTTTTTTGGCAGCCGGCGGCAGGAAGTTCTCCAGCACCCAGAGCTCGCTCTTGGACTCCTCCCAGACGCTGAACGCAAAGCGGCGGTTGTCCGGGTGAAGCGCGAAGAACATCAGCTTTGGAACGGAGAGGTCCAGCTTCAGCGGCGTCCCGCCCTGCGCCGGAACCCGCCAGATTTTACTGCTCGCGGCATTGCGTGCCTGGGCGATGATGTAACGGCCGTCCCTCGTCCATCCCAGGTAGTAATCACGCGCCAAACCGCGAAATAGATCCCGCGGCTCCCCTCCGTTGAGGGACACGGTCTTTACAGCGCCGTCCGCCTGGAACACCACTTCCCGGCCGTCCGGCGAGAGGTCGTACTGTACTGGCTCTGTTTTTTCGACAACTTGCGACTCCTCACCGGTGTCGAGGTTGCGTTTCCTGATCCCTCCCCCGCCCAAGAACACCAGGGTCTTCCCATCCGGGCAGAGATGAGGGTAATGGCCTCCATCTCTCAACCTAG
>Ga0315291_10004148_pt1 | contig 18534 bp, 16 predicted proteins | sample YL17G12_20_MG_FD_203070 | JGI IMG/M metagenome (GOLD analysis project Ga0315291, IMG submission 203070) | Sediment microbial communities from Yellowstone Lake, YNP, Wyoming, USA - YL17G12_20 | ecosystem: Environmental > Aquatic > Freshwater > Lake > Sediment | place: USA: Wyoming | collected...
CCCTTTGCCGACGTAGATGACCTCGTGGCGCGCGTCCTTGAAGAGGTACACGCCCGGCCCTCGCGGCAGGTTCTCGATCTTCGTCTGCAAGCTGAGGAATCGGTGCGGACTAAGCTTGTTTCCTGCTTGGCTCATCGCTGGTGCCCGGAATGCTACGAGTGCGTTGTGGGGCATCGCTGTAGGGACAACGTCGCGGCCCGAGGCTCATAGCGGCGGCCGAGGAGGCTCAATGCGCTGCCTGAGGAGGGCGGCATACGTCTTGCCATCGAGGGGACATTCGAGCAGCTCGTCAAACTCCTGAACACCCAGCTTCAACTGTCTGGCCATGGAGCAGTATGTGCCGCGCGTAAGCGGCTTCCGACCGATTGGGACAGTAACCCGTGCAGCCTTGCGTCCGTCAAGAAGGTACCACCCGTTGAACTCTTTGGCCGCCCGGAACACAATGGCCAGTTTGCTTTCACAACGCCGCTTGACGTCGTGGGATCGGAACTTCGCGTTCTTCACGGCTTTGCAGTCACAATGACCTTGGCCAGGAAGCTCCTATACGTCAGCCACTCATCAGTGAACGCGTCGTCTTCCTGAAGCTCACCCCACAGTATCTCAATCTCGTGGGCCAACCCCTCTATTGCTTCCTTCGTGTCACTTCCGTTCGCATAAAGAGGCAGGTCCACGGACTGTGCGAGGAAACCAACGTCGTCGGTCTCGATGACAATGTCCAAGGGCTCCCTCAGGCCAAGATGTGGCAGCGCCCTTAGACGGACGACTTGCGGCAGACGAACCCGCACACCCGGCGAGGTCTGCCTCTCGGACGCCACGAGTGCGCCGCGGCAGTAAGCCGCAGAACTGACCAACGGGGCCGCGATCCGCGGCGCGGGCAAACCTCCCCAGCCGCCCAACTCAAGTGCCCCTCCCGCGGTCTCGCGGTAATCGCTCCCGCGCGTCAGCGATGACAACACTCCTGCCGCACGGTAATCACCGTGACTCGCGTCGATGACCATTGCCCCCCCCGGTATGGCGCTCACTTCCCCGCTCCTCCTGCCCGATCCTCCGCTTCCTGCACTCGTTGTCGCAGCCAGTCGCAGATGACCTTTGCATTCGCCGCACTGACCACGACGCCGGACGTAACGATCCGCTGGAACTTGGCCCTGTCAGCCGGGGGCTGGCGGCGGACCTCCTGCCCAAGACTGCCCTTTTCATCCACCTGGAACTCCTGCGACTGTAGGGGCTCTGGGCGCTCGAAGAAGAAGTAGATCGCGACGTCTCCGTCAGGCAAGACGCCGCCAACGCAACCTGACACACGATCCGGTCGGAGGTCGCGAGGCATGACGTAGGCGAACTCGACCGTTCTTCCCTTGTCTGTGCCGGAGTCCATGGCTGCTCTCCAGAGAGAAGACCGCACAGCCCCGCGCCAGCGACCTACCGTTGTGGCGCCCTTGGAGGTGAGGACAGGACATTCATCGCGAGCCGCGGCGTACGGCCTGCCGCACCCCACCGTCGTCCCGCCAGCTTGTACCAGGATTGTACCGCCGGTAGGGACCGACGTCAACATGCCGGGCGCGCAGGTCCTTCCCTTTGCCGACGTAGATGACCTCGTGGCGCGCGTCCTTGAAGAGGTACACGCCCGGCCCTCGCGGCAGGTTCCCGATCTTCCTGGTGAGCTTGTCGGAGACATGGACCGCCACGCGACGCGCCCTCTCGGCTCGCAGTATCGTCCCCCCATCTTAGACCAAACGCCCCCTGCTGTCGAGCCGGACGCGTCAGCCCGGCGGCTTCCGCTCAGACGGGAACCGGACCGACTCGCGCTTTACATACTCGTCCAGCGACTCGTGGTCAATGCGCCAGTCCTTCCCGAAGCGGACGCCGTCTATCTCGCCTTTGAGTATGAGACGCCGGACCGCCTTCGGCGTGCACCGGAACTCCTCGGCCACGACCCGCACGCACAGCCATCTGACCTTCGGACACCCGCATATCTCACAGGCCATCTCCAACCTCGGCGCAAAGGTCGCTCTGCGATCTGCGTGATCGGACAAGCACGATGACGGGCGCGCAGGCACGGGCGCCCGTCAGCCTTCGGGGGTCCCTGCGGGCAGGCAGACGCGCCAGCAGGTCTCCGCCAGGCGGCCGAGGCGCTCCCCGTGCGGCGCCGCAAGGCGCTCGGGCTCGTCCGGGCACTTGCCCAGCAGCCTGCCCGCCTGGCGGCTCTGCGTCGCGCGCCGAAACTGGCACGTGAACCAGTCGGCCAGCCGCTCCGGCACCTCCTGGAACCCGCAGCACAGCGGACAGCGCTCCAACGCCCGCCGGCTCAACCAGCCCGTGCCGGCGCATGCGGGGCAGCAGACTTCCTCCACTCCCAGCGCCTCGCACAGCGTCTCCAGCATCAGCTTGCCCCTGAGTTGCTTCAGGTCAGGCGGGATTCTGCGGGCGATCTGCCGCACGACGGAGCGAAGGGTCATCGCGAGGCCCTCCCCAGCGGCGGCGCTGAGCCCAAGGCCGCCGGCCGCAGCGTGCAGTGGAAACGTTCCTCCCCCGCTTCCACCTCAAGCCCGCACCGCCGTAGCCGCTGGAGCGTTAGGCGGCCCCCGTCGAGCGCCTTGCGGACGGCCGGCTTGTCCGGCGCCTCGGTGACACGCACCAGGTCCGCAAGCCGCGCCTGTCTGAGGAGCCGGCAGGCTTCTTCGTCCGTGAAACCTTCCACGAGCCGGACTACGGGCTCGGCCCGCCGGAAGCCGACCTCGCCCAGCGGCATCAGGAGACTCTTCCGGCCAGGCGGCAGGATGGACTCCCGCTCCGACCGGCAGAGGGCCTCCAGGTCAGCCGTCAGCCGGGCAAGACGCGCCTCGAGCGCGGCGATGCGCCGGTCGTGGCATCGGCGGACGGCGTCCAGCTCCTGTTCGAGCTGCGCCTGGACCCGGCCCAACTGCGCTCGAGCGACCGAGACACGGCGGAGCTGGGCGACAACGCGGGAGCGGGCGGACGCGAGCTTCAGCAGTTCGGCGGCCATCGTAGTCCTCCTTGCACCCGGGCCGCGCCCCCGGAATGCCCGGGGCTGGGGCCCGTCCTATCTATTCATTGGTAGTGGCTATTCTATTCGTTCAAGGTAACAAACGCAAGAGTATTATCCGCAAAAACTCGATAATGGCTTGACACAGGGGAGACACCGCGCTATGATAGCTGTAACGAATAATGAGCCGGCTCCGGCCTCAAAGGCCGGCACGCTGCAGGGGCCCCGTCGGGGGCCGTTCCGCCCTGCCTGTCCAGCAGAGGTGACGCCAATGATCGCCAAGAGCGGCAAGCCAGCCAAGACGACGCCAGGCGAGAGGCTTAAGTCCGTCCGGACGGAGCTGCGCCTCAGCCAGGCGGAGATGGCCCAGGCCATCGGCATCACGCAGAGCAGCATCGCCGCCTACGAGGGGCGCAGGCGCGCCATTCCGCGGCCCGTCCTGCTGGCGCTCGAACACAGGTTCCGCATCAACCACGAATGGGTCCTCCGGGGCGTCGGCGAGCGGCTCACCAGCGCTCGGCCCGTCAAGCCGGTCATTGCGACCAACCCCAAAGAGCTGGAGAGCCTCCGGCGCCTGGAGGGCGAGGACCGCTACTACGCCGTGCCGTACCTCCGCGACCCCGCTGCGGCCGGGGCGGGCCTCATCATGGAAGAGCAGGTGGAGGGCTACTGCGTCATCCACCAGCGCGTGGCCCCGCACCCGGAGAGGATACGGTGCGTGCGCATCTCGGGCGACAGCATGGCCCCCACGCTGACGGACGGCAGCATCGTGGCCGTAGACACGATCCCCATCCCCTTGCGCAACCTGGAGGGGCGCATCGTCTGCTCGCGCACGCCCGACGGCACCGTGGTCATCAAGCGGCTGCGCGTGCGCAACCACTTCGCCCTGCTCTTCTCCGACAACGAGGACCAGCAGACCTTCCCCCCCATCGTGCTGGACCTGCGCGAGCTGGAGGACCCCGTGATCGGGCAGGTCATCTGGGCATGGGTTGACCTGCGCTGAGGCCCGTGCGACACTATGGATGTCACGAAGGGGGACGACCCATGGGCGCAGACGCGCAGCAGGCCCGGGGGCGGTTCAGCCGTTTCCTGGGCGTCTTCGGCGTCATCGTCCTGGTCTTGTTCATCATCGCAGTCGTGGTGGGAGTCTTCGCCCTCGTGGTGCGCGGGCGCCAAGCCAGGCGCGGGGCAGCGCCGGGGGCGCTTCACCTGACAGGGCCTGACCCGTCGGCGCGCATCTCGGACATCGGGACCTACCGCCTCCGCGTCTATGGCAAGGTCGGCAAGGAGCTTTCGCTTACCTATGCGGACGTGCAGGCGCTGCCGGCCGTCCAGACGGACGCACCGCTGGCCTGCGTCGTGGGCTGGGAGGACCATGCCGTCTGGCGGGGCGCGCGCATCCGCGACGTCATCGCGGCGGCCCAGCCGACGCCCGAGGCGGAGTTCCTCGTCTTCCACGACGACCGCGACTTCTCAGCCAGCCTCTCCATGGACTACGTGGAGAGCGGGACGCCCCTCCTGGCCTACGAGGTGGACGGCAAGCCGCTCCCGCGCGAGCACGGCTGGCCGCTGCGCGTCGTGGCACCGGACAAATGGGGCTACAAGTGGGTCAAGTGGGTGACCGGCATCGAGCTTCAGGGCCGCGGCTACGAGGGCACGTATGAGAGCGAGGGCTTTTCCCTCGACGGCGACCTGAGCGGCCCGAAGCTCGAATCCGGGAAGCACGGGAAGTAGCCCCCCTGCCCCTCTCCCCTTGCCTGCGCTCTTCCTCCAGCTCCGGTCCGCTTGCGCGGATGCCACGCGCAGCACCCCGAAGCTTTTGACGCGGCGCGCCCACGCCTCTATACTTCCTGGGCACGGCTACGCTGAAGCGTTCCCGACCGCAGCGGATCCCGAGATGACCTGGCGCGCGTTTCTCATCGGCCTGTTGGGCGTCGGCTTCATGGCGTGGGCGACGCCGTGGAACGACTTTGCCAAGGGCAACACGTTCCTGACGGGCAGCCACTTCCCCGCCGGCGTGGTGGCGGTGCTGCTGGCGCTCACGCTCGTGGCGAACCTGGGGCTGAAGCTCCTGCGGCGGGCCTGGGCGCTGCGCCAGGCCGAGCTGATGCTCATCTGGTGCATGATGATCGCGGCGTGCACCGTGCCGGCGAGCGGGCTGATGAGGTTCTGGTTCCCGCTCTGCGCGTCCCCGGCCTACTACTCGTCGCGCCCGGACCTGGCCTGGAAGGACACGGTGCTGCGCGCGGTCCCCGCCGACCTGGTCTTGTCCAAAGACCCGAAGTCGGACGTTGCGCGCGGCTTCTTCGAGGGGACGCCGAGCGGGGAGGTCGTGCGCGTGCCGTGGCGGGCGTGGCTCCCGCCGATGGCCGCCTGGGGGCTGCTGGCGCTGCTGTTCTGGGGGGCCACGTTCTGCCTGGGCGCCATGCTCCGTCGGCAGTGGGCCGAGTCGGAGCGCCTGCTGTTCCCCCTGGCGCGTGTTCCGTTGGAGGTCACCACCGACGCCGGGAAGCCCGAGCTGCTGCCGTCCCTCTTCCGCAGGAAGGCGCTGCTGATCGGCGTGGGGACATCCGTGGCCTTCTCCCTGGTCCGGTGCGCTCCCCTGCTGACAGGCGCGGACCAGGGCTGGCTGCCCAATCTGCCCGTCGGGGAGATCCTGTGGGGCACGCCGCTCGGGCAACTGGGCATCTGGGCGGCACGTGTCTACCCCATCGCCGTCGGGTTCGCGTTCCTGGTCCCCAGCGACGTCTCCCTGAGCATATGGTTCTTCTTTCTCTTCACGTGCTTCGAGGTGCAGCTCTCCAACTGGATGGGGACGCCGCTGGTGGGCGGCGGCTGGGGGCCGTTCATGAACTGGCAGGAAGCCGGCTCCTACGTCGCCTTCGCGGTGATGATGCTCTGGGCTGCGCGCAGGCAGCTCGCCTCAGTGGCGCGGAAGGCCCTTGTCCCGCGCTCGGGAGTTGACGACTCGGAGGAGCCCGTCAGCTACCGGCTCGCGTTCTGGGGCTTCATAGTCACGTTCCTCGGCATGGCCGCGTGGTACGCCGTGCACGGGATGACCGTTGCGGTGGCGCTGGCCTTCGTGGCGCTGGCCTTCGCGCTGACGCTGGGGCTCGCGCGGCTGGTCACGCAGGGAGGCGTGTTCCTCGTCCTCCAGCAATGGAAACCCGTGGACCTCATTCACGGCCTCAGCGGAGGCAAGGCCTTCGGCGCGACGGCTGCCGTTGTGGCGCAGATGAGCGACAACGTGTTCTTTTGGGACACGCGCGAGGTCCTGAGCGCGCACGCGATGAACGCGCTCCGCATCTCGTCCGTGTTCGAGAAGCGCCGGCGGCTGCTCGTGCCGGCGATGGTCTGCGCGCTGCTGCTGGCGATGCCCGTGGCGGCCTGGTCGTCGCTGCGGATGTATTACAGCGTCGGGGCCTACAACGTGGCGTCGGCCTGGGGCACGCGCGTCCACCCCATCAACACGTTCGAGAAGGCGCAGCGCATGATCACCAGCCCGGCCCAGTCGGCGGAGCCGCATTACGGCGCGCTGGCCGTCGGCGCGGGCGTCATGGCAGCGGTGACCGTGGCCCGGGCGCATTTCCACTGGTGGCCCGTGCACTCGCTCGGCTTCCTGATGGCGTCGAGCTACGCCGCGCACATGCTCTGGCTCTCCTTCCTCCTCGGCTGGCTGACGAAGACGGCGATCCTGTGGTTCGGAGGCGGGCGCGGACTGAGGGCGGGGCGTGACTTCTTCCTCGGCGTCATCCTGGCGGAGTCGGCGGCCATCGCCACGTCCACGCTGCTCGGGCTGGCCGGCCTGCGGTTCGGCCCCATCTTCCTGCCGGACTGACGGGCCACCGCAGTGGAGACGGCCCTTCAGACGGCCCCGGGCCCTTTGGCAGCGACGCCGGGCGACGGTATAATCCGCGCCTGCCCGGTTCCTCTGTGGGGCTGGCCACTGCCACCATGCCGATTCTGCCCGTCCTGCTCATCCTCATCTCGTGCTTCATGCACGCCGGCTGGAACCTGCTGGCGCGGCGGCAGCGCCGTGAACTCGCCTTCTTCCGCCACCTCGTCATCCTGAGCGTGCCCATCGGCGCGGCGGCCATCGGCGTCGGCCTGTTCCTCCCCCACTCGCTCCCGCTGAAAGCGGTGGCGTGCGTCGTCGCCTCGAGCGTCATCTGCGGCTTCTACTACTGGTTCCTGGGCATGGCCTACAAGTCATCGGACTTCACCATCGTCTACCCCGTCGCGAGGGCGCTGCCCGTGCTCATGGTGGCGGGGCTCGACATCCTGCGCGGGCGGCACCCGAGCGGCATGGGCTGGCTCGGGCTCGCCCTGGTGGTCGGCGGCTGCATGCTCGCCCCGCAGGCCTCATACGCCGGCTTCAGCCTCAGGCGCTACCACGCCGTGGACATCCTCTACATGGGGCTCACGGCGCTGACGATCGTGGGGTTCACGATGTTCGACAAGATCGCCGCCGAGGCCGTGCGGAGGGGGCCGGCGAGCGCGGCCATCTACTGCGGGCTCTTTCACATCATCTCATGCGTCGCTTACTTTGCCATATATACGGCCTTTGAGAAGGACAAGTCGGGGGCAAGAGAGGTGGGCTGGAAGTGGCCGGCAGTCGGAGCGGTCCTGGCCTTCTTCGGCTACTTGCTCGTGCTCTGGGCTTACCAGCTCGCGCCGCAGACGAGCTACCTGCTCGCCTTCCGGCAGTTCAGCATCGTCCTCGGCGTGGTGGCGGCGTTCTGGTGGTACGGCGAGCGGGGGCTGGCCGTGCGCGTTCCGTCCACGCTGGCCATCGTGGCGGGGCTCGTACTCCTCGTCGTCGCCGGCTGAGCCCGTCCTATCCTTGCGGCCATCATTGTCCGCCGGCGACGGCCTGCTCACGGGATCAGGGCAACGGCCCTCTACGGCTGAGGCGCCGCGGTTTGCTGATCACCGACCGGCGCCGCCTCCGCACGTCCTACAGGGGCCTTGACCGCCTTCGCCCGTACGACAAGGACGGGCAGGCGGCCTTGCCTGGTGGCCTCCACCAACGCCTCCCCTCCCATCCATTGCAGAACGGTCAACTGGTACCAGGCAGCCGAAGGCTGACATACAACGAGCGCCTGGCCCACGCTGACATCGGCCGTGGCAGCCAGCCCGTCGATCGCATCGGCACCGAGACGGGTTAGCGCGACCCGTAGTCTGACCCCCTGCCCTTGCCCTATGACCGTGGCCTTTACTGCGGTGCCATTGAGCCCGGGAACCTCCCACGTGCCCCCGTTCTCGATGACAGCCGGCCCGCTCGCGTGCTGCCAAACGGCCTTTCGGCGTACGACCTCAGGGAGCTCGCCAGACGTTCGGCCAGGACACGGACGCACCAGGAACTCCCGGCCCTGGCCAGACTCGACTTCTCCCTCCGGCAGCCCGAGCAGCTTGGCTCCCAAGGCCTTCAGGTCGTGAGCCGGGTACTCCCAAGGACCTCCTGGCCAGCGCACGGCGCGTGAGTGCGGGACCCTGAACACAAGGGCAATCACCTCAATCTCCACCTCGTAGCCCTTCTTTGCCCGCAGGGACTGCAGCGCTTCTTCCACGCGAGCTTGCACGACAGGAGTGCTATAGACATCGATTGCGACCAGTCCGTCCCAACTGAGCGAGCCCGTGATCCACGGGCGGCGCCTTGTCTCCTCAGCGGTCGCTGTGGCGAAGTCAGTCCATGTTCCCCGCCCGCATGTGTTCTCGACGATGGATATCAACTCGTCGAGGCGAGCCCACACCTCGGGAGCCATAGTTGGCAGCTCTGACCATCCCTCAGGGGAGATCGTCTCGGGCTCAGGCTCCAGCGGCAACACCCTGTCAACGCCAACCAAGTCGGACACATCGTACGTGCACTCGACGAGGCCAGGTTCCGGCGCTGCCGCAGCGGAGCTGTCTGCTGAGAGTCCTTCCTGGCCGGCATCTACCGCGGCCGACAGGCCACCAGCGCCCGGCTCGGCGGCGTGCGTCACGACCCCGAACGCCACGGCGGCCGTTACAGCTACTCCCCAAAGGATGGTTCTCGCGTGCATTCGCCGCCCTCCTTCGTATAGGCGACATCCCGTTGGCCGCGCCCATACCCCCCACCGGCGCGGGTCCCATTATACCACGGGCAATCGCTCAGTCGGTTACGGCGGGGGCCCGCTCAGCGCGCGCCGCGGACGCCGGGCTTCGGCTCCAGGTCATAGCAGCGGAACAGCCCGAAGTGCTTGAGCTGCCGCCTATCGCCTGCGGACCACTTCCCACTGCGCCCCACGGCCACGGCCGGTGAGCTTCACCTCGCCTGCTTCTTTCATCCGACCGAGCACTTTTCTGATGAGCGGCCGGCTCACCGCGGGCAACTGCACGCTGATCTCCCTAAGGGCGAAGGGGCCGATCTGCGCGAGGACCGCGCGGCGGACGAGTTCGCCCTTTGCTGAACGGCCCGGGGCGGCCTCGACCTGTTCTGCGAACTCCTGGTAAGCCCGACGCAGGACGCCGAGGAAGTGGTTCCACCACGGGACGACCTCGTTCTTGCCCTCGCGCCAGCCGCGCGAGCACTGCGCCAGCACGCGGTAGTACTCCTCCCGGCTCTCCTCGACAAGCCGCTCCAGGCTGATGTAGCGCCCGACCTGATAGTCGTGCTGGAGCAGAAGGAAGGTCGTCAGTAGCCGTGACACCCGGCCGTTCCCGTCGCGGAAAGGATGGATGCAAAGGAAGTCGAAGACGAACGTCGCCATGACGAGCAGCGGCGGCGTGCCTGCGTCCTCGCATGCTTCGCGGCAGTTTCGGCAGAGCGCCTCGACGGCGGCAGGCGTCTCCTTCGCTGACGTGGGCCTGAAGCGAATCCTCCGCGCGCCGTTGGGGAGGATCTCCACGATCTCGTTGTCCCGCTTCTTCCACTGCCCGGCGTCGCCGGAGAAGCCGCCCTGTGCAAGGGCGTGGAAATGGAGGATGACGGCCGGCTCGATGGTCACCGGGCGCCCGCGGGTGAACATCCAGTCCAGCGCCTTCCGATACCCAACCAGCTCCTCCTCGGAGCGATCCTGCGGCTTCGAGCGGCCCAGGACGACGGGGCGAAGCCGGTGCGCAGAAACTGTCACGCCCTCAATGCGGTTGGAGGACTCCACGCTCTGGATGATGGCCTGGAGCCGGAGCGCCTTCAGCACCTCAGGTTTCTGGCGGATCCACAGATCCTGCTTGCCTTTGGCTTCCATGCAGGCGCCGAGAAGCCAACTGGTGCCAAGGGGGACGACGGCCCTCTTCAGTCTGTCCGGCCGCAGAGACAGCATCCCGTATCTCCTCGCCCAAAGGTAGCCTAATAATAGCTTATTCTTTCGATGGTAGCCGATTCAACCTATTCCGCAGACACCCCCTTCCTGCCTGTTCGGCCAGGCGGGCGTGCCCTGGACGGAGCGGACCACGGACCGGGGGCGACGGGACGCCGCGCGGGTGCGAGCAGAAGGCGGCTGCGCGACATCAGCGGACGGCGCGGACGCCGGGCTTCGGCTCCAGGTCGTAGCAGTGGAACAGCCCGAAGTGCTTGAGCTGCCGCCCGCCGCGCACGACGTAGAAGTCGGCGACTTTCTCAACCCGGGAGAAGAACCTGTGGATGCGCGTCGCCGGGTCGTCGGCCCCCGCGCGACTGGAGAAATGGTACTCGTGCACGTAGAGCGCGTCCTGCCCCGCCCTGTCCTCTACCATCGAAGGCTCGTCAATGCGCCATCGCTTCAGCTCTTCCGTGAGGCCGTAGCGCCGGTTGCTCGGGTGGAACAGGGTGTAGACGCCGTTCCGGGTGTTCAGATGAAAGCCCACGCAGAGCGCGGTGCGGAACGAGTCGCCCACGATGAAGGCGGGCTGCCCCGGCCACTCCTCCCGCGCCTGCTGAACGCGCTCGGCAAGCTCGCTCCACCCTAACAGGCGCGTGACCGGCGGGTTCATGCCCAGCCTGACGACCAGGCCCGGCCAGAGCATGACGACGAGCGTCCCGGCCAGCGTCGCGCCGGCTACGCCCATGCCCGCCAGGGCGAAGCGCCGACGCCGCCGCAGCACTCGGCCGCGCACTCCGCGCTCGCGCAACAGCAGGGCGAAGGCGACGATGCCCGCCGCGTAGCCGACGGCGTCCCACTGCACGCGGGTCATCGTGCGCTCCGTGAAGGCGCTGGGCGCCAGGAAGAAGACGATCGGCACCCACCCGAACGAGGCGATCCAGATCCCCGCACGGCTGCGCCCACGGCGCCAGAGGAACCAGTGCACGAGCGCCCAGAGGACGCCCGCGATGAGGAGCGGCGAGATGGCGCCCAGGTGGGAGAACACATAGTTCTCGATCTGTCCCCAGGTGAACGCCCAGACGTGGCGGGCGCCCAGGTGATAGCTCAGCGTAGGCCAGCCGTGGCGCCAGTCCCACAGGAGCAGCACGGGCGCGAAGAGCGCTGTGCCGAGCGCGCCCGCCAGCCAGGGGCCGGGCGTCTTGAGCAACCGGCGGTCCTCCTTCGAGAGCAGCAAAGCCAGCCCCAGGCTGGGCGCCGCCAGCACCATCATGTACTTCGTGTACATGCCGGCCGCGAAGACCACGCCGAGCGCCGCCCACCAGACGGCGGTGCGTGCCTGTGCGGCGCGCCAAGCCACGTAGATGAAACTGAGCCACACGAGGAGCAGAAGCGCGTCCGGTGTAGCCACCGCGCCGACCGCGACGAAGAGCGGGCAGAGCGCAAAGAGCAGCGCAGCCCAGAGGCCCGCCCTGCCGCCGTACATCGCGCGGGCCAGCGCGTAAGCAACAAATATGGAGGCCGTGCCTGCGACAAGCGAGCCCGCACGGACTCCCGCCAGGCCGTGGCCGAAGAGGAGGAGCCCCGCGTGCATGAGGAGCGGCCCGGCGGGCGGATGCGGAGAGAAGCTCAGCCCGCCGTAGGCCTGCCACCAGTAGAGCGCTTCGTCCTGGAAGACGTCCGTGCCCAAGGCGAACGCGGCGCGCACGACGAGCGATGCCGCCGCGATGGCCGCCACGATCGCCAGTTCCCTTCTCAAACGTGCCCGCACTCGGCTCTCTCCTCGATACGGCCGGGCCATCTAACCGTCGCCGTCTGACTCACGCCTGCCGCGGCCGGCCCGGCGCCGGCCTCTGCCAAGGGAAGATGCGCGCCGGATCGCCTCGTCGCCGAACCTGTCCTTGACCGCGTCCTCGGCGCGCGCGATGCGGAGCCTGCGGTCGTCGCTCCGGGGGGACGCTCCGAAGAGCCTCGCCTGCTGCGCCCCGGACTTGCCTTCCTCTGCCCCGAAGCCGGAGACCTGCACGCCCACGAGCCGGACCTTGCGCCCGCCGATCCCGGCCGCCAGAAGGTTCTCCACCGCGGCCGCGTAGATCTGCGCCGCCTCGGTCACCGGTCTCGGCAGCGTCTGCCGGCGCGTGAGCGTCGTGAAGTCCTCGAACCGCACCTTCGTCGTCACGGCGCGCCCTTGCTTTCCCGCCTGCCGCATGCGGCGGGCCGTCCCCTCGCAAAGGTGCATCAGCGTCCGCAGGATCAGGTCGCGCTCGTCCGTGTCCACCTCGAAGGTATGCTCATGCCCGATGGACTTGACCTCCCCGGACTCCTCTACCGGGCTGTCATCCAGCCCGTGCGCTTCGTTCCACATCCATTCGCCGTGTTCACCGAAACGTTCCCGAAGCTCCTCGATCGGGATGTCGGCGAGGTCGCCGACGGTCTTGACCCCCATGCGGGTCAGCGCCTGCTCGGTCTTCGGGCCGACGCCGGGCAGACGGCGCACGGGCAGCGGCCGCAGGAAGGCCTCGACCTCGTCAGGCTCCACAATGACGAGTCCCCGCGGCTTCTTCAGGTCGGACGCAATCTTCGCCACAAGCTTGCTGGGCGCCGCGCCCAGCGAGGCGGTGAGTCCCGTCACGTCCTCGATCCGCTGCCGGATGCGTTCGGCGAGGCGCCGCTTGCCGCCGAACAGGCGCAGCGAGGCCGTAGCGTCCAGGAACGCCTCGTCAATGCTGACGAACTGGATCTGCGGGGTGAACTCGGACAGGACCCCGCGGATGCGTTCCGACTCCCGCGAGTACTTCTCGCCGTCCACGGGCAGGAAAACGGCCTGCGGGCAGAGGCGGTAGGCCTGGCTGATGGGCTGAGCGCTGTGGACGCCGCAGGCGCGCGCCTCGTATGAGGCCGTCGAGACGACGCCCCGTCCCTTGCCACCCTTGGGGTCGGCGCCGACCACGACGGGCCTTCCGCGGAGCTCCGGGTTATCCCGCTGCTCGACGGCAGCGAAGAAGGCGTCCATGTCCACGTGGATGATGGCACGCTCGCCGGCCATGCCGCCTTCCTCCGAGTGGGCGATCGGCGGACCAGGCGCGAACTCACGCCTGGCCCTCCAGCACGACTGACAGGCTCAGACTCGCCAGCCGACGCCGGAGCTCGGCGAACGTCTGCGGCGAGTAGACACTGGGCCAAACCATGTTCAGGTTCCGACAGTACTCGAACAGATCGGGGCAGTCCATGTAAAGGTTCCGTTCGGCCGTGCGGCAACCCGGCGCGCTGATGGCGAGAGAAGCCGTCGCGGGCAGGCGCAGGGCGGCCTGGCCCGACGGCGGCAGTTCGTGGCGCGCCATCTCGCCGGCGCCGTCATGGATGGTCACCGAGGCGGCGACCGCCCGGCCCGCGCCGTCCGTCACCTTCAGAGACACGCACGCCTCTGCGGGCGCTGGGCGCTCAAAGCCGTCCGGCAGGAAGTAGAACGGGTTCACGACGGCCAGCTCGCAGTGGTGCGGCCCGTAGTGCCAGGCGTCAACAGGATCGCTGCATGACGACAGGACGCGGACGCAGTGCCAGGCGAACTCCTTCTCCGCGATGTCGAACGAAACCGCCCACTCCCTGGCCCTCTCGGCGCGCAGGTCCCAGGCACGGACGACCTCGCCGTTGCGGACCAACTGGACCGCGGTCAGCACCTCGCCGGGCAGCGGCCCGGACCACGCCCTCAGGTCCGCGCGCCGGGGCTTGCCGTCCGCCGGGAACTCGGCGCCCGGGTCGCAGCCGTCCACCGTGAGCAGCGCGAAAGGCCCGGAAGTGGCCACGTTCCGCCCGGCCCGCATGCTCTCGGCGAGCTTGGCCCACGTGAAGTCGCCGTTGACCTTGGTGTACGTGCGGTACCGGCCGACGCCCTCCGTCGTGCCGAGGCTGCCGTCCGAGTTGCCGGTCCCGGCCACCTTGTAGCCCATGTTGAGCAGCGTGTACCAGAGCCTCTCGCTCTGGAAGAACAGGAGCGGCGAATCGTTCAGGACGTCCACGGCGTCGTAGGGGACGCCGGCGACGAAGTCGAACGGCAGCTCGGCCGCCCAGTTGGAGACGAAGTTGCCGTACATGAGCCAGAAGCGGACCGGATGTGCGCAGCCGACGATGGCGCCCTGGCGGTGGACCTCCTGGATGACCCGGAAGTTCGGGCCGGCGCTGAAGAAGTCGCGCCCGCGCGAGTTGTCCCTCAGCCCGATGGTCCAGCCGTGCCCGAAGCAGTGGAGGTTCCCGAGCCGGCCCCCGTGGTCCTCGCTCATGTATGCCTTGGGGGCCTCGATGTTCCAGCCGACAGCGGTGCCGGGCCGGCTCGCATCGTGGCACTGCCTGTCCAGCTCGTCGGCGGGGAGCCATGCGAAGCTCTGGTCCCAGCCGTAGCAAAGCTGGACGTACTGAAGGCCGTCGGCCGCAGCCATTCGAGCCCCGTCGGCTATGCTCCTCGGCGGGTCCTCGGGGCTGTGCAGGACGTGCATGTGGTTCTCGCCGCCGTACCAGCCGAGCGCCTGCGGGTCGAAACGCCGACGCAGCACCACGCGGCGCGTTGTCACCTGGTCCGCCGGGAGGTCGAGGTCCAACGCGACGGCGTCGCAGTGGACGCCGCGCCGCACGAGCGCGCAGACGCGTCCGGGCTCCGCCTCGAGTTCGGCCTGGCCGGTGTCGCTCCAGAGGCGGCGGAGCTTGCCGCCGGAGCCGCGCCACTCCGCCCGAAAAGGCGAAGGCTCCCCCCGGTCGTCGTGCACGATGAGCTTCAGATGCGTACGTCTCTCCACCGACACTGGCGGGCCCTCTGTGCGCGAGTGCGCCGGCTCTGCGCCCTCAGCCCATCACGACGTTCACCCGGTGCACCTTGCCGTCGGCGAAGGCCGGCAGCACGTTGCCCTCGATGCGCTTCCCATCCACCTTGACGGACTTCACGCCCTTCACGATGCCGACAGGCTTGGTGACGCGGATGTCGTAGGTGGCCCCGCGGAAGGTGCGGACTACGCGGAAGCCTTTCCAGTCCGCCGGCACGCACGGGTCAACGGCCAGGCCGTCCCAGTCCGGGCGGATGCCGAGGATGTACTGCGTCGCGGCGACGTAGTTCCACGCGGCGGCGCCCGTCAGCCACGTGCCGGCGCACTTGCCGAACTCGCGGTGCTCGCTGCCGTAGCGCTGCTGGCCGTAGACGTACGGCTCGGCGCAGTAGTGGACGGGGTCCTCTTCGCTCGCCAGCGAAGGCAGGATGGCGCGGTAGTAGGCATATGCGCGGTCGGCGCGGCCTAAGATCGCCTCAGCGCAGACGGCCCACGGGTTCGGGTGGCAGAAGATGCCGGCGTTTTCCTTGGCGCCGCGCGGGAAGACGGTGAAGTTCCCGCTCGGGGCGACCGTGCAGCCCGGCTGCAGGATCTGGATGCCGTGCCTGGTGAACAGCTTCTCATGGACGCTGTCCATGGCCTTTATGGCACGTTCGGGGCTTGCCACGCCGGCCATCACGGACCAGGGCTGCGGCTCGAGGAATATCTTGCCCTCGGCGCGGCTCGGCACGCCGAACCACTTGCCCTTCTTGTCCGTCCCCCGCGCGTACCAGCCGTCCCTGAGCCAGGCCTTGCCGTTGACGGCCTTTGTCACGTCCTTGACAACGGCGGTGAAATAGTCCAGCACGGGCACCCGTCGGCCGCCCTGCCGCACCTTCTCCTTCTGCCGTCCGGCCCGCTCCGTCAGCTCGGTCATCTCCTTCGCCATCTTCACCAGCATCATGCCGACCAGGACGGACTCCGAGACCTCGTCGTTCCTCCCGCCGCCGATGGTGTCGTTCCAGTCGGCCGCACGGAGGCGCGGGATGCCGTGGGCGCCGCGGTCGCTGTAGCTGTACTGGATGGCGCGCAGCAGGTGACGGTAGAGGTCCTCGCTCAGCTCGCGGTTGTCGCTGTAGCCGAACGTCTCGTCCAGGATGGAAAGGTCGCCGGTCTCCCTGACGTAAGCGCAGACGGCCAGGATGGCCCAGAGGTGGTCGTCGGAGAAGCCGGTCTCGCCCATGCCCTGCTTCGTGAGGGCGGAGTACTGGTGCTGGCAGCCGCCGTTCTTGAGCTGCACGGCCGCCATGAGTTCCAGGATGCGCTGGCGCGCCTTCGCCGGCGCCATGTGCATGTAACCCAGGAGGTCCTGGAGCGAGTCGCGCGTGCCCATGCTGCGGCCGAGGCCCGTCGCGTAGCCGGAGATCGAACGCGAGAACTGGAAGTTGATCCAGCACTGGTAGGCGTTCCATGTGTTGAGCATGACGGCCGCGTAGTCGTCCGGGATCGTACACTGAAACGCTCCGACAAGGCCGACGGCGTGCGCCTTGAGCTGCTCGAGGGCCGCGAGGACCTTCGCGTCGTCGCCGAGCCAGCGCCGCAGGACCGCCTTCGCCTCCGCCTTCTCGGGCTTAGGCGCCACGCCGAGGATGAAGTGCAACACCTTCGCCTGCCCGGGCGCCAGCGTCACGTCCACCTGGAAGACGCCGATGGCGGTGTCGTCGCCGACGAGCGAGTTGGTCGCCTTGCCTTCGCGGACGACTTGCGGGTCCTCGATGGAACCGTCGCCGATGAAGACGTCGCACTTCGTGTCGTAGCCGGCGACCGGCTCGCTGGAGGCGAAGAACGGGAGCGGACGCCAGCCATCCTGGCGCGTCATGACGTACAGGATGCGGCCGTCCTCCTCGTCCACGTCGGCGTGCGCGAGGTGGCCGCTGTATTGGATGTTCGTCAGGTCCTGGAACCCGCTGTCGTTCACGAACTCGCGGTAAGGGAAGACCGACAGGTGGCGCTCCGTCTTGGTCCTGTTCGTCAAGACGACCCGCTGGACCTCGATGTGCTCGCCGAGCGGGATGAAGTGGAGCATCTCGACGCCGATGCCGGCGCAGACGGAGCTGATCTTGGTGTAGCCGAGGCCGTGGCGGCATTCGTACCGGCTGAGCCTCACGTGCGTCACGGGCTGATGGCTCGGCGACCAGAACTTGCCCGTATCGTTGTCGCGCACGTACACCCAGCGCCCTGGACGGTCTTTATTGCAGCCGATCTGGATGTAGCGCGTGACGCGGCGCTCCAGCGGGTCCTGGAACCACGTGATGCCGCCCGCTGTGCTGGAGACCATGGCGCAGAGCATTCCCTCCAGGCCGAGGTAGTTGATCCAGGGCGAGGGCGTGCCGGGCGAGGTGATGACGTATTCGCGGTTCGGCACGTCGAAGTAGCCGAGCTTCGTCACAGCCACCTTCTTCTTCGCCATTGCGCGTTCTCCATGCAGAGGACCGTGCATGAGGTCCGGGCGAGCAATCAGGGCCTTCCTTTTACCCGTGCCCGCAGGGACTGTCAAGCCAAACGGCAGAAGGCAGTTGGATCTCCTGGCAGAGCCCTGGCACTCACATGGGGCGGTCGCCGGGCCACGGTTGGTGTCGTTCCGAGGAGTCCGCCGTACGGCCGACGACGAGGAACCTGGCCTATGGGCAGGAGCTGCGGGTGAGGAAAAGGCCCCCCGGCACGGAAGGACATTGCCCCGAGATTCCTCGCCCCTCGGCTGAACCGTGCAGGTGCACGGTTACGCTCGGGGCTCGGAACGACACCCCTCGCGTCCCGCAAACCGTTGTTGCTCCCTCTTGCAGAGCGGAGACAGATGACTGACGCCGGAGACTCCGTCAATGCGCCCCGGCGGCGGACAGCAGCCCGCCGTACAGGAACGCCCCGTGCATGGTCAGTCCCGCCTCGCACACGATGGGCACCCAGCCGATGTCGGCGTGAAGCCTGAGGTCGGGCCACTCCTTCGAGGCAGGGAAGAAGTTGTCCGTCCCTTCGCTCGGGTTGGCGTAGACGTACAGCAACTGGCTCTGCCAACCGCTGAACTCTGTCGGGTAGCCATGCACGTTGGCGACAAACATCCCGGGCAGCGGCTCTTTCACAGGTGCCTTGATCGCCGTCCCAAGCGGGTCCGAGAAGGGATGGAGCGCCCACTTGACGTGCCGCTCCCCCATGCCAGTGATGAAGACCGTTCCCGTGGGATGGCAGCCCAGGGAGAAGTCCGCCGCCATGAGCGCATAGTCGCGGTAGCGCTTCTGTCCGGTGAGGTACCAGGCCATGACGGAGTACTCGCCGCCGGGGAAGTTCCCGTTGTTTCCCCACCCGTAGCGCACCGGCGCCGGTATCCAGTTGGGCATGCGGTAGGCGTAGGAGTCCATGAGCTTGGCCTCATGGTCCGCCGCCGCGATGACGCACTGGCGGCAGGCTTCGCGCACGTTCTCGTCTATGC